>ERZ827440.1367-NODE-1367-length-27132-cov-4.639879_pt1 | contig 27132 bp, 26 predicted proteins | sample MGYA00519774_ERZ827440 | MGnify/ENA primary metagenome ERZ827440 (study PRJEB31778, sample SAMEA3449302) | human gut metagenome | biome: human gut; feature: human-associated habitat; material: faeces | place: United Kingdom | collected 2010/2012 ... | reverse complement strand
TGAATCGCCTTTTGCAAGATTCTTTGGTAATGCACTGAGAAATGCGCGAATGATGCGTGGCATGACGCAGGAACAATTTGCGGCTGAACTTGGAATACCTAAATACTCAATCAGAGCTTATGAGCAGGGAAAGAGATTTCCAAAGTACGAAACGCTCGACTCGATTTGTGAAACGCTTGGTACTTCGCCCGAATATCTACTCTGTCTCGGCATTATGAATGCGAATGAATTCGTCCATATGCTATTCAGCCTAGAAAACAGATTTCATCTTTACCCGGATATGGATGGAGCAATTCGGTTTGGTATGGGTGAAGTGCAGAATGCTATGGTCGAATGGGCGGAACAATATGGAAAATACACGTCTGACGAAATCACGCTTGAGGAATATAAAGACTGGAAAAGGAAATATCAGGCAGACGAACCGGAGGATGAATCAAGGTCAGATGATTCCTTTTTAAAAGATAAGCCAGTCGTATGTTTGGAATGCGAGGAACGTTTCGCAAGCATTGGTGATGCTGCCGCGAAGCTTCACCTTAATGCCCGCAAACTTGGAAACGCAATAAGAGAGAACGAACCGTACCACGGATTGCATTTTTTTCTTATAGCTGAGTCATGGCAGGACGAAACGAAATAACTTTTCGGAACAGAAGGGAGGAGAAAGAAATTACCATCATCAAGCAGACCGGTGTGCAGAGTTCCGGTCACATGAAGAACCTGCGCGGTTATATCAACGATGACCGAAAGGTGATTCTACGCGACAGTCTGAACATGGACGGCTGTACGAACCCGAAGCGCTGGGCGCACCACATGTGGATGACGCGGGAAGCCTACGGGCATAACAAGGCAGCACGGAGAATCAGGGACAAGAAGACCGGGGAGCTTAAGGAAGCGAAGAACACGGTTCTGTTCCATCAGATTCTCGGGTTCAATCCCGACGAGTGCGATTTAAACGGCGGGCGGCTCTCACCGGAAGCGTGCATGAGGTATGCCAAGGAGTACGTGGGAAAGCATTACCCGAACCAGCAGATAGTGATGGCGCTTCACAACGAATACTGCAAAGCGGACAAGACCCATCGCTATGCCGTACATATCGTCATCAACCGTACCGACCTCTCCACGGGCAAGCGGCTCGATGAGGGGCGCGGAAAAAGCGCCAAGGTGAAACGCGCCAGCCGCATCCGCGACCTCGACCACGAGTGGGGTTTGAAACAGGTCGTGGAGGGCGAGCGCAATTCCTCCGTCCACAAGAAGCAGCCATCCCGTATCGAGAAGGAACTTGCGGCACGCGGTATCGACTCCTATAAGACGAACTTGCGAGAGCTGTGCCGTATCGCTGCCGGGGAAGCGGAGAACATCTATGATTACCGCGAGCTTCTGGAATCATGGGGCGTTAACACGGAGTTCCGCAACGGGCGCATGTACGTCACCGATACGGACAACGACCGCTATGCCTTCTCCGTGGCGAAGCTCGATGCCGACCTCGGAAGAAAGGGGCTGGAAGCGGCGTTCACGGCGAACGTGGCGAAATCCATCCGTGCGGACGGTGAAGCAGCCGTTGCGGGAAAGCGGGATATCGAGCAGAAGCGGGAGCTGGCAGCGGAAGCGAAGAGCAAGTACCTTGCACAAATCAGAAGCGTCTACCAGAAGTACCGCAAGGAGATACGCGGCATGGAGGGCATGGAAATCGCGGATATCCCCAAGCTGAAACTCCCGCGCCCCGATTCGGATATCGCGGACGATTCGGAGGTCAAGCGTCTGATTCTCGCCTGTTGGCGCGGAGCCGATGAACTCAGGGCAGAAGTATCCTCGACGGTCATGCCGAAAGGGAAGAAGAACGGCGGAAACGCCGGGAGCGGCGGTTCCCAGCGGGCGCAACAGGTACCTGCGCAGGAACGCCCGGAACCGAACAAGGAGAACGGCGAGCGTTAATTAAAAAGCGGCGCGGGCGGGATGTTTTGCCTGCGCCGCTATACGGGTTGCGAGAATCGGCATAAAAGCGCCCGCCGTTCCCTTAATGTCGCACATCAGGGAGCAGCGGGCTAAAGCAAGAAAGTTTCTCCACGAAGGAAGAAAACACGTTCAGTTTACCTCACTATGCGTTCGCGTCAAGCTGATGCTTGAGATTCGACACCTTCAACCACTGGAGAAGGAAGGCAATGGGCGCGAATGCAGCCGGGATGAAAAGAAGAAGCGTCGCTATGAGGAGCAGTCCGAGAGCGTTGCCCCACACGAACAGCTTTGAGCGCTTGATTGCACGCCATGCAGCGATGTAGCCAGCCGGTACCGTGCCGACGTAAAACCCGGTAAAGGCTGTTGCAGCCAGCAGGACGGGAACGAGTGCAATGATTCCAATTGCACCCGTCTGAGTTATCAGGGCAGGGGAATTAACGAGAAGCAAAAGGAAAACAACTATCGCCGTTATCGCCCCGACGATATAGAGGAACTTCTTCATCAAATCGAAGACTCGTTTTTCCTCATCATATTCGGCGCGAATTGCCATGGTGTTGTCTTGGTATATCGGGTGTTGATAGGTTCGCATTGTATGACCTTCTTTCTAATGTTCTGTATGCAAGTTCTTTGACGGTTGCCCGCTGTTGCTATCACATAGTAGCTTGGCGGAAGCATCTTTCATGTCCGCGACTTCGGAATCGAGGAAATCGGGAGTATTTGGTTCTTTGGTCTTTGTCGCTGCCGGGGTTAGGCGATGAAAACTCGGTTGATTCTCGATGAAGTCGATTGCCGAATCCATTTGCATCATGACACCCTTGACGATGCTTTCGATACGGGCGGGCGGCATGTTCGGGTTTTGCGAGAGAATTGCACGGGCTTCATCGGCGAATCCGTCAAGCCTGTCAGGCTCGAACCACTCGAAGCCGGACAGAAGTTGCAGTTGCCTGTCCGGACTGAGTCCTCGGCCAAAAGGTTTTGCAATATATGCATAGTCGGCGGGTAAGTCCAATGATTCAGAATCACACCAAAGGCAATTACCAGTGTCGAATATCGGAGCAAACCGGGTGTATGCAAGCGTCTCCACATTACGGATGACACCGAAGTTCTGATAATGACGGTCGAAGTTGCCGACGATGTAATCGCAGGTCAGCATTTTCGACAGATAGGTTTCCACATCCTCAAGTCCAAGGCTTTCAAAGCACGAGACGAGGAATTGGTAATCGTTCTGCGAGTTGGGTTTCTTGTGGTTCTGGATGATATGCAAGGCTGGAATCAGCTCCTCATCTTCGCCCAGCATATTCGGACACGCGCAGTAGGTGCGCTTCCCTTCTTGATGAAGGGAATAGGGAACATAATCCGTGTCCGTCAGAAGACGCTTGTGCAGATGCGTGGCGATGACCTCGTTGTAGACCTCTTGGTTCACGAATCCGGTTCCGCTCTTCACGAGCATACGCACGCCGTTTAAGATAGTCCACTTCTTGTTCAGGTCTCCGCCGACCGTGGAGTTCGGTGACATGAGGTTCGGATTGTCACTCGAAGAGTCCTGCCCCAGAGTCAGAAGCCCGAGGTCTTCCGTGAAGTCGTTGTCGAAGAAGTTGATATCATCCCAGTTCTGCGGATTCTCCGGGTCGTTAATCCAGTAGCGGTCGGAGAGGGAAAGCCCGAAGTTCTTTTCCGCCAGAGCGAGCGTGCTATCGACATGCAGCTCGGCAATGAGCCGCTGTATCTGGGCACGGGACGCTGGAATTGCCCGCCTGAGCCACCAGCCGTCGAGTGCAGCCCTTGTCGGGTTTCCTTTCATATCGAGAATCGCGGGAGGAGCGAAGTCAAGCTCGCGCCGCTTTAGTATCTTCACGACATGGTGCGTGTCGAGGTTGTAAAGGAAATCGAGAACAGGTCGGTTCTTGTTCATCAGCGTATAGCGCTTATCGTCCATTGATGCGTCACATCCTTCCTTATATCCATATATGGATAGTGAGTCTATTTTACTATATTGCTGGGTTGCTTTCAAGCTGGTTTGTTGTCTTATTTGTGCGGGATATATGGAGTATCGTCTTGAAGATTTATCTGGTTTGGTGGTATGATATATTACTAGTAATCAAGCTAGACGGAAGAAAGGAGATACCATGGCGGGTAAGCCACAGGCGGAGAAAGCCGTTGAGCGTTTCCCGGAACTCGGGTGTTTCGCGGTTGCGGTGCGCCGCATCGTGTACGAGAAGGGGATGACGCTCGACAACGCCATCAAGAAAAGCGGAATCAGCAAATCCGCTTGGTTTGCCGGAATGGCCGGAAGCGGGGGAAAGCCGACGCGTCTGCCGAGTCTTGCGTCCTTTTTCGCTATTGCGGACGGTCTCGGAATCACGCCCGAGGAGCTAATTGCCGCGATGCGGAAGGAAGCCGAAGTGCGTGAGAAGAGCAATGGGGAGAGGGCTGAGAACGATGAGTAGGATTTTCATCACCATGGGGAGCGCCCACTCGAAAGCCGCAAATGTAAACCCCGTGGACGGCATCTGGTGTTCCGACTGCGGATGGGCTGGGCGCGTCGAGGAGGATATGACGGATTCTGAGGAGAGCGAAGAGCCGCTGTTCGAGGAGTTTTCCGAATATGTCCCGAAGTTCTGCCCGAACTGCGGGGTGAACCTGCGTGAACCCTAGAGGTGTCCAGACAAAGGGACACCTGATGCGGTAGGCTGTTCCTGTTCGATAGGAAAGACCGGCAAGGTCGAGGAGAGAGATGGAAAAGGAACGTTTTCTTGTCGAGGTGACGGTGAAGGGCGAGAAGGGTTGGAAGGCGATACACATGTGCGGGAGCATGGCGGATGCCGTGCCGGTCGCGGATGCGGTGCACAACCTCTCCTATCTGCTCGACACGCCCATCGCTATCCGCGTGCGCGAGAAGAGGGGCAAGGGTTTGGAGGGCTGACGGATGGAAAGGAGCGAAGATTACATGGCAAAGCATTTTAGCGAAGTGAAGAGGGAGCTTGAGCAGCCGGACGGGCATATGGCCGGTATCGGCCAGCAGCTTAAGCTCTCTGAGGAAGCGAGGGATGCCAGAAACGCCGGACGAAGGCTTGAGGACGAGAACGACGAGACCGACCTCATCGGAACCGTGAAGAAGCTGGAAGACCTTATCGCCGAGCAGCGCCGGAGCAACGAACGCATCGCAAGGGAGATGCGCGGCATGGTTTCGGAGATGAAGGATGTGCTCGAAAAGGTCGAGGAGCTGAGAAACGGCGCGGCGGACGCGCAGCATCAGGCGAATCAGATGGCGCTCATGGGAGTTGCGAATGCCCAGCAGAAAGCTGGGGAGATGACCATAAAGAACGTCGAAGAGGTGACCGCAAGGAGCAAGAAGGTCATTGATTCGATGGTAGAGGAGTCTAAGAAGCGCATCGAGCGCCTTTCGATGGTGACGCTGCCCGATAGGCTGTTCTACTACAGCAAATGGATGGCGGTCATCCTCGTTCTCATCATCCTCGTGCATGTCCTATGGGGCATGTTGGTGTAGAGAGCTACCGGTAATATAGATAGCAGGAAATCTTCTTATAAGACAGAAAGGACTGACAGAAATGAAGAAAGACAGCAATATGTTTAATGACAACAGCACCGAGACTGAGGGTGTCCCGGCGGACAAGACAGCCGAAATCCCGAAGGTCGTGGATTCGACGGAGGAGGAGAACGCTAAGAAGCCGATTATGCTCTTCGGGCGCGAGTTCTCCCGTAAGCAGGTCTGCGTGGCTGGTGCGGGAATCCTCTGTGCGGCGCTTCTCATCGGCGGCGGTGGGTATGCCATCACACATGCCGGGTGGACGGGCAAAGCGAATGTCCCTGCGGTGTCCCAGTCGAAGGACGATGAGAAGCAGGACATGGTACTTACCCTTGAGGTGAAGGCTGACGGCTGGGATGCGGACACCTCCACGCCTGTCATCGCTCATATCGAGGATGCGGATGGGAAGGTGGACTTCTACACCGCCATCGCTGCGAACAAGCAGGTGACCGTGAGGGTCGGCAAGTCCGGTACCTATACCGTCACATTCATTTCACCGGTGAACGCCGACGGTTCCATCTATGAGGTGTCATCGAAGAAGGTTACCGCCGGGAAGGCCGATAAGAAGACGGCCAGCACGGCTGTGACTTTCAACAAGGTGGATGCGGATAAGGTGACGAAGGATGACCTGACCGCCATCGCCAAGGACGTTGCAGCAGCCGTGAAGAAGGGTGATTCTACCCTGACCGGGGACAAGGGTGCCGAGGTCGTGAAGAAGTTCGAGGACAACATCAAGAAGAACCCGAACGCCGATGCCGATGCCGTCGAGAAGGAGAGCGAAAAGGCGCAGGAGACGACCAAGGAGGACAAGTCCGATGCCAAGGCACCGGAGACCTCCGACGGCAAGAAGGATAACGGGAACTCCGGTTCCGGCAGCAAGGGAGATTCCTCATCCAAGAAGGATGACGGTAAGTCCGATAGCAAGCCGAGTGGCGGCAACAGCAGCAACTCCGGCTCAAACACCAATTCAGGCAGTTCATCGAAAAAGGATGACACCCCGGCGCATGTTCATAAGTATGATATCTACCATCCTGCGGTGACTCATACGGAGAAGGTGTACCATCCCGCAGTGACCCATACGGAGAAGGTGTACCATCCCGCAGTTACCCATACGGAAGAGCGCTCAATTTGCAATGGCTGTGGAGCAGATATCACGGGCAATGAACAAGCTCATGCGTATAATGCACTTATGGCAGGCAATAAAGCATGTGGCGCATATCATACGGTATACAATACCGTAACAGATTCTGCGGCATGGGAGGAAACGGTTACGATTACAGATTCTGCGGCATGGGAGGAAACGGTTACGATTACAGATTCTGCGGCATACTACACTTGTTCCTGCGGTGCTCGGAAATAGGGGATTTCATGTTTACGGATATACCTCACGATTACTGCAATGAAGAGACCGGGCTACCAGTAAAGAATCACCTTCCGCCTGAGCTTGGCGCACGATTCAAGACGCGTAAGCAATGGCGCGAGTGGGGATATGAACCAAAACCCGGAGAGCAGGGTCATCGGATGCATCCGAGTTCGCTTGCCTATCGCAGCTATGTCTATTTCCATGAGAGCGAAGTATGCTCTTATGCTGGAACGGAACCGGCGGATGATGTAAGGTATCAGACTCATGTGAGCAAAAAGACCGTCGCGCTTGAAGAATGTACCGGCCATGGAGGTCTAGCGGCAATCGGCTGGAAAGAGCCTAGACCGTATCGTGCAGGATGACAAGACTAACAGTTAGAGAGTCCATATAGATGAAAAGCCCCGACCAAATGGCCGGGGCTTTTTTCTAATGCTCGTTATTCAGGTCTTTCGGTGGTTCCAACCCGTTCCGTTTCGATAGCTCTGCTGTCGCACTCTTCATATCACCGATTTCGGAGCCGAAGAAATCAAGCTCCTCAAGTCCAAGCGAATGGGTGGGAACCGGAACGATGATGCCATGGGAACCCTTGATATAGGAGAGGGCATCGTGGCGCTCGCCGACCTCGGTGACCGACGCGGCGAGAAGGGAATCCTTGAACCAAGGATATCTTTGTTGCAATTTCTCCATGATGGCCATCGCCTTGTCAATCGGCATCACCGCTATCGACTCATACCCGGAATACTGGGTATGGATGAATCCGTTGTGCTCCATGAAAATGCGGATAAGCGACCAAGCTCCGCGCCAAGCGTTCGGTCTGATAGAGTTGTAATTTTCACTGAGCGCAGCCGTTCCCAAATCGAAGTGAAGTTCCTTGCGGGTCTCGGGGCGGAGGGGAAGCGATAATTGCATTCCGTTTTCAAGAAACTCCTTCACATCATAGCTTTCACCGATTTCCGTGAAGGTGGCTGCTTTCACGCATCTTTGAAACCAAGGAAACTCATCCATCATCTTATCTACGGTGCCATAGGCGCGTTGATAGGACATGACGATATTTTCAGCCGATTCATACCCTGAATATTGTGGCTTTTCAAAGCAATGGGATTCCAGAAAGTCCTGAATGTCTGACCATGGATTCTTTTTACCAGTATAGAAGCGTTCAACAGATTTGTTGTCTAGGTCGAAATGAAATGCTTTCCTATCAAGTTCCATTTGGAATCCTAAGTGTAAATGCGGTTAGTCGTAAATACGTTCCGGACTGATATCCCGGATTACCTGTAGGTAGTCTTCACCCTCCGGTTCATTCATATCCTCATAGGTGCGCCATGACTTAATGTTCTGCATCACCCAAGGCTGTTTGGATAGAGTCGCGCAAACAGGGCACTGCGCCCCGAACTGCACCTCGCGGCTCTTTGCCTGCCAAGTGCCAAGGCCTATGCGCACGTTGCCCATCTGCTCCGCATACTTTCCCACGCAATCGTAGAGGTCATCTACGTTGTAGCCGTTCCTTTTTGCCTTCTCATCATCGAACTCGATGGTGAAGCGCCAAGGTCTCTTTTCCATTTCTGCCATACCTATCGTCCTTTCTGCCAGATGGCTGTTATCATATGTTACCATTATACTATAATGCCGGTATTACGGCAATATGGAAATTGAACACACGTTCTTTTTGGCAAACGCATGTTACAGAACGGTGGAGAGAACGTTTTCCGGCATCTCGCTTTCCGGCTGGTGTTCGGATGCGCTTGCCATGTCATGACTCTCCCCGGCGAGCGATACCTCCTCTTCCAGTTCCGGTGCGTCAATCTCGATGTTCTTTCCAAGCTCCTCCTCGTAGCGCTCCATGATGAAGGTGTCCGCGTGGTCTGCCTTCGATGCGGCTTTGAAGAGGTAGGATGGGTCGTTTTCCAAGGCGCTCATCCAAGATTGCAGATAGGAGACGTGGTTCTCGTAGAACTCGCCCTCCAAATCGGTGCTCTGGATACCGAGGTCTGCGGAAAGGAACAGGCTTCCAAGCTCCGCGACCAGCTCTTCCTCAGCATAGGAGGGGCTTCCGAACCGGGTGTCGAGTTCACGGGCGAGGGCGGATGGGTGTCCGGTGGAGTGGGTCATCTCATGCAGCAGGACGCGGGTGAACGCTTCATCCGAGCGAAAGGTCTCTCGCGGGGCGATGAGGATGCGGTCGGTAGCCGGAGAGTAGGCGGCACTTCCGAGGTAGCCGCTGCTCTCGATGACGGGGCATCTGGAAGACTCCTCAAGGTTCTGTGCGATGGTTGCCGTTCGGTCGTTCAGATGGACGGGAGCGTTCTCCGGCGGGATGCCCTCGATATCCTCCGCATTGAAGACGTTCCAGTAGCCCACGAGCTTCGGGTAGCGTCCGGCAAGCTCCTTCTCGCCGGTATCCTCGTTTTCCTTGTAGAAGGCGAACTGCTTCCATTTCTCGATGAGCGCGGACTTGGCACCCTTTTTCACATGCCAACCGGCATCCTTTATCTGGTTGAAGGTAGCCCACCGGTTGTCCGTGTAGCCGCGCATGAACCCGATGAAGCCAAGATGCACTCGGTTTCCGCCCTGATACACGGTGCCGGAGACGGGGTTGTGCGGTGTTAGGGAGGGCAGGTACGGTTCTGCCCAACGAAGCCCGTCGCGCTTCATGTCCTCGATGATTTTCTCAACGACCGCCTGACGCTGGTTATCAATAATCTCCGTAGGAGTCTGCTTCTGCTTAGATTTCATCATGGTCTCCTTTCCGGGAAAGCTCATTGAAATTATACGATAGCTGCCGCTTTTCCGACATGCTCTAAGAAAACGACCCCACAGAATCGAATCTGCGGGGTCTTGGCGGTAGGTTTGTAGCGTGAGTGCGAACAGATTGAAACCTGTCCTTATTCGGCACCAGAGCCAGTCTGACGGGATTCGGTCGAACCAGTTTCCGTTTGCGTCTGTTTTTGGTCGATACTGGTGGTCACGACCGTCCGCTCATTCTGCTTCCAGAAGTTATAGGAGCAGGAGACGAGGGAGATGACCTGATTCGGTTCGGAATCGGTATCGAGTACCATGGCGGCAGATTCCCGCGAGGAATCGTACCAGTTCCGAAAATCCGAATCACCGGTAAAGACCGTCCGTTTGGTCGGCTCCCATCCCTTCACGATATTCGCGAAGCGCACGGTGTAGCGCATCTTGGTGTTTGGGGTTTGGATGAGTACCGCCTGATGTTCAGAAGCGAAGGATTTATCGCTATACCGTTGGATGTTGCCGAAACAGGTGACCGCGTTCCCGAGGGTCAGGCTGTGTCCGAGGATGACGGCATTCGGACTTTGAAAGCCCTCCTTCTCGCATTCTGCGTCGAGATAGAGCGCACCCAAGGGATTGTAGTTCCGGTAGATATCGTGATGCAGGTAGTAATCCGGGTCAGATGCGTGGGCTTGCAGGACGGGATGGTTGATATCCGTCCCCGGCACGGTTATCCATCCGATAACATCCCCGTTCACGCTCTTCCAGTAATCCCAATCAACAGTAGGGAACTCGGATTCCCGACCACCTGCGCTTTCCGTGGCGGTTTCCTGCGGCGTGCCGTTCGGTGACGGTGAGGGACTTGCATCCCGATAGAAATGAAGCAGCACGCCGAAAAGGATGGCAGCGACGGCCAAGAAGACCGCCGCTGCCGCAAAAGCCGCACGGGATTTCCGGTTATGATTTCCCAATCTGGCCATCTGAGTTACTTGGCGGCATCCGATGTGGCCTGCGGGGCATCCTTCGTCGCTCCGCAGGTGGTGCAGACCAGCTTGTCGATGACCGTCTCATCGTAAGCCGGGGTGTCGGTGACCTGTTTGTCATAGCCCTCGCTCACCATGACCTCATCGGTGATGGGGACGTTGGTAGAGTAGCCGGAGTGACCGGTCTGCTTGATGTGGTCATCGGCCTTGCCGTCGATGACCTGCTTGCACTCATTGCAAACGGTATGGTAGGTGGTCAGGTTCTGGTAGACGGGTGCCACGTGCTCCGTGTGCGTCACAGCGTCATGGTGGACGGTCTTGTAGGTGATAGACCAGTCGTGGGTGTGAGACTTCTCTTTGCTCTTAGAGCCGTCCTTCGCAGACGCGTCGGAACCGCTTTCCTTGGAATCATTCGCCTGTACGGATTCGGCCTTGGAATCTGCACCGGTTTGGTGGCCGATGCCATAATAGGCACCGCCGCCGATGAGCGCGACGAGGGCAAGGCCGCAGATGGCGGCAATGACCTTCCGGTTATGCGGCTTCTTCTCGCTTTCCGGGTTCGCGTGCATGTTGTTCCCATCCGCAGGTGATTCGGTGGAATCTCCGTCGTTCATCTCGATATCGTTCTCTTTATCGTCCTTCATGGGTGTATCCCCCTTTCAAATTAAAAGGAAGGCAGGGTGCCGAAGAGCTGGCACCCTGCCGGTTTCAGGCGTTACGGGCACTAGGCTTCGGTGTTATCCTCTGCGCTCTCGTCCGCATCGCCCTTGGTGGTCTTGCGGCTCTTGATGCCGTAAGCGGTCGCGCAGCCTGCGGCAATCAGGAGGATGCCGATGGCGATGGCGATGTTCGTCATGTCAACGCCGGTCTTTCCGTAGGTGGAGCCTGCCGGGGTCGAGGTGACGGTCACGGACTGTCCCTCGTCGTTGATATCCTTATGCTCCGCCACGGTAACGTCCGTGGTCTTGCCGTCGATATCGCTCTGTTTGGTCAGCTCCTCGAAGACAACCAGTGTATGACCGTCGAGGGAGGTTGCATCGAACTCGCCGAGGTTGATGGAGACCGTGCCGCTCTCACTGTTCGGCGTGAACTTGAGTTCGGCGGTTACGCCCTTGTCGGCAACCTTCAAAGGTTCGCCGGTCTTCTTATCCATGAGCGTGGCATGGAGCGTGTACTCCTTGCCGGGGATAAGACCCTCGTACTTCACCTCGTCAGTGATGACGGCATCCTTGCCAGCCATCAGTTCATGGTCACCGTCGGACTTGTCGGTCGCGGTGGTACCGATGGTACTCGGGGCGAGTTTTACCGTCTGTCCCTCGTTGTCCTTATCGCATTCGCTCGCGACGATGGAAACGGGAGTCTCATCGGAAGCGTTCTCGATGCTGCCCTTGAACATGACCTCGAAGACCACGAGGTTCTTGGTCTCGCCGGACAGGCGGTCGATAACGTCGTTGGAGTTGAAGGTGTAATCCATGTCGATGGAACCGGACTCCTTCTCAGGGGTGAACTCCGCCGTCTTGTAGACAAGGCAGGAGAGGAGGTCTTTGTTCTCCTCAGCATATGCCTTGACCTTGGCGAGGTCGATGGAAGCGGTCGGGAGCTTCTTTGCGTTCGACCAGTCGATACCGTTATCGGTAACCTCGACCTCATCGGCCTTGTAGGTCTCCTCGATTTTACGGACGAAGCTTGTGCCGCCGTCTGCGGTGGCGCTGCCGCTACCCTCCAGACCGGTGAGCTTCCAAGTGCCGTCTTCCTGCTCGGTGAGAGTCTGGGTGTCGGTCTTGACAGTCCAAGTGCCGTCCTCGTTCTCGGTGCGCTCGGAAGCATCATAGGTGTAGGAACCGTCCGCGTTCTTGACGATGGCGGCACCGTTGCCCCAGTCCTTGTCCTTAACCTTGATGGAGTAGGTGTTCGACTGGAAACCGAGCACGTTCATCAGGCCGGAGGTGAACTTGGTGAGGTCATCCTCGGTATACTTCTTCGCACCTTCGCCGGTCAGCACGGGAAGACCGGTCTTTGCATCCATCAGGATACCGGCCATGGTGTAGGCCTTGCCGGTGAGCACATGGTCGTACTCCACCTTGTCGGTGACGGTGGACTCGGCATCGGCGATAACGGTCTTGTCACCATCGAGCTTGTCCGTGGCTGTGGTACCAATCTCGGAAGTGTGCATGGTGACCGTCTGGTCTTCATCCTCGATATCGCTATGGGAAGCAATCTCCTTGTCCTTGTAGGACAGGGACTCGAAAGCGACCACCGGCGTGTTGTCTTTCAGGAGCGACCCATCGAAGGTGAAGGTCACATCGACGGTGCCGTAGGTGTCCTCGGGAACGAACTCGGTCTCGGCGGTGACGGGGTTGCCGTCGGCATCGAGGAGCTGCTTCTTGGTGACCTTGCCGTCCTTGTCGGTGACCTTCTCGTAGAGGGTGCCGGAAACCTTGTAGGTCTTGCCGGGTGTCACGTTCATGTAATGGACGGTATCGACGATGGTGGCATTATCCTCACCGATGAGGTTCTTATCACCATCAAGGGCATCCGTTGCGGTAGTGGAGAGCTTGGGCTTCGTGATGATGACAGTCTGGCCGGAATCATTCACGTCGGCATGGGAAGCAATCTCATTGTCGTTGTAGGACAGGGACTCGAAGGCAACGAGAGAGGTACCTTCCTTGAGCGAACTGCCATCGAAGTAGAAGGTCACATCGACGTTTCCATAGGAGTCCTCTGCGGTAAAGTTTGCTTCCGCAGTGACGGGGGTACCGTCCTTGTCTTTGAATACCTTCTTCGTGACCTTTCCGTTCTTGTCAAGAACCTTCTCGTAGAGGGTACCGATGACCTTGTAGGTCTTGCCGGGGGTCACGTTGTTGTAGTGGACGGTATCGCGGACAGCGACATTTTCCTCACCCGTAACCGTCTTGTCACCGTCGGCAGCATCGACGGCGGTGGTGCCGATAACGGGAGCCTTCACGGTAACGGTCTGGTCAATGTCGTTGATATCCTTGTGGTCGGCAATCTCGATACCGTTCGTGGCAACAGTCTCGAAGGCGACGAGCTTGGTGCCGGTCTTGATGCCGCTGGCATCGAAGGTGAAGGTCACGGTCGCGGTACCGCTTTCGGCATCTGCCGTGAACTCCGCAGTCGCGGTGACGGGGTTGCCGTCGGCATCCACGAAAGCCTTCTTGGTGGACTTGTCCATAAGGGTTCCCGTGAGCGTGTAGGTCTGCCCGGCGGTAAGCCCGGTGTAACGGACATAATCGGTAACGGTAACATCACCCTCAGCGGTGACGGACTTGCTATTGTCCGCATCGCTCACGGCGCTTGTCGAGAGCTTCGGCGTGAACACGGTCACCTGCTGGGAAACGTCGGATTTGTCCCTATGCTCGGCGAGCTTCGCACCCTTTGCATCGGTAAGCGTCTCATAGACCACGAGGGTCTTCCCCTTGAGGTCGTAGGAATCGAAAGCGTAGTCAAGCGTGACGGAACCTGCGGAGTCCTCAGCCGTGAAGGTCTTCTCGGCAGTGATAGCCTGACCGTTAACCGTGACGGCATCGCCGGTAGCGGCATCATGCAGCTCACCGATGACGGTGTAGGTCTTACCCGCGACGAGATGGCTGTACTCTACCTTGTCGGAAATCTTGACGGTGCCGACCCCAACGTAATGGTCGCTATCAGAAGCGTCGTAGGCGGTGGTGTGGATTTCCGGCTCCGGGTCATCGAAGGTGCCGAGGTCGATGGTCTTGGCATCACGGGTCACAGTAACAGTCGTGTTGATGAGCGCATAGCCCTCATTAGCGGAGCAGCGAAGCTCTTCGACGGAATAGGTGTCAAAGGGCAGGGCACCGAGCTTGTTGTCCGCCTTGACGGCATCGGAGGTGGAAGTGGTGCCGTTCCCATCGAGCACGCTGTTGTTGCCGAACCAGAAACCGGCGTTAGCATCGAGCTTCGTGCTGTCGATGGTGTCGCTTGCGGTCAGCGCCCAATCGTTCGCGTTGGTGTTCGAGTCATGCGCGTTCCAAGAGGACGCGGAGCTGAAATAGCCGTTCTCGTCGGTCACGGCGATGTGGGACTCGCCGGTTGTGAGGGAGGTCACCTTGAAGGGCACGCCTGCAAGGCGGTCGGAACCGTTGTCGGCTTTCTTAGTGAACTCGATATCGGAACGGTAGACCTGCTCGGCAACCTCCGGGGCATTGTAGGTGATAACACCTTCAACGGAATTGTTTTCCTGAATCTTCTGGAAAGACACTTCATCAGACTTTACGTAGCCCATTGGGGCTTTAGTCTCACGTATTACAACGGTGCCACGTGGAAGTGCAGGAGTCCCATCAAGTCGATACCAGAAGGCATCGCCAGAGACAAAATGAGCAATGTCAAAGCTACAGAAACCGTTGGAGTCTGTACTAAACGTCCAAGAACGCGTTGGCTTTACGTCGGCGTTCTTAAGGTCATCGTAGCTCTTGTAGTCAAGGGTGGCGTAGTAATCGACGGTGAACTCGGCACCTGCAAGGGTGGCGGAACCCTGCGGGAGGTTACCGGCGCCGTTATAGGTCTTCTGTCCGTCGTATTTACCGAGAAGCATACTCATAGGGTCATTTGCGGGATTGTCGCTGACTGAGAGCTTCACAGGCGAGGATTCGCGATTCGCACCGGAAACATCTGCGGTGTAAACCTGCGAATCGGTGAAATATCCCTTGGGAGCCTTGGTCTCCTTCACATAGTAGCGTCCGGGGTTGAGCGAGACGGTGTTCGCGTTCCCGCTTGCGTTCGTCGTAAGGGTCGCTACCTTGTTCGAGCAGTTGGAGTCAGTGTAGACCCCATATTCGGCACCTGCGAGAGAGTAGCAGTCATTGGCATCGGTAAGGGTCTTATTTGAGGAGTCCTTATGCAGTGTCAGATATCCCTTGTGCAACGTCTTGATGACACGGTAGTAGCTAACGGGATACTTGGGCGTGATTTTGGAAATCACGTTGCCGCCTGCGGAGTTCGGGAAATAGCCCTTTACAATTCCGTCCGCGTGGCTGGAAGAGTGCCAGAAAAGGTCTTCCGAGCTGTTGCTGCCCCAGAAGAAGCCGATATGGCAGTCTGAATTGCTATGATTCCAGTCCGCCGGCTCCATGTAGATGATATCGCCCTTCTCAAGGATACCGGACGCGAGCATCTGCTCTTTGGAGCCGAATGTGTAGCTGACGGCATTGTTGTCGCGACAATACTCATCCCATTTAGATGCGTTCGTCTCGTTACCCCTGTTGTAGCCGTCATTGGCGGTATAGTTTCCGATGATGGATGTATCCGCTCCACAGGCACGGAGGACGGCAACCACAAAACCGGCGCAGTTCATATAGGCACCGCTACCGTACTCGCCCTTCGGTTTCCAGCCGTCCCAAGTGTCGATTGCGCCGCCCTCGCCATGAGGCCCTTTGTTGCCGTATGGCGTGGTGAGGTAATACTCGTCGTTCTCGTGCTGGGAGAGCACGGACTCGACCGTCTTGGTGGCACCGAGTGCTTGGTCGATGGTCTGACCGGCAGCATAGGCGCTAACACCCGATTTCTGCGCGGCATAGGCAAGCCCGGTGGGACAGGCCGATTGGAAGATGAGCACTGCGGTCATGACCGCAGTGAGCACCTTAGATTTCTTGATTCGTCCGAGAATCTTCATGTGTTCTTTTCTCCTTCCTTGTTTGCGTGGTTTTCTGTAGCTTCGTTGGTGGTTCGTTTGAACTGCGTTTCTCGTTTCGTTCTATCTCTAACCGAAGTCATATCCGCCGATAGCCCCGGTGTTGTCTTCCTCGTTTTGACCTTCCCCGTCATCGTCCACGAAACCCTCGTCCTGAGAGATTTCTGCATCGCGGATGCGCTCGATGGCGGATTCGGTGTAGCCCATGATGCGGGCAATCTCATCATCCGAATACGTCGGGTGCGCGTGCTTCAAGTAGTCGAACACGGCGATGGCGCGACGGTTGATGGATTGCACTGTGGCATCGGAGTAACACAGCTGCTCCATGGCGAAGAACCGCTCACCGTTTATCAGCTCATCGCCCTCCCGCCACAGGAGCTTTTCGCCGTCCTTCTTGAGCCAGACCACATCGTCCAGCTCATCTGGCGAGACGAGGAGCATGGCGCTCCCGACCTGACGGGTGGCGGCGGGAACCTTGGTGCCCTCAAGGGTCACCTGCCCGCCTGCGTGCTGCGGATTTCCGTCATACCAGTGCTCTGCGAGGATGATGCCGTTTTCCTCAAGGGCACCGAGGTAGAGGTTCCAGTCGGTAAGGATGTTCGTTCCCTTCGCGCGGAACGGCTCGGAGTTCGTCTGGGCAGACGAGTCGAACTTCTCGTAGCGGAAGGACTTGTAGAGCACCTCGATTACCATGGACTGTCACCTCTTTCCTCTGTACTACTGGGCAATATCCTGCCCGGTTCGCGACTTGGTGGACTTGGCGGGGTCATCGCCTGCGAGCGCGTCCTTCCCGGTCTCCATGTCGCGCGCTTCGCCCGCAAGGCTCACGCCGTCCTTTGCGGCGGCACGCTCTGCGGCTTTTTCGGCCTTATAGGAGTCCTGAGCCACCTTGAGTGCGTGGGTGAGGTCGGTGGCCTTCACCTCGTAGCGCTGATACGGGTGCTCGGCATCGTCCTTCTTCCCCGTCCAGATGGGCACCGGCTCGTCCTTCTTGAACGAGACCGTGGCGCGTCCCTTCTCAAGCATGTCCTTCTTCATGTAGTCGGAGAGGAACACGTCGGTCGAGAAGCCGCTCACGTCGATGCCGTTCACCTTCGTCCCCTTGGGGAAGGAAACGAAGCACTTCTCGAAGGTGCGCCCGTCATTTGCCTGAAACTCGTGGGGCGTGAGGAAGGCGGCGGGCATGTTGATTTTGGCGTAGTTGTCTGCCTTGGGAGCCTGCTCTGGCTCCGGTGTCTTCTTGGGCATGTTTTTTCATCTTTTCTGTCTGTGCGGAACGGGTAGTCCCGCGCGGTGTGTATACGGTACCCGATTTTAGCACAATGGTATGTTTTGGCTGCTTTGGATAGCTGTCGGCGAACGGATGCAAGTCCGGTTCGAGTGAAAGCGGCTCATGCCTATCGCACCCCCTTCACATGGTTCGTGGGTTGTTCCGCGCGGGTCGTATCGCAGGTTTCGAGCACGGCGCTTCCGGAAGCGCAGTCATGGGATTCGGCGTTCAGGTCGTAACCGCTTTCCAAGGCATCCGTGAACTCGCTGCCGTATACGTTTTCGAGTGCCGCGTGGCACGCGCCCCGCATCTCGGCAAGGCTGCTGTGGTCTGCCGATGCGAACTCGTTTAAGTCGCGCATGTTGTCCATGACTTCGGTATCGAAGGTGAAGGCCGGGTAGGAGCAGAATCCCGAACGCATGAACTGGCCGGTGAAGGCTCCGAGCTGGGAGATTTTCGAGAGCATCGCTTCTCCCATGTTATTGGTGTCGAGGAAAACGGTCGCGTCCTGTTGCAGCGGGGAACCGAAGTTCACGGTGACGCTGCTCCAAGGCTGTCCGAACGATTAGTCGGTCGGGTCGGAGAGATAGGCGGTCACTGCAAGGTTTCCGTCCGCATAGGACTCCTGTACAAGCTCGACCTGCTGGGTGTATCCGAAGGCATCGAAGGAGAACTCGATGCCCGATTTCTCACTGTCATTTTCTCGCAGGTTCCCGGAAAGCATGTCCGGGGAGAGCGGTATGGCAGGGCGGTCTGGTGCGGATGTGGTCGTATCGTAGGGCACTTCCGGGGTCTGGGCTTCGGGCGCGTGGGGCATGGAAGCCTGCCCGAAATCCATGTTCCGAATATCCTCGGGAAGCATATCCGGTGATAGGAGTGTTGCCATGTCATTCCTTCCTTTCTGCCGCTACCTGCGGCCTTTCTTCGTGGGTTTTCTCGGTGTGAAAATAGGTTCTACCGACCCGTCCTTTTGAAGAACGACTGTGCAGTCGAAGGTCTTTCCGGCCTTGGACTTGCAGCCCCTTAGCGAGACCGCCTTCCCGTCGAGAAGGGATGCGGCCTGCTTCTCGGTGAACTTCTTGGTGCAGAAGCCGAACAGCTTGAACCCGCAGCCCGCGACCTCCTTCCAAGTGCCGTCCTCCTGCTTCTCGTTCCTGATGGAGGAGCAGGCGTAGATGGTGCCGGTCTTTACAACGTCCTTGCCGCACTTTGGGCACTTGCCCACTACGGTCTTTCCGGCACCCGCGATGGATGCGCCCACGTAGGCGGTCTCCCGGTGGTGATTGAAGACCTCGATGACGGAATCTTGCAGGGCGTTCACGTCCGCCTTGCCGTCTGCGATATCCTGCTGGATGAGCCACCATCTTGCGGTCACGTCTGCACCGCGAATCTCCGGCGGGAGGAGTGCGTAGAACGCCTTGGCCTTATCGGTCGCTCGAACCTTTCCCTTTCGCTCCTCAAGGTAGCCACGGGTTTTCAGACCCTCGATGATGGAGGAGCGGGTGGCCGTCGTTCCGATACCGCCGTGTTCGCCCTTCTTGCCATCATCCTTACGCTTAAGGATTTCCCGGATTTCCGGGTCTTTGACGTACTTCGCGATGGATGCCATGTCTGTGATGAGGGTGCCCTCCGTATAGGGTGCGGGCGGAGTGGTCTCCCCTTCCGTGATTGAGCAGGAGATACCGGCAAGGGTGTGGCTTCCTGCGGGAACCCATGGGTTCCCCGTATCGGAATCCTCTCTGACGCGGCTGTTCGAGATGTTCGGGAAGACAGCCGTGAACCCCGCGTCCGAAAGGCGCTTCGCGGTGAGCTTAAGCGTTCCGCCGTTCACGCTTACCGTGCTCTCGCTCACGTCGTACACGGCGGGAGGAAGAAATTGCACCGCATAGCGCTCGCAGATGGCGGTGTAGACCTTGGCTTCGTCCGGTTCCATCGCGGACACGGGCGCATCCGCTTCCTGCGGGATGATGCCGTGGTGGGCGGTCACGTTCCCATCGTTGAACGCCTTGGAGTGGAGCCGGTAATCCAAAGGCCAGCGCACGCCGAGGTTCTTCATCGCCTGCGCAAGGACTGCCGGTGCCTGCTCTCGGTGCTCTTCCTTGAGGTATTGGGAATCGGAGCGGTTGTAGGTGATGGCTTTGTACTTATCACGCAAATCCTGCGTGATTTGCTGAGTCTCGGCGGCAGTGAAGCCGAAGCGCTCGCTCATGTCGGAAAGCAGCACGGTCAAGTTGTAGGGAAGCGGCGGGTTCTCCTGCTTTTTCGATACGGTCGTTTCAAAGTGCAGGTCGCGTCCGTCGAGCTTTTCCTTAAGGGCTTCCAGCGTATGCCGCTCGAACAGATGCTTCTCACCGGCAAGCAGCTCCTTTCCCGGCAGATACTTGAAGGTGAGTTCTCCGGCATCCGAATCACCGCTTGCAAACAGCTCGTAGAACTTTCGGGTGACGTGGTGGGCGATGGCTTCGTCGCGTTTCACCACAAGCCCCAGCGTCGGGGTCTGCACGCGTCCGACGGTGAACAGGCCGTCGAGACGCTTGGTGGCGAGTCTCGTCTCGTTCACGCCGAAGCACATATCCGCCATCTGTCGGGCATAGGCGGCGTTGCCAGCACCCCGGCAGGAGTCGTTGGGCACGAGCTTGTCGAATGCCTTCACGATGTTCTTCTCGATGTTGTCGTTCACGTAGACGCGCTCGACCTTACCGGCGTAGCCGAGGTAGTCCAAAAGCTCGTCCACGATAAGCTGCCCCTCATCGTCCGGGTCACCGGCGGCGATGACGGAATCGCAAGTTTCGAGGAGTCCCGCAATCTGGTCTATGAGGGGCTTCTTGCTCTCTCCGGTCTTCTTATCGACCGCCGGTTCCTTCGGCCAGTCGTGAACCTCGATAGGGAGTACATCAAGGCTCCAAGGCATTCCCCATTTTGGGTCGATGGCATCTGGTTTTACCAATTCCAAAAGGTGACCGGCGCAGGCACAGACCGTGTAGCCGTTTCCCGAGATGGGAAGGCGGGCGCTCTCGGATACTTCTTTTCCCGTGATGGCGCGGGCGATATCGCGGGCGAGCATCGGCTTTTCCGCGATGACTAATTTGCTCATATGGTTTCCTTCCTTTCTGGTTTGCTAGGCTTCTGGGAATGAAAAGGCTGGGATATCGTCATCGTCATCATCGAACTCATAGTCGAAGATATCGTTTGAAACTCCATGGGTATAGGCGGGCGCTTCGCTTCGCGTAGGTACTTAAAGTCGATGAGACGGGAGGTCAGGCTCGCTTTGAGGGAGATGCGACGGATGGCCGGAAGATGATTTACCGAGTTCCAACAGAGCAGGGCGAAGTCCTCGCTGCCGTTGAGTCCTTTGCGGTCTGCCGGTTTCACGCCGTCGGAGTTTCGTCTGAACGTGCTCGGCACCCAAAGATACTGATGGTATTCCGCTACATAACTGTATGTTTTCCCTTCTTCAATTTGGACGAATATAAGGTCGAGGGCGGACGTGAAGTTCTCGTCGTTTTCACGCGCATCTGCAAGAGAGAGAAGTACGGCTAGGCTTTTCAAAGAGAGGTCTTTGCGCGGAAACCATTCCACGAGAAGCCCGACGAGCGCCATGAGATAGTTGCGTTCCGTACGGTCGGCAATCGCGAGCTCTGGCGAAAGCTCGTCCGTGATGCGCAGAAAATCGCGGCACCATTCGGCAACATCCTTATTGGTTCTAAGCTCTTCGATGGGCTTCATGTTAGGAACGACCTTCCTGTTCGAGGTTTTCGGTGTTTTCCCTTTTTTCTTCTTGAAGAACATGCTTTGAAATCTCCTGACCCTTATCTATCCAAGGCACTTCGGGCGTTGCAGAATCCTGTCAATATCGAGACCGGAGCAATTTCCCGTAAGCGGAAGCCCGGATAGGTCTTCGAGCGCTTCGATTTTCCTGCCGCTTACGAACACGAAGGCATCCATATCCCGTAACAGGGCGAAGTAACGGATGAAGTTCTGCCTGCTGTAGACGCTCAAGACCATATTCGTCTCCACTTCGCGCTCCCCGTAGTTTCCCGTGCCGTCCGGCTTGATGCCCGCGATGAGCGGGGTGTCGTAGGCATCGGTCGCGAGAAGGATGGCAAGCAGAACATCCTCCCTGGTCGGGCTGTTGGCGAGAACCACCGGGGAAGCAAGAAGCTCGGGAAAGCGCTTTACCTGTTCGATGGAGAAGCCGTGCCGGTGGGGGTTGTAATCGGATTTCGGCGTGAGAGCCTGAAAGAGATGCTTTTGCGTGTAGAGCATGGGGCGCTGCTCGAACCCGGTCTTCAAGAATATCTCCGGCGTGTCGCAGACTTTCAGGGCATCGTAGGGGCTGTATGCGCCGCAGGCGGCAAGGTCAACTTCGTGTCCGAACCGCAGGTACTCGCTGCATCTGTTCGCATAGGCTTCTTGTGCTTTTACATTTCCGTTCCCATCCTTAAGGCGGGCGATGCCGCACGTGTCGAGATAGGTCAGGCGTTCATTATCCGGCATTGCCACGGAGTTCTCGTACTCGCAGATGGTCGTGATAATCTCGGAGCCTTTTTCTGCTTTCATCATTCGCACCTCCCGTTCTTTTTCGCATTTGTGGAGATGCCGCTCCCATACGGGATGCGGCATCCTGTCTTTCTATTTTTTGTCACTTCGGGTTCTATCCGATGTTCTGGTTATCCTTTCCGGGCGCATCCCTTGCAGGTGCATCCGCCGCGAGCGCGTTCCTGCCGGATGTGCAGTCGTGGCTCTCCACGGAAATGTCGTAGCTACCCGGAGTGATACCGTGCCGGATATCATCGACGGCCTTCGCCCCGCTTCCGGGTCTACTGATAACGGTGAAGTACCCTTCCACGCGGGCAGTCTCTCCATCCGTGAGCGACCGGCTCTCCCCTGCCGAACAGGGAACCTATCTCCTTGAAATTATCGGTCATCTATTTCACCTCCTTGTCCGCGTCAACTTCCGGCGCATCCTTGGTTTCCGTCTGGGTGTCGATTTCCTTCCGTCCAGAAGCCATTTCGTGTGCTTCCTCGTTGAGACCATATTCCTCATCGCCGCAGACAAAACCATCGAAGAAGTCCGGCGGCATATGCGCATCCATGACCATGTTCATCATGTTCACGGCGGACTCGGAGTTGGGGCACTGTATCCATTGGTAATCGTCCTTCTCGACGCGCAGGCGCAGTAAAAGCTCGCCGAGGGCTTGCTGCCATGGGGTGTTATCGAATGCCCCGGTGTTGAACAACCGGAAATCGGTTATGGTCTCGCAGTCAAAGCTGGAAATCATGTCCGCGATATCGGAAAGCGGCACCTCGTCGAGGTCGATGGACTCGCAGGCCACCTTCCAAGCGCCGGTGGCATGTCCGGTCTCCGGGTCGCAGGCGGGAAATGCGGTAGCCAGTCTGATGATGGAACCGAAAAGCCCGCCGGTTATTTCCCTCTTCGAGAAAGTGAAGTTGTCGGCAATGTCCGTTCCGCCGTTGCCGAGATAGTCATCTTCCAAACGGCTCCAATTGCCGAACCATTTGGGATTAGATATGTTGTGAAACATCTATTCCATCTCCTTGTTCTGATTGATTTTTTGGGTGCCATCGAGTCCCGTCTGCTCCGCAAGCGCTTCCTTGCCGGATGCCATGTCACGGGACTCGGACTTGACACCGGTTTCGGCAACCAGTGCCTTTTCGGGTTCCACCTGTGCCAGCAGATGCTCCTTCATGGATTCCAGAGCTGGAAACGGGGTGCCGTCCCTAGCTTCCGCGAGCAGGTAGCGCATCTGCTGGGAGGTAAGGGCTGGGGTGTGCATAAGGATTGTGGAGACCTTTGCCATAGTGGCATCGGAAAACTCTGCCGCCGTTGCATCGAAGACGGCCATGAGCTGTTGCGCGTTCATGTCCGCGCACGCCTGCATGGTCATCATGAGAAGTGGCGTGTTATATCCGCACCGGTTCACGGCATAGGCACAGGCGCTCATCTGCTCTACGGAAAGGGAAGCCGGGAACAGCCCTGCAAAGTCCGCATCGCTCAGGTCTGCAACCGGGGTCTGCCCGCGCATGGCGGTAAGAAGCGCGATTTGCTGCTCCGGTCTGTATTCCGGGTTCATGATACGCGCCACCTGCGCTTCGGTCAGCGAGTGCTCACCGGTATAGGGGTCATGGTGTGCGTTTTCCATGGCGGCGGCGATGACCTCCATGCTCTCAGGGGTAAACGCGGGCTTTGCGATGGCGCGGACGGTCTCATAGGGGAGAAGGCCTTGCAGGAGGATGTTGTTGATGGTGAGCAGCTGGGAGCGGGAGAGACGTTCCACAGGCAAGTCGCTCCCACCGTGCGCCACGACCAGATAGGCGGCTTCCATGCGCCGTGCGTCCATCTGCGGGTCTAGGAAGCGTGCGAAGTCTCCGCCCCTGATGGCGATTTTTGCGATGGCCGTCATCTGCGCTGCGGTGTACTTGGGGGTCGCGAGAGCATCCAGCACGTCTTCTCCCACCGCCGGATTCAGCGCGGCGGCGATGATGGCATTGGCCTGAAAGCCGTTGTACTCGTGTTCGGTCAGGCGCATCGCGTCGGCTTCGGTTAGGCCACGGTCGATGGCCTGTTCGTACTGAACGAGCTGTTTGTCGGTAACGGTTTCCGGGTCGAATGTTTTTCCGTCAGGTGTCATAGGTGTCCTCCTTTCTGCCCATGAAACGGCTTTGTCACAGGGAGCCATCTGCCTTTTCCGCGCGTGTCGGGGCATCCTTTATCTCCGACTGGCTATCGAGTTCGGTGCGAGCGGCCTTCGCGTCGCGGGCTTCGGATGCGAGAGATGCGGCAGGCGCTTCCGGCTCGGCGGATGCAGACTTCTCGGCTGCACGCATGGCTTCGGCGGGGGAAGCCCCGTCCATCAGCGCGAGGTCTACCGAACGCAGCTGCGCAAGGTCAAGCTCCGTCACGGGGAGGTCTTTGCCGCCGTGGAACAGCACGGAAACAGCCGCCTTAAGTGTCTGCTCGTCCATATTGCGAAAATCGAGGGGGTTCTTGCCGACAGAAGCGATATCCAGAAGACCGCGCATCTTACCGAACGAAAGGGTCTTGTCGGCTATCGTCTCAAGCGTCTCGTGCGAGACGTGCGGGTTACGGGCGGCTTCCATGAGGATATCCGCCTGCCCGTGAGAGAAATCATGCTTAGCAATCTGCGTAGCGATGGGAAGCGGCACATGGCTCTCCATCGCTTCCGCGTAACGCGGGTAGTCTACGTTTTCAGGCACCGTCGCAACGCTCTCCGGCACCGCTTCATAGGAGACGATATTTCCGTCGATGCAATAGCCGAGGTCGATGGGAAGATAGCTGTCAGCTTCCTTGGTCTCGGGGGAAAGCTCGCTCTCCTTAACGAGTCCCATGATGCGGTACACGTCCTCGGGGGTCGCACCGGAATCGAGAAGTTCGTGGAGGGTGTTCTCGATAGCACCGGAAACATCCTCCATCTCCGGGTCGAACTTGCGCTCACCGAGCGCGAAGCAGGGACGGGCGAAGTTGGTGTTCAGGGTATCGACGGTATAGACCCTGAGCGCATACTCCCCCGGAGCGTACCAGTAGTCCTCATCGTTGTGGTAGGTGAGCAGGAGGAAGAGGTCAACGGGAATCTGCTCCTGCCCAATCCAGAAGTCGTTATCTGGCATGGCAATCATCCTTTCTATGTTTCTTGTTGTACGGTTTGCTGGCTTTCTGTGGTTCTATCTAACGGGAGAGGTCGGGCTTTGCGACCAGATGCTCGCGGGAAGGTGCGGCAGATGCGCCTGCAAGCTGTTTGGAAGCTGCCATCATGTCCTTGGCTTCCCCAGAGAGGGAGATACCGCCACCGCCCTTTCCTCCGATGCCCGCACCCTTTGTCACGACGGCCTGAACGACCTCTTTTGCGGCCTGCCCTGCGGTATTCACAAGGCCGCTTCCCGTGCTGTCACCGAAATCTTCTGCCATGTTCATTTCTCCTTTCTTGCCAAAAACGCCTAAAGGGCGTTCCCGTTAGCGAGGACGGTCGCGGCTTCTTTGCACTCGGCAGCTTTTTCTTCAATCCCCATCTGGTTTCTGCTCAGCCCATTACGGGATGCAGTGGCATCCTTCGCTTCCCCCGAAAGGGAGTAGCCATCCTCGTCCTTTTCGTCACCGGGAAGGGAGCCGCAGAACTCCATGCAGCTTTTCTTGAGAAAGTCGTTCACCTTCGCAAGGTCATCGCCTTCAACCGTCCAAGCGGGGATGCCGCCATCAAGGGAGAACTGGTTCCCGTTCTTGAGCATCGTGTCGAGGGAGACGGTAATGGAATCGTCCTCAAGCAGGTCGGTCATGTAGTAGCGAGAGACGAACTGCCCGCCCGGGAAGCGGGCGGCATCCTGCGAGGTATCGTAGAACTCCACAAGGGGGTATGACGCGCGATGGACGGCGGCAGGTACGCCAGAGTAAGCATTTAACTCATAGGTCAGGCAACCATCGAGACCGTAACGCTCTCCGGGGTAGATAAGATGCACACGCCATTTGCCGGTGGTGAAGTCGTGAGGGAGCGTCCCTTCCTCTTTCTCGTATTCCTCAGAAGGGCATCCGAAGGACTGCTCCACGTAACGGGGGGCGGCGCAGAGTTCCGGGCTGTTATAGAGGTCGTGGACGAACTGGTTCTCATCGCCAAGCTCATAGTGCTTTCCCATGGCGGTAAGCCCATCGAGGGGCAGATAATCCTCGTAATCGAGCTGTCCCCAAAGGCGCTCGCCCTCATCGGTGAGCTGACGCATCTCGACGGATACGCGCCCGTCATGGTGGGCACCGGCAAGGTAAAGCGTGCCGTTCTCGTCCCAGACCTTCTGAATCTCGCAGTCGGCGAAAACGTTGCCCTGACCGAAACGGGATGGAGAGCAATCGGTGGCGGCATCGAAGTCCTTGTAGACGGCGATGCCGGTGGACGTGCCGTTCCAGCGCCCAACACTTCCCGACACGAGGATGTGGTTGCCGCCGTAAGGGTTGACGAAATCCGACATGTCGGACTTCTCCCCGTTAAAGAAGGCGGCAAGTGCCCGCATCTCCTCCTCGTAATCGAAATCCTTCATCTCCATCTGATGATTGAAAATCTCATCGTCGGTGAAGTCCTCGCGCACCTCACCCTCGGTCAGACCGTCACGTTCCATGAGGTCGTTTATCGCCATCTCTTCGCCTTCGTCTCCGTAGTAGAGGTCTTCATCGAAGACGATACGCTCTTTCGGTTTCGGTTCCATAGAGTCTCCTTTCAGCAGAAAACGGGTGGAGCCTTGCCCTCACCCGTTTCCATGCACATTTCTAACGGTTGTCGGTGTCCACAGGCGGCTGCGCATCTCTATCGTCCTTTTCCGGGGCATCCTTTTCCGGGGCGTTACCATCAAGCCCATCCCTGCCGTTTTCCATATCGTGCGCTTCGCTGTCAACGGAAACCGCTTCCGGGTCGATATCGCATTCTGCAAGCTCTTTCTTCCAGTCATTCAAGAAGACCGCATCAAAGCCCATCCCATAAACCGCGCGAACCGTTTCCACGCTCATCGCGCAGGGGTTCACGCGCCCCGCGATATCGTCGTTGTCCTGTATGAAGTTGTCGGCACAATCGGCGAAGTCTTCGCCATATTTCTCCTCGAACG
>ERZ827440.1366-NODE-1366-length-27178-cov-3.906906_pt1 | contig 27178 bp, 23 predicted proteins | sample MGYA00519774_ERZ827440 | MGnify/ENA primary metagenome ERZ827440 (study PRJEB31778, sample SAMEA3449302) | human gut metagenome | biome: human gut; feature: human-associated habitat; material: faeces | place: United Kingdom | collected 2010/2012 ... | reverse complement strand
TTACCATCTGCAAGGTGGCTTTGAGGGTATTCAGCTTGAGCGTCCCGCGGAACATCCGGATTTCTACCGTATCCGCGTTCGTGAGATTGACCGCCGTATAACGTCCGGCGCAGGAATTTTTCGCGTGGCTCATCTGCTCGGACGGGGTAAGTCGGATACCGTACCGCGCCGCCCAGCGATTCATCTGCGACTGTGTGCGGCGGCTGAACCGCAGCAGCTCCGCCCAGAATTTCTCGACGAAGTACAGCAGGCGGGCAATTGCGGCTTCCTGCTGCTCGTAGGTGCAGCCGAACGCCAAACGGGAGATGTGAACGTGAAGTCCGCAAGTGCCTGCCGCATGACTGAGATAGCCCATGCTCTGCGCCTTGCGAAGGACTTCCGCCCACGGCATTTCGTTCAGATGGTATTCCAGCGTCATGGGATGCGTGACAAGCTCAAGGCCCTCATCCAGACTGCCGTCCGTCTTGATGTAGAGATTTTCGGCGTCCTTGTTCGCGATGTCGAGCAGTTTCTGCGCGTTGCTGTTTACCGTGCCGCCGTCATCGATTTCAAGCTCAACGCCGAAATGCCGCAGACCCTTGCCGTGAAACACGAGGTCGGGCGTGTAGCTGTATTCGTGAATAACCTCGCAGTGTTCGTCCCAGCACGACGCGCAGTAGGTGTTGTCGCTGTCATCCCAGTATGCTCGGTCACGGTTGATAATACGACCGCAATCGTCACAGCGAACATAATGAGCATCAAAACAATCGTCACACAGTACATAGTCATCATCGGTAATCGCATTTTTTTCATAAATTCGCTCATCACAGTGATCACAAACCACTGTTAAACGATCAGCACAGGTCTCACAGAGCCAGTCGCCTTCTACTTGGTACATAGCTTCAATTGGGTGTTCTGCACCACAGTTTGTGCAAATTCTGGTTTCTTTCATTATAAATAACTCCTTTACAGCAAAATAGAACCCGAGGAATATTTCCTCGGGTTCATAGCTATAGTATGTACTTACAGAATGTGTGAAATCAGAAAATTAAATCTTGTAGCCGCGACTGCGATACAGGGCAATCAGATCAGCTGCGGCCTTATTAGCCTGCATCTCTTTCTTATTAAAACGATCCATAAATGAGCCAATTATGCCCAGCGCACCCAGTGCAACACCAGCAATACCCGGCCACTTCATATGAAAGAAATAGTTCACAGCCAAACCAATGGCTGCAAGACAAATGCCGCCAATGATTGTACTCATCGGAGATTCTGTTGCCGATTTGTACTTTTCAGCTTTTTCAAAGGCCTCAGCCAATCTTTTCCTCGTGGCCTGATCCAATGCCTCCAGCAGCTCTGCCTTATCAGTATCACTGACCGACATCTCCATAACCTTGGAGCGCAGCATCAGGAAGTCCGACTCGCTACTGCAAAACTCAAACATTTCCTTAATCTTCGCATCTGCATTCAGCGGAGCTGCTGCTCGGGCAGACTGTGTAGGTGCCTTACGTACAGGCTGTGCCTGCGCTGTTTCCTGTGCTTGTGCAAACAGCGAGAGACTCTGCTGTACATCAATCTGCTGTCCGCATTTACTGCAAAAACCGCTTTTCTTCTCTGCGTTTACCTTAATAATTTCTCCACACTTCGGACATTTGCCGCTTGCTAATGCCATAATAGTATTCCTCCCTTAATCAAATCAGTGATGCACCACATTCCGCACAAAATTCGGCATCTGCATCATTTTCAGCGCCGCATTCAAAGCAGAATTTGGTTTCTTCACTCTCATCAAAATCATCATCGTCATCTTCTAACTCATCATCTGACCGAAAACGCTCATCAAGGTCTTCACGGGTTAAATTGGTATATCGCAGAACTCCACCAGCAAAATCCTCACTCGTTGTAAGCGTACTGTTGTAAGATAAGAATGAGCAATATGCACAGAAGAATTCAATAATTGCTATAACGGCAGAGTTTTCAATGCTGTCATACGTCTGGGCCTCTGCTTCATCGTTAATTCTTATAAACTTGCAGCCGTTGTCTTTTTTAATCAATTCAACCGAAGTCACATCTTCCAAAGCATATTGCCGTTCAGGCTCTCGATAACCACTTGGGGATATATACAGATTTTTATCAGTCAAAAAGATTCCTTTATCGCCACCGCCCCACACTTTAGATGAAAACATCAAAATCGGAATTTCGCCTTTTCTGATATGAACATACGAATTATAAGCCGATCGGATTTTAGATGAATATTTTGTTCTGAATTTCTCATTGAATATCATGAAATTATCGCACAGAATACCACCAAAGTCTTCACATTGCTCGGCAATTACATCAATCGTATCTTCAACGCTGTCAATAAGATAATCATAGCAGGCATAGAACATAGGGTTATTCACCAGCTGTTCTGCATACTTCTGCGCTTGGCTTTGAAGCTGTTTTTGCTGTTCATGCAGATCGATACCATAACGCCGTGCCATTCCGCAATACTTTTCTTTACGAGCGGGCCGCAAAGCGACTGCTGCGTTATAGATTCCTGGTTCGATCGGATATAGTGCAATCATTTGATCAATCGCACTATCCAGTTGATCAGAAGGAACTCGTCCGTCATGAATGGCATCTGCAATATTCCATGCCTTATCACGATCTTCCTCAGAATAAAACGGAAACTTTTCTTTTCCCAATGAATTCCACAGTTCTGCAAAACCTTGCAGCATATTATAACAATCGTTACAAATCTGCCGCAACAGGTTTTCACGATACTCCATGTTGTAAAAAAACGATCTTTTTTGCCGCTCTGCCTCAGCAGCACTATTGGCGTTTCCCCAAGCATTTGCAAAGGAATGCAGCAGGCCGGTAGTCATATTGATCGCTCCAGCAGTAGCCATGCCCTTAACTGCACCAGAAAAGCCAAAGCCACCGCCAATCACTTGACCCCGCCCAGCTTTACGCATTTCTCGATACTGGCGCATTCTTTGTTCTTCACCAGTAATGTTCTGGTATGCTTCCAATGCAACATTAAACGCATCCGCCCAGTAGCCAATGTACTTATGGGTATATGGTGCAATCTGTTTCTCGCTATATTGATATACGCCATGGATCTGCATAAAACCAATCAAGAACGCATCTACATGCGAGAAAATCTCCGTAATATCTTGCTCTCCTCGACGCACAAAAACATCAAGTGTTTCATATCGAGATGTTATAGAATCAAAGTAATTCTGCGTTTCATCGGAAAGCATCATCAGAAAATGATGATAAAATTCGCCTACGGTTTCCTTTGGAAACCAGTTTGTCTTAGGCTGAACCTGTTTCGCAACAGCCTTAACCACATTCTCTTTCTGTGAGGGCACAGGTGTTCCGCAGTTGACACAAAATTTTGCACCATCGCTCAATTCTGTACCGCATTGCGCACAGTACATATTTCCATCCCCTTGTCATTCGCCTTAACAAGTGATATAAAAATCCTTACTTCTTGTAAGTATTTGCATATTTATATCTATTAGATATAATAATATATTTATCAACTCATGTCAACCTCATCAAAGATTGAGTACCATATTACTGAGGTGCTTACATGAAGACCATATATCAGTACGAATATTTACAATTAGGGCTGAAAATTGCATATTACCGCAAACTTCGAGGATTGACGCAGGAACAGCTTGCAGAGCGAATCGGACGCACACCTGCGTTTATTGGACATATTGAAGCTCCCAATATCGTTAAAGCTGTTTCCTTGGATACACTGTTTGATATTGCAGCAGAATTAGATGTACCCGTTCATAAGTTTTTTCTTTTTGATGATTAGTGCACTACGCAAGGTTCTCCTCAATAAACATGCGTATACTTGCCGATGGAATCCTCCACTCCCTGCCAACCTTCACGGCAGGGAGTTCTTCGTTGGCAATCATCTTGCGGACCTGCTGGCGTGTTGTCTTGAACAGGACGGCGGTTTCCTTAACAGTTAAAATCTCATCGTACATCATAAAAATCTCCTTAAATCAGAGCGAAAATCGTATTTCACCGTAATTCGAGTATACTTATTCTAATGTTCGTTATTAACTGCTATAATTTACAATTTTCCGAAGCGCAAACAAGTCAAGAACGCCCTTTATATGGACTATTTCTGCTTCCAATACGCAAGTTCGATTTTCACCGGCTGTGTTCCGACTGATTTTAGGATATACAGCAGGCTTGGCATTCTTTTAGCCGCATACCCTTTGCGCAGCGGAATAGGATTCAACCCAAGCGACTGAAAGCGTTTCAATAAGCTCTTTGTCTTGTAGCCTTTCTTCTCCATATACTGCACTGCCCTATCAATCGTCTGTTTACGCTGCATTTGGTCCAGAAGTGTGAGCATCTGCTCTTTGGTATCAGCGTGTAATGATGAATTCTGAATAGCCTGCTGGCCATCCTCATAGCTCAGATAAGGCAGGTCAGGATAACATTTTTCAACGAGTTGCAGGATTCGCTCCTCACTTTCCTGCATCAGCAGCCATAGGAGATCGAGCGGGTCATCAGCTTTGTATTTATTCTCAATACTCCGCAGTTTATCGCGTCCATAGTGAACCTCTACACGCAGCACACCTGCAGGAAGATCCTCATAGTCGATCACCAGATTATTCTCAATCAACTGATAAGTCTTATCGTAGATTACCAACTCCTGCTGTCCACAGGCAAGGCGAATATAATGTTTATTGTACTGATTCGCCTTCTTTTTGTTCTTATGCTGGTAGAATAACCGCTGATACTTCTTTGGGGTAGCAGTCTTTCGCAGCACACGTACCAGCTCACGAAATACTTTCTTATTACTGCAGCGAATATTGGTACACAAATCCACTCTGGAAAGATAATAATGCGAAATATCACCATCAAGCGGTGACTTTTTCAGTACTTCTTGAAAGCATTTCTCCAGCAGCTCAATACTTTCTTCTTCGTTTGGCAGGATACCAAGATATGTCGTGTCCATAAAAATCAATCTGCGCGGATTGATAATCATACGAATGTAGTGACCTTTTGTCTCGTTTTTGTCTTTTATATGTTCTAAACGAATGCGTATACCTGCTTCTGCATATTGCGTGCAGATATGACAGCCATGACATAAACCATCCGGATGGATGATGTTTTCAGAATATTTCTCATTACAGTCGTATAATTCGCTTTTAATTTGCTTCCATTCAGTCTGAGCTACCTTACGAGATAACTCTATGGTATGAACGGAGAAACCATCTGGTTCTAACGTGATTTCGACATTTTTATACTTACGAACTTTTTTGCCCAAAATAAAAACCTCCCAGCAAAAGTATTTATACTTCTGTTGAAAGGTTGTAAAAAAATAATACCCCCTAAATTAGATTAAACAGGCATTATTCCATTATTTTAGCTATATTTCAAGTATTTTTATGTGTAGTTGTTGGAAGTTCAATAGGCAAATGAAGATTTATGTGGTATAATTGTTTTTACAATAACTGTTAGTTCGTAATCTTACAACGAATAGGAGGCTATATCTGTGCATTCATTTGAACTATCTCCCACTCCCGAAAATATATTGAACTGTTTAGAACAGGATTCGATTGATCGCAACACTTCTATCCGCAATTTTATCACATTATTAAATTCGTTTGATTTCGGTGGTTCTATTGCACTAGATGCGTCATGGGGATCCGGAAAGACGTTCTTCGTAAAACAAATCAAAATGGTCCTAGATGCTTTCAATGAACATCTTAATGAACAAAATGGGCATTCCCATATAAATATCAAAACATCAATTCCTCGTCTTTCAGCATTTCAAAACCTTGATATACAGCCTATGGTATCCGTTTATTATGATGCTTGGACTAATGATAACGATGTAGATCCTATGCTGTCGTTAGTCTATACCATTCTGCAAAGTATCAATACTGATTTTGAATTTAGCAATGGCTCTCGTTGCATGGATATGGCATTTGCCGTTGCAGACACATTAACAGGTAAATCTTTATCAGCTATTAAAGATGCTTATAAGGCTCACAAGGATTCCAACCCATTGGCCCTGCTGAAAGCACAAAAAGATATTCATGCGCAAATTGAAGACCTGCTTAAATCTCTATTAGCCGAGCGAGGCAATCGCTTGGTAATTTTTGTAGATGAACTTGATCGCTGCAAGCCTACATTTGCTGTACAGCTTTTAGAGCGGATAAAACATTACCTTTCTAATGATCAAATCACTTTTGTTTTTTCTGTTAATACCACTGAATTGCAACATACAATCAAACAATATTATGGTACAGATTTCAACGCCACAAAGTATTTAGATCGTTTCTTTGATTTTCGAATTGATCTTCCACCGGCCAACATGAATAAGTTCTATCACCATCTTGGCTTAAATAATGATCCTTGGATATATGAATCTGTCTGCAAAACTGTAATAAATGAAAATCATTTTACACTTCGTGAAATTTCTAAATTTTATAGACAAGCTAAAACCGCAGCTTATAAACCGACTCATGATTTTAAACATTATAGCTTTCATTTTGGAGAGGGAAAAGCATTGGAATTTTGTTTGTTGTATGTTGTTCCTGTTATGATTGGCTTGAAAATTAATCATCAAACCCAATATGAGGAATTTATTAACGGTACTAACGCGACGCCATTACAAACAATTTTTCAAAACCACGATCTTGCCTTCGCTGTACAACATCAGTTAATCGATTCAAATGAAACCTATGAACGTAGCAGCGATACTGACAAAAGACGATTAGTCACAGTATCAGAAAAAATCGAGCAGGTCTATAATGCAATTTTTAATCATTCCTATTCTGGCGAAAACTATAAGACAAAAATCGGAGAACTAATATTCACCCCTCATGACAGATCTGAGCTGCTAACCATAGCAGGTACTCTCTCTGAATTCGCAGACTACACCATATAGCTTCTTCACTATCTAATATCCTTTGACTTGAGGCGACTATTCAGGCGACTGGGCGACTCTGAGCAGCGGTATCCCCGCTGTCATGCAAGGCGAAAATATCCGTTAAACCCTTGTTTTCATGCGCTTTTCACCATAAAATCGAACGCTGGCTCTCAAAGCTCACCGCTCCGACTCCAAAGGCCATGCGTTCGAATCGCACCGGGCGTACCATGTTAAACCGCTTGTTTCGTCGAAATGAGCGGTTTTTTGTTATCTTTTTGAGTGTTGCTTTAGCGAAATAAAATCGAGGCTACTGCGCAGGCTACTACGTGGTAGCCTGAACAGTAAAAAAGAGCGGCAATGCCGCTCTTTTCGTTTTATGTAGTTATTTGACTGCTTTCTTCTTTCGAAGGATAAGAATTATTGCCACAACAGTAAATAGGATAATAGATATTAAAAATAATACCCCCTGATATTTGTCTAAACTATGCTTAATGGATAGTTGGACTAAATCAGAGCGCGTGGTTTTATCTCCGGCATATGAACATCGACGAAGAGACAAAAGCGCATGCGGTATTTAACGGTCTTCTGACTCGCAAAGAACGCGAAATGCTGCCCACGCCGCAAGGCGAAAAAGAAAAAGAGGAACGGAGCCAGCTTTGCACTCGTTCGGCCTTGTTAGAAGCACAGCTTTATGATACGATAAACGCATACACAAAGCTTTTTATCATGAACGATGCCAGTCTGCCAGATGATCTGCGTAAAAAGCTGAATGCTGAGCTGGAGCAGTTTAATGCACAGACAACGCAGATGCTGACCGACAAATCAGCCGATTGTGTGCGCCGAAATGCGTCGGCCGATCAGATGGCTGAAGAGCTGCTTGAGGTGTTCAATAAAGCGGCGAAAAAGCTGGCCGGGGACATCGACGGAGCCTATATGCAGGCGAGCTGGTATTATCTTCTGCATCAGTTCGCTAAGGCAGGATACCGTGAATTTCGGCATGTTGTCGAACATAAAGCTGGACTTTGCGAAACCTGTCTGAGCCTGAGCGAACAAACATTTACTCTGGAGGAACTGGTACAGCAGGAGCTTTTGCCGCCGCTGCATCCCAATTGCCGCTGCGTTATCGTGCCGGTTTATGAAACCGGGATGGACGGAAATCGAACATCCGGCGGTTTCAGCTCGAAAACGACAAACTGGTATGACGGACTCCTGCAAATTCCGGCTGAGGCCAAAACACTCCTGAACGGTTTTGTATCGGCGCAGCAGGAGCGTATCGGCCGCGGAACGCTTGGCGGATTTCTTGATTGGCTCACAATGGGCACGATCAGTGGGTTTTATGACGGCTTAAAGACACGCACCGGCGCTGTTTTCGAAAATCCATCGCTGTATAACATTGCAAACTGGCTGACTTTAGGCACTGCCGATACCGTAAAAGGTGCGGTTGCGCCGGAAAAACCGCTATCGCTTGAGCACTGGCTGAATGCATTGGGTACGGTTTCAATCGCGGCAGGCGCATATGAATTAGCGCAGAAATATGCTCCGACGATGATTGATGATGTGGCGGCGTTTGAAAACACAGCCAGACATCCATTCCATGATTCTGCGATTTCTTCCGAATATATCTCTGATTCAGAACAGCTTATACAGCAACTCGAACAACGGCATGAAAAAATTACACGCGAAAATATTATGCGTATAGAACAATTACCATCCGGAAAAATTGTTTGGCTTGAAACAGGTAATGAAAGAGCGGGATTTGAACATATCTTGAAGCATCTTAAAGAGTTTGAAAAACAAGGACTTCCAGAACACGAACTGGCTGATTATATTATGGATGCGCTGAAAAATGGAGAACTTGTAGGAATGCAAGGTACTCGAGAAATTTATGAAGTAACATATAATGGCATAACTCGGCGAGTTGCAATTACGGTAAGCGATAATGGCTTTATCATTGGTGCAAATCCCAAATCCATACCAAAACCCTAATCATAAGAAAGAAAAGGTGATTTACATGAAAAAAACACTCAAGCTCATGCCCGAATACCAATGCTATCCGCTGTGGCTGTACGATTCCGATGGCACATTAATTGACAATATTATTCCCGAAAGCCTGCAAGCCAACAAGGAATTGATGGACGCGCTGACTTCTGTACAGCAGCAGTTCGATGCGTTATACACGAATGCACCGCAGACATACCCCTACGTAGGTTTTCCCGACGAGAAATCCAAAGAACGTTTTATTCACGACTCATGGCGTGCCTACGAGCTGCTGTGCAACGCCGCACGGAACGAATACGAAGTCTTTTATGCCATTGATTATGAAGCGCTTTAAGTAAAACATCTCTGTTTCAGAAAAGGAGGCCCCGTCATGACTGCATTCACCGTAAAATACTACATGTACACCATTGGTACCGCGGATTTTCTCACGGTATTTTCCGCTGCGCTGGACAAGGCACGTGAGCTCAATGTGCCGCTGACAATCCGGGCGCTCTAATACGACTGTAGAGGTGATTGTGTCATGACCACAATGAACCAAGATCAGCTTCGTGCGATCTTCCACTATTTGAAAGTCCCTACAAGGGCTTATGACTTGGGCAATAATACGCGTCTGGACGCCTGCGCAACGATAGAACATACATCGCAGGGCTGGGAAGTATATGGCATTGAACGCAACAGCAAATATGATATTGAGGTATTCTCCAATGAAACCGATGCCTGTTATAATCTGCTTTATCGCATGACATACTATAGCGATGTTAATAAAACCCTGCCGAAATTAACTATCCATCAGCTGCATTCTATTCTGGTCTATCTGAAAGTTCCCGAAGAATTGTATGATTTCAGCGCCGGATATTTCGGTACGAATTGCTATTCCATGGAATGGACCGAACAGGGCTGGGAGGTATTCTTCGCCGTGAACGGTGAAAAGCACGATGTCACTGTCTTCGGCAACGAAACCGACGCCTGCCTTGACCTGCTGTATAAGGTGATGCACCGGTAAACACCTTGCGCAGCAGCAACAGATTGGGTATAATAAAAGCAGATATCTGGCACAGCAGGAGAGCTAACTATGGCAGAAAGTTTTACCACTCGGCTTACCCAGCGTCTTCAAATCGAGCAGAAGAAAAATGACCACGGCGGCGTATACGCGTTCGCACAGAGAACGCTCGCCTACCATTCCAACCGAATTGAAGGCAGTACATTAACGGAAAAGCAGACGGCATCTCTGTTCGATACCGGCACCTTGACTTCGGAAGATGCGCTGATTCGCGCAAAAGACGTGGAGGAAATGACCGGTCACTTCCTGATGTTCAATGAAATGCTGAAAACCTATCAAGAGCCGCTTTCGCATGAACTGATTAAACGATATCATTACAAGCTGAAAAGCGGCGTATTTGAAGATATTGCAAACGGTTATCCGATCGGAGAATACAAGAATCGCCGGAATATCGTATCGGATATTACAACTGCGCTGCCGGAGGATGTCCACGCACGCATGACGACACTTCTGGACGAATACAATGCAGCAGACAAACATGATCTGCACGGATTGGCAAAGTTTCATGCAGATTATGAGGCCATTCACCCATTTCAGGACGGAAATGGACGAACCGGACGGCTGATCCTGTTTAAGGAATGTCTGAAAAACGACATTATCCCCTTTGTGGTAAATGACAGCCGCAAGGCAGAATATTATCATGCGCTGAATACCGCGCAGACAAAACAGGATTACAGCCTGCTGGAGCGGTTCTTCCGCGAGGAGCAGACCGAATACCGTCAGCAGGTCGAAGGTTTCCTGCCACCGGTCAAAGAATAGCCAACACCACTGCGGCTACTGCGAGGCTACTGCCACCGAATATCGGCAGTCCCAACAAGTGCAGAAAACATACAAAAACCACACAAAATGTTGGTCAAATACGTCTTTTCAGTAGTCGCTGCGATGCAAACACCTCATACAGCACCGCTCCGACTCCAAAGGCCATGCGTTCGAATCGCACCGGGCGTACCATGTAAAACCGCTTGTTTCGTTGAAATGAGCGGTTTTTTGTTATCTTTTTGAGTGCTGCTTTAACAAAATAAAATCGAGGCTGCTGCGTGGCAGCCGGACTGGAATGGCTGAGCTGACGCGCAAAGAAAATATGATCACACAGGATGGACTTTTTTCGCCGATGCGTGTACAGTATAAGGATACAGACAGATCACGAATCCGTCCCGCAGGGGCGGTCACAGGAAAGGCGAAGATCAATGATAAACCGGAAAAGAAAGCTGCTGCCCGTCCTTGTGGCGGTCAGCCTCATGCTCGCAGGCCTCTCGGGCTGCGGCGGACACGCAGAGCCGCCGCTCGAAGCCGCGGCGTACTCCAATCTGACAGATGCAGCCTCCAGAGGGCTGCTCTCCGAGTCGCTCGCAGACTCCGGCATCAGCGAAAACAGGGTCAGCATTCTTCTTGACCGCGTCGATCAGTTCAACGCCAGCGTCAAGAACGAATGGCTGACGGAGGGCTTTGAGAGCGGCGCGCCGACCGATACCAAATATGACCCTTATGAGATGCAGGAGCTGTGGACGGAAAAGAACGGGAGCTTTCCCGGCTACAACTGCCGCATCACGGCCTTCAGCCTGTTCGGTGAGTTCGTCACTGCCGGGGCAGACCAGCCGAAAACGCAGGGCGAGGACGCCCTCTTTCTGGATCTCGAAACGCTGACCGCAGATCCCGCCGTTCTCTGCGGAGACAGCACATCCAAATTCTGTGCGCTGTTTGCGCCGGTGACTGCTGCGGACAGCACGGAGACGGCGGAACAGGTCAAGGCCCTTCAGGCAGGCTGGGCGGAGCGCGGCGTTGCCTTTGAAGAAGGGACTGCCCGGCTGATCTCCGTGGTGCTCCATGACCGGTTCTCGGATACGGACAATACCCTGTTCATCGGACACGTGGGCGTCCTGCTGCCGGCCGGGGACGGCAGTCTCTATTTTGTTGAAAAGGTGGCGTTTCAGGAGCCGTACCGGCTGGTCAAGCTCCGAAACCGGATCGAGCTGAACGATTATCTGATGGAAAAATACGATATCTCCTGGGATCAGGACACGGCGCGCCCGTTTATCATGGAAAACAACAGTCTCATGGAGGGATACCGTACCGTTCCGACAGCGGCGGACTGAGAATACCGCCGCGAAGCGCCGCAGTTTTCGCTGTCCGGTGCTGCTTGATATACGATTTACTTGTAATTTTCCGATATTTGTGATATGGTGTAAATAGAAAACAGCATGACAAGACAGCTGCATGGATTTTTCGGACAGGCGGGGGGGAAAGCTGCAATGAACGAAACGATACAGGTTCAAATGCTGGGAGAATTTACGATCCGCTACGGAGACTGCGTCATCTCAGACAGCAACGACCGCTCGCACCGGGTATGGTCTCTGCTCGCGTATCTGCTGGTCAACCGCCGCCGCGAATTCACGCAGGAGGAGCTGATCAACCTCTGCTGGAGCGGCGGAACGGGCAGCTCGGACCCTGCAAACGCGCTCAAGTCGGTCTTTCACCGCATCCGTGCACTGCTCGACCGGCTTGAGGACGGACTGGGACACCGGCTGTTCCTCCGCCGGTCGGGCCGGTATGTGTGGAATGAGGAGGTACCGATCACGCTCGACATCGAGCAGTTTGAGGAGCGGTGCCGCAGAGGAGACCGGGAAAAGGAGCCGGAGGCGCGTCTGCGCGCGTATCAGGCTGCGGTCGGCTGCTACCGCGGCGATCTGCTGCCACGCCTGTCGGGCGAGATCTGGGTCATGCCGCTCGAGACGTATTACCACGGCCTGTATGCCGGGGCGGTATCGAGCGCGATCGAGATCCTCGAGGACTGCGGACGCACGGAGGAGCTGGCCGCGCTGTGCCGGCAGGCCGTTAAGATCGAGCCGTACAAAGAGGAATTTTACGAGCATCTGATGTGTGCGCTCATCGAGAACGGAGACAACCGGGAAGCCATGGCGGTCTATGACGACATGAGCGAGATGCTGTTCTCGGATTTCGGCGTCATGCCGGGAGAGACCCTGCGCAAGCTGTACCGGCAGGCATCGCGCACGGTCAACGACCATACTCTGTCGATGGACGAGCTGCGCATGCAGCTTCAGGAGGAGAACAGCGCCGGCGGCGCGATGCTGTGCGAATATGACTTTTTCAAGATCCTGTATCGTATGCAGGCGCGTGCGGTCGCACGCATGGGCATCGCCGTGCATATCTGTCTGCTGTCGGTGACGGCGAAGGACGGTTCCGCCCTTGCGCGCCGCAGTCTGGACGGCGTGATGGAAAAGCTGCCGCCGCTGCTGCGCGGCAATCTGCGGCGCGGCGACGTTATCTCGCGGTGCAGCGTGTCGCAGTTTGTCATCATGCTGCCGCAGGCGAATTACGAAAACAGCTGCATGGTCGCGGAACGGCTGACCGGCGCCTTTTACCGCCGTTATCCGCATTCGTCCGCGCGCCTGCGCTGCATGGTGCAGCCGCTCATTCCAAACGAATAAAAAGAAAGCTCTCCGCAGTTCAGGTCGATGCGGAGAGCTTTTTTTACAGATTCAGATTTTTGAAGCGGGAATACATGGACTGTGCGCCGTACAGGGCGGCGGCCGGATTGTGCTGGAGCACGCGGTCCTTGACGATCATGACGGTGGTCGGAACCTTGCTGTGACGCAGGAACAGCGTATCGTGACCGACGCACAGGCCGATGACGATATTGAAGTCGCAGCCGTTCGCGGCGAGCGTTTTCGCCTGCATGATCGGGTTGCACATGGACTCGTGGCCGCAGCCGCCGTTGAGCTTTTTCTCGTTCGGCACGCCGATCTCGGTCTTGTCCACCGCGCCGACCTTGCAGCCGACGGTAAAGTAATCGATGCCGCTTGCCTTGAGGATGCGGGCGAAGATCGAGGTCTCGCGCATCAGACCGACGCAGGAGGCGATGCCGATTTTCTTGAAGCCCATGCGCCGGATGAACTCGATGGTCTCCTCGACGCGCGTCAGGCGGCCGTAGAATTCGCCTTCGATGCAGGCGGAGGTGCGGGCGATCCTGCCCTGAAGCTCGTCATTTCTGTAGATCTCGAGCGTCTCGTCCAGCAGCTCCCTGTCAACATTGGTCGTCAGGCAGAACGGGGGATACTGATCCTCGCTCGCCGAGCGGCAGCCGAGTCTGCTGCAGTCCGAGCAGCTGTGCGGGCATTTGATTTCTGACATGATATCCTTTCCTCCCTGTACCCGTCAGGCTTTTCTGGTGGTGTCCGGCTTTTCGATCTTGCCGCCGCAGCAGTCGTTCTCCTCGGCCTCGGCCGCTTCGGTGAAGCTGACCGAGGAGGCAGAGGCGGACGGAGCGGCTGCGGTGGTGCCGGAGGAGGCCTCCGGCGCATCCGGCACATCGTCGAAGAAGATGTAAGCATTGTCTGCGAATTTCTGTGCGTCGGTGCCTTCCTTGAGCACGCCGATTTTGCTCAGCTCCTCGGCGTTCAGCTTGAGCGCGTCATAGCCGCCCTGAACCGAAGGCTTGTAGTTGTAGGTCTTGAGGATCTGTGCGCAGAACTCGACATCGCCGGAGACATACTGCTTGTCAACGATGATCTTTGCGGTCTCGTCCGGGTTCTCCTGCACCCACTGAGAAGCCTTCTGCACCGCACGGGTGAACGCTGCGGCAGCCTTCGGGTTTTCGGCGGCGAGCTTGGAGGTGACGAACGCATTGCAGCAGTATTCATCCTTGTACTTGGGATCGGTTGCGGTGTCGATGAGGGCGGTCAGACCGTACTGCTCCTCCGCGATGGATGCGGTCGGGTCGCCGAGGGCGATCGCGTCGACCGCACCGTTCTCGAGCGCCTGCGGCAGGTCGTTGCGCGAGTAGACCGAGAACTCGACCTCCATGTTCTGCTCGGTCACGCCGATGCCGGCCGCGCTGAGCGAACGCTTGGAAACAACGGTTGCGGCGTCGGCCAGACCCGGCACGCCGATCTTTTTGCCCTTGAGGTCAGCGATGCTCTTGATGTCGCTGTCGCCCGGGACGAGCAGCTTGGTGCAGCCGGTGTGCAGGCCGGTGGTGAACTTGATGGGCAGGCCGTTTTCGATCGGCTGGAGCAGCTTGCCGATCAGACCCATGCCGACATCGACCTGATCCGCGCCGATGGCCTCGGAAACGTGCGCCGCATCGACCGTTACCTGTTCGATATCGAGGTTTTCCTCCTCGAAATAGCCGTTTTCGATCGCGATATACATCGGCGCCGCGCACAGCGAGGGGGAGTAGATCAGGCGGAGATGGGTGGTCCCGCTGTCCGAAGCGCCGTCAGCGGAGGCGTCGGACGAGGCGGTACTGCTGCTGCCGCAGGCGGAGAGCGAGAGGGCGAGTGCGCCGGCGAGCACGCCGCTCAGCACACGGGAGAAAATCCGGTTCTTTTTCATGGATATCGTTCCTTTCGAGGAGTAGGGTGGGTGTTTTGCTTTAACAGAGGTAGGTGTTTGGTGGTGCAATAATTAACAGCGGAGGAAATCCCGCGCTTTCAGCGCGGCATTCAATCGGGCATCTTTGATGCCCGAAAAAAGCCGGGGCGTGGCCCAGGCCACCTTCTCTTGCCACTACGTGGCAATTCACCTTGTGTACCTGGCTTTTTTCACCCCGACCCAGCCGCCTTGGGCGTCGTCGTTGGGGTATCACAGAGTGGTTTCTTCGGAACCGCTCTGTGTATATAGGGGAATTTTGAATTCCCCTATAAAGCGAAGCGTCAGATGTAGTAGTTCGGCTCCTCGACCTTGCCGCCGTAGTGCAGGCGGCGCAGGATCTCGCCGCGGTACTGGAGAAAGTCCTCCGAGCTGCGCGCACGCGGGCGGGAGAGCTGGATATCGAGCGTGCCGGTGATGCGGCCGGGGCGTGGGGTCATGACGACGACCTTGTCCGAGAGATAAACGGCCTCGTCCACGTCGTGCGTTACCATGATGGCGGTCATGCCGGTCTCCTTCCAGATGCGCAGGATCTCATTCTGCATATTCATTCGGGTGAAGGCGTCGAGTGCGCCGAGCGGCTCGTCGAGCAGCAGCACCTTGGGCCTGCCGACAAGGGCGCGTGCGAGAGAGGCGCGCTGGCACATGCCGCCCGAAAGCTGATGCGGATAGGAGTGCTCAAAGCCCTTGAGGCCGACCATTTCGATGAACTCATCGACGCGGTCCTTTTCCTGCTTGTAGATGCCGCGGGCGCGCAGGCCGAAGGCGATATTGTCGTAGATCGACAGCCACGGGAACAGCGTGTGCTCCTGGAACATGAAGCCGCGGTCGGCGCCGGGAGCGGTGACGGGCACGCCGTCGAGCGTCAGCTCGCCCTCGTCCATCGGGATGAGGCCGGAGATCAGACGCAGGAGCGTAGATTTGCCGCAGCCGGACGGGCCGATGAGCGACACGAACGAGCCGGAGGGGATTTCGAGCGACACATTGTCGAGCGCGGTGATGCGTTCTCCGGTTGGGTTGATAAAGTGCTTGGAGACGCCCGAAATGGAGATATTTCCTACCATTTGATAACTCCTTTCTGCCATGCAAGGACATGATCGCGGAATTTGAAGAGCAGGGTGATGAGGATGAAGAACGTAACGGCGATGATGATCAGACCGGCGTAAACGTTCGCGTAAGCCATCATTTCCTTCTGCCAGTTGATGTACCAGCCGATGCCGTACTTCGCGCCGAGCATTTCGGCGGTCACGAGCGTGATGAACGACGAGCAGGTGCCGTTGAACAGGCCGAGGAACATATGGGGCATGGCGGCCGGGATGCCGACCTTCACGATGCGGTAAAGGCTGCCGGCGCCGAGCGTCGAGGAGACCTCAAAGTACGAGTTGGGGATGGAGGCGATGCCGCTGCTCGTGAGAACGGTGGTCGGGAACCATACGGCGAGCGCGATCAGGAATGCGCTGGCGGAGACGGCGGAGGGAAAGGCGATCAGCACGATCGGGATCCATGCCGTCGAGGGGATCGGGCCGAGCACGCGGACGAGCGGCTGGACCCAGTAGGAAAAGGTCTTGCTGAAGCCGATGGCGATGCCGGTCAGCATGCCGACGAGCGCGCCGCAGAACCAGCCGATGAGCAGCAGGCGTGCCGAGTAGGCGAGGCACTTGGCGAGGAACGTGCTGTCCTCGACCAGAACGCCGAACACGCGGTCGAGCGACGGAAAGTACAGCACCGGGAGAACGGCGAACTTCACGGTCAGCAGGTTAAGGATGTTGAAGAACAGCGCCGCGCCGGCGTAGAAGAGCGCCTTGTATTCGAGCTTTTCGCGCAGCGCCGGACGGGCGAAGGACGCGATATAAACTATGAGGTACAAGACGAGCGCCGCGATCAGCAGCCAGGTGAAATACGGGTGCTCGGCGGCGGGGTGCTGTAAATTGTCCGGCAGGAGCGCGTCGAGCGCGAGCGCCAGAACGATGGACAGGACCGGCAGGGCTTTGATAAATTGCTTCACGGTTGGGAAACTCCTTTCGACAAAAAAGCAGGAAGCACACGCCTCCTGCATACAGAATGATGCTTTTTCAGCACATTCGACATGTCACAAGGGAGCGCATACAACAGCAGCGGTGCATACACATACAGCAGGTCGGCATACAGTTCATTCGGCTCATGGTGCGTTCTCCTTTCAATTCATATAATTCCTATGTGAATTAGTATGATTGAAGTATACGCGCCATTGTCCTGTTTGTCAATAGGATTACTATGATTTCGTCGGACGAGACAAAAATATAAAAATCAGCCGCGCTTTTTTGGCGATAAGAGAGAAACGCCGCAGTGCCGCCGCTCAAGATCAGCCGCGCGAATGCTGCGGACAGACTGACCCTGAAAAAATAAAGCGGACTGACCCTTTTATACAAGCCAGAGAAAGAGTATCATCTATATAAAGAGAACAAACCCGTTGGAAATAAAGAAATTTCCACGGGTCTGACAAAAGAAAAGCAGGTGTATGACATGAAAAACGCAAGCCTTCGAAAGATTATCTTTGCGGCGCTCATGGCGGCACTGACTACGGTCGCGACCATGATCATCCGCATTCCGACCCCGACGCAGGGCTATATCCACCTCGGCGACGGCATGGTGCTGCTGTGCGGCGCGCTGCTCGGTCCGGGTCTCGGCGCGCTCGCGGCAGGCATCGGCTCGATGCTGAGCGACCTGTTCGCAGGCTACATGAGCTATGTTCCGGGTACATTCGTCATCAAGGCGCTGACCGCGATGGTCGGCGGCTGGCTGTATCTCCGTCTGAGCGCAGGCGCAGACAGGCGCGCCGTTCCGGTCCGCGTTGTCCTGAGCGGCATCCCGGCAGAGGCCGTCATGGTCATCGGCTATTTCCTGTATGAGATGGGCATGGAGGTCGCAATGGGCAGCAATGCAGCCGCAGCCGCGACCGCTGTCGCCGTCGGCATCCCGATGAACATCGTACAGGGCGTCGCGGGCATTATCGTCTGCGCGGTCCTGCTTCCGGTGCTGAGCCTGCACAAGGGCATCGTCACCGCGAAGAACGGCTGATTTCTTTCGAACCATTACCCCTTTTCATATTTCTTTCAACCCGCGCAAAGGAAAACCACCGCAGAACGTTAAAAATGCGTTCTGCGGTGGTTTTCGCTTTCATTGTGCGGTGCTGCCTTTATTCGATGCGCAGCAGCATGCCGCTGTACGGCGGCAGGATGAGCGGAAGCTCGGTATTCAGCTCGCCTTCCTCGGTGTCACCGCCGAACTCGATGAGATCGGTGTGCAGCAGCAGGGAGGGCGCATCGCCGAGCGGGCCGTCATAGACCGCCGGGTCGCTGCCGAAATTGCACAGCGCGAGCAATGTCTCGCCGTGCCCCCGGCGCACCATGCCGATAAGCGAGGGTACGTCAGCGCGGCTGTCCGCCCAGGAAAAGCTGTCCGGCGCGTAGTCGCAGTGCAGCGCCGGGTTATCCCGATAAGTTCTGCACAGGCTGTGGAAAAACAGATGGAACGGGCGCTCCGCGAGTGCGCCGTCGAGCGTGCCGGCCTCGTTCCATTCATAAAGCTGTCCCAGCTCATTGCCCATGAAATTGAGCTTTTTGCCGGGATGCGCGAACATATAAAGATACATCGTGCGCGCCTGCGCATACTTGTCCTTTTCGTCCGCGCCCCACATTTTCTGCACGATGGAGGCTTTGCCGTGTACGACCTCGTCGTGCGAGAGGGGGAGCAGATAGCGCTCGTTCGCGAAATAGTGCATCGACCACAGCAGCTTGCCGCGGCTGTGCGGCCGCAGGTCGGGCTGCGTCTGGCAGAATTCGAGCGTGTCGTGCATCCAGCCGAGATCCCATTTGTAGTCGAAGCCGAGGCCGCCCTCGTCGAGCGGACGGGTGACGCCGGGGTAGGCGGTCGAGTCCTCCGCGATGAGCAGAGCGGAGGGGTGGCGTGCCTTGAGGCCGCGGTTCATGCCCTTGAGGAAGTCGAGCGTATCGCCGTTTATGCCGCGCTTCTCGTCTCCCTGCCAGTAGATGAGGCGCGAGACCGCATCCATGCGCAGACCGTCGAAATGGAACTCCTCGAGCCAGTAATTCGCGGCAGATTGCAGAAAACACCGCACTTCGCGGCGCGAATGGTTGAAATTGTAGCTGCCCCACTCGCTGACGCCGACCGCGTCGTTCGGGTACTCGTACAGCGGCGTGCCGTCGAACTTCGCAAGGCCGTAGGAGTCCACCGCGAAGTGGACGGGCACGAAATCCATGATCGCGCCGAAACCGGCGTTGTGCAGCCGGTCGATGAGCTGTTTGAGCTGCGCGGGCGAGCCGTAGCGCGCGGTCGGCGCGAAAAATCCGGTATTTTGGTAGCCCCACGAGCCGTCGAACGGGTGCTCGGAGAGCGGAAGGAACTCGACGTGCGTGTAGCCGCCGTCCAGCAGGTAGGGGATGAGCCGGTCGGCAAGCTGCTCATAGGTAAACCAGCCGTTTGCGTCCTCCGAATTGCGCTGCCATGAGCCGAGGTGCATTTCGTAGATATTCAGCGGAGCGTCCGGGTCGGCGGAACGCGCCTGCATCCATGCGTCGTCCGTGAACCGGTATTCCTCGAGGTCGGTCACGATCGAGCAGCACGCCGGGCGCAGCTCCATGGCGAAGCCGTAGGGGTCGCAGTGCTCGGTCACGGAGCCGTCGGCGGCGTAGATGCGGTACTTGTAGAGCTGCCCTGCCTGCGTGCCGGGCACGGAGACCTCCCAGAAGCCGCTGCGGCCGTCCTGATGCAGATCGGTCTCGGTCCAGCCGTTCATCGCGCCGGTCAGCGTGATGCGCGAGGCATTGGGTGCGAACGTGCGGAAAACCGCGCCGCCGCCGCCGAGATGCGCGCCGAACCAGCGCCACGCATCGAAGACTGCGCCGTTGAAGAATTGCTGCTTGTCCAAGGTAGCGCTCCTTTCCGTTTACTCCGCGAGACGGTAGATTTCGATGATCGCCTTTTCGTCGAGCGGCGAGTAGCTCTTGACCGGGCCGTTCACGGTGCGGACCGTGTTCGCGGCGAGCTTTTCATAGTTTTCCGGCTTGATGCCGAGCTGAGAAAGATGGGTCGGCATGCCGATCTCCTCGAAGAAGCGGCGCAGCGTGCGGATGCCCTCGCGCGCAGTGCGCTCAGGGTGTTCGAAATCCATCTCGACGCCGAGCACGCGGTTTGCAAACTGCGCGAAACGGGGATAATCATACGGCATTTCGTGCTCCGCCCACGCCGGGAACAGCACGGAAAGACCGGCGCCGTGGGCGATCTCGTCGCGGAACGCGGAAAGCTCATGCTCGAGCTTGTGCACCGGGAACAGGCGCTTTCTGCCGCAGCCGGTGTAGTCGTTGTGCGAAACGCTGCCGGCCCACATGAGGGTCGCGCGTGCCTCATAATCGCGCGGGTCTGCGATAGCGCGGCGGCCTGCGTCGCGCACGGCGATGAGCAGACCCTCCGCAATGCGGTCGGTCAGGTCGCTCTCGCCGCCCTCCGGCGTCAGATAGCGCTCGAGCGTGTGCATCATGATGTCCACGATGCCGCAGCCGGTCTGGAATTTGGAAACGGTGAACGTGTTTTCTGGGTTGAGGAAGGAAATGACCGGACGGTTGGTCTCGCTCGTGATGCCGCGCTTCTCCTTAGTCTCCTCGTTGGTCAGCACGCAGGAGTTGCTGGTCTCCGAGCCGGAGGCCGCGAGCGTGAGCACGGTCGCGACGGGGAGCGTTTTATCCGGTCTGGTGCCGGTGGAGGCGAACTCCCACGGGTCGCGGCCGGTCGCCGCGCCCATGGCGATGGCCTTGGCTGAGTCGATGACCGAGCCGCCGCCGACGGCGAGCACGAAATCCAGACCCTCGCGGCGGCAGAGCGCGACGCCCTTGCGGACGAGGGAGATCTTGGGGTTGGGGGAGACGCCGCCGAGCTCGACAAAGGACAGGCCGGCGTCAAACAGGCTGTGCTCCACGCGGTCGAGCAGACCGGAGGAACGTGCGCTCGCGCCGCCGAAATGGACGAGAACACGGTGCGCGCCGTATTCCTTGATGCGCTCGCCGATCTTTTCCTCGATTCCTCGGCCGAAAACGACCTCGGTCGGTGTCTTAATGGTGAAATTCAGCATATAGCCTTACCTGCCCTTCGTTATACAAAATGATACTTATATTATAGTAGTCTACTTGAAAAAAGTCAAAAGATTAGATAGAATATAATAATACCGCCGCAGGAGGAAACGCGGCGCTGAAAGGATGAAAAGCAATGGGTTACAGCTATTCCGCTCCGCAGTGGCTGCTGGTATTCTTCCTGTACTGTGTACTGGGATGGTGCTTCGAATCGACGGTCGTGTCGGTCAAACAGCGCCATTTTGTCAACCGCGGCTTTCTGCGCGGGCCGATGCTGCCGATCTACGGCTTCGGCGCGGTGCTCCTGCTGCACGTTTCGCTGCCGCTGTACGACAGGCCGGCCGCACTTTTTTTCGCGAGCATGGCCGCCGCGACGGTATTCGAGTATATTGTCGGCGTTGTGATGGAAAAACTGTTTAAGGTGAAATACTGGGACTATTCCGAGCACCGGTTTCAGTTCCGAGGCTATATCTGCCTGCAATCCTCGCTGTGCTGGGGTTTTCTCGGCCTCATTCTGGCGCGCTTTATTCACCGGCCGGTCGAATGGGTGATCGCGGCGCTGCCGTTCCGGGCGCTGCTCGCGGTGGATGTGCTCTGGTCGGCCGCATTCCTTGCCGATGTGATCGTTTCCGTCCGTGCAGCTCTCGATCTTGCCAGAGTGCTCGAGGAGCTCGACCGTCTGCGCGAGCAGGGTGCCGAGCTTCGTCAGGAGCTGAGCGAGACCGCGCTGACGCGCCTGACCAATCTCTCGTACCGCGTGGAGGAGGCCGCCGGCGAGCTTGCCGAGCGCACCCGTGACGCGCGGGAGGAGGCGCAGGCGCGCACCGCCGCCGCAGCCATGCGTGCAGCCGATCTGCGCGAGGACATCGAGCAGAGGCTTGACGAGGCGAAGGACGAGCTTGCCGAGCGCACGCGCGACGCGCGCGAGGAGGCCGCATCCCGCCGCGCTGCCGTCGCCCGGCACGCCGCCGATGTCCGCGAGGATATTCAGAACCGTCTGGACGAGCTTCAGCGCCGCTTTGACGAGCGCGCTTCGCGTCTCAGCCGCACGCGCAGGAGCCTGCTGCGCGGCAACCCGACCGCCCGTTCGGCACAGTACGACGCAGTTCTCCAGAAGCTGAAAAAGCATCTCGAGCGCTGAAACCACGGAAACCGGATGTTAAAACTACACAAAATGCACGAAGTGATGCAAAAAGCGCCCGCGCATGAGTGCTGTTTCGTCAGTTTTTCACTTGCTAAAATACCCGTTTCGGGTGTATATTAGATATACGAAATGAACCCACCGTTTTACTGGTAATTCGTTCAAGTCTGAGCATCCTTTTTGGGAAAGAAAGGTAGATATAAAATGGAAAAGAGATTTGTATATGCGGACAACGCGGCGACGACCCCGCTGTCCGAAATCGCGTTTAACGCGATGAAGCCGTGGCTGACCGAGCACTACGGCAATCCGTCCTCGCTGTACCGCATGGGCCGCGAGGCGAAGGAGGCCATCAATGAGGCGCGCAAGGTCGTCGGCAAGTGCCTGAACGCAGCGATGCCGGTCAACGAAAAGAACGATTACGCACCGGGCGAGATCCTGTTCACCGGCGGCGGCTCGCAGGCGGACAACCTCGCGATCCGCGGCTTTATGCACGGTCCCTCCTCCAAGGGCCGCAAGCATATCATCACCTCCAAGATCGAGCATCATGCAGTGCTCTACACCTGCGAAGCGCTCGAAAAGGAAGGCTACCGCGTCACTTATCTGAACGTTGACAAGGAAGGCCATGTTGATCTGGAGCAGCTGAAGAACGAGCTGTCCGAGGACACCGCACTGGTCTCCGTCATGGCGGCGAACAACGAGATCGGCACCATTCAGCCGCTCAAGCAGATCTCCGAGCTGGCGCATTCGGTCGGTGCAAAGTTCCACACCGACGCGGTGCAGGCAGTCGGCCATATGCACATCGACGTACAGGAGATGGGCATCGACATGCTGTCGCTCGCCGGTCATAAATTCCGCGGCCCGCGCGGCACCGGCGTGCTGTATGTGAAGAACGGCATTCAGCTCGAGCCGCTGGTATACGGCGGCGGTCAGGAGCGCGGCCTTGTCTCCGGCACCGAGAACACCGCAGGCTTCATCGGCCTCGCGGCAGCGATGCAGGATGCGTGCGAGCATCTGGACGAGAAGATGGGCTACGTCAAGAAGCTGACCGACAAGCTGGTCAAGGGCATCATGGAGAACATTCCGTACGCCCACTACACCGGCGACCCGGTAAACCGCCTGCCCGGCACGGCTTCGTTTGTATTTGAGGCGATCGAGGGCGAGGGCCTGATCCTGCGTCTGGATAATGCGGGCGTCTGCGGCTCGACCGGTTCGGCCTGCTCGACCGGCTCGCTCGACCCGTCCCATGTCCTCATGGCAATCGGCCTGCCGCACGAGATCGCGCACGGCTCTCTGCGTCTGACCCTCGGCGAGCAGAACACCGAGGAGGACGTCGACTACGTCATCGAGACCGTTACCGACGTCGTTAAGACTCTGCGCTCGATGAGCCCGGTCTGGGAGAACGGCAAGCCGAATCTGACCGCAGCGACCGAGCTGCATGCACATTAAGTGCGCAGAAATGTTCCCCATAACATAATATTTCGTTTGATTGGACAAAAAGGAGATAGATTTTATGCAGTACAGTGAAAAGGTACTTGACCATTTTACCCATCCGCGCAATGTCGGTGAGATCGAGGACGCGAACGGCGTCGGCGAGGTCGGCAACGCAAAGTGCGGCGACATCATGAAGATTTACCTCAAGGTTTCGGACGACGGCATCATTGAGGACGTAAAGTTCAAGACCTTCGGCTGCGGCGCGGCGATCGCGACCAGCTCGATGGCGACCGAGATGGTCAAGGGCAAGAGCCTCGAGGAGGCGCTTAAGCTGACCAACAAGGCAGTTGCCGAGGCGCTCGACGGTCTGCCCCCGGTCAAGATGCACTGCTCCGTGCTCGCTGAGGAAGCGCTGCGCTCCGCAATTTCGGATTACTACAAGCGCATGGGCAAGGACCCGGCTGAGATCCTCGGCTGCGATGCAGACTGCAGCGCCTGCCACAAGGCCGACTAAAAAATATTTCGTATCACATCAGGGCAGATTGCAAAATCTGCCCTTTTGGTGTCTTTACAAAACGGATGTACCAGAAAACCTTCATTCTGCGCGCAGAATGGCGTATACTGTAACCGGAAGCACCGGACGGAGGTGAATACATGACAGAGATTACAAAAAGTATAACTTATCTGAATGAATACAAATCGTTGAAAAAAGCGGTCGATGAGGGGAAAACACCGGTCCTGACGGTCGGTCTGTCCGCCATCCACAAGGCGAATCTGGCGGCGGCGCTCGGCGCGGATACGGCGCGTCCGGTGCTCGTGCTGACCGATGACGACAACGCGGCGAACCGTTTTGCCGCCGATCTGCGCGGCTTTTCCGAGCGGGAGGTCGTGGTCCTGCCGCCGCGCGAGCTGGTCATGGCAGATGTGGCCGGTGTGTCGCGCGGTTACGAGCAGGCGCGTCTGGCTGCGCTGGACACGCTTTCGGGCGCGTGCTTTGCGGTCGCGTCCGTGCAGGCGGCGGCGCAGCGCACCATGCCGCCCGCGCTGCTCGCTTCCTCCATCGTGACGCTGAAGGCGGGGGAGGAGGCGCCGCTCGACGAGCTGACGCACAGACTGGCAGATGCGGGCTACGAGCGCTGCTCACAGGTCGAGGGCATGGGTCAGTTTTCCGTGCGCGGCGGCATTCTGGATGTTTTTCCGCCGCAGGCCGAGCATCCGTACCGCGTGGAGTTCTGGGACGATGAGATCGATTCAATCTCCACATTCGACGTCGGCAGCCAGCGCCGTCTGGAGCAGTGTGAAACGCTGCGCTGTCTGCCGTGCATGGAGGCGCTGCCGTCGCTCGCGCAGGGCGGCGCGGCAGGGCTGGCGAAGGCGGTCGCGGCGCTTGCCTCGAGCCGCCGAAAAAAGCAGCACGCCGAACTTCAGAAAAATCTGGAACGCGATGCGGAGCGCCTGCGCGAGAGCGGAACGCTCCCGGCGGCGGACAAGTATCTGCCGCTCATCTATCCGCAGATGGCGACGGCGTTCGACTATCTGCCGGAGAACACGCTCATCCTCATCGAGGATACGCCGCGCCTGCGCGACGCCGCGCGGGATTTTCATGCCCGTATCGCGGACGATGTAACGGCGCTCATGGAGCGCGGCGAGCTGCCGGGCGGCATGGACGGCTACGCGCTGGATTTCGCCGGGATTTGCAGCATAAAGCGGCAGATCGTCCGCATGGACAGCTTTTTGAACAGCATTCCCGAGCTTGCGCCGCAGCATCTCGAAAATTTCGTCGCCAACCAGATGAATGCCTACGGCGGCAATCTGGACATGGCGTCCGCCGACATCCGCAGCTATACCGAGCAGGGACGCGCGGTCGCGGTCGTCTGCGGCAGCACGCTGCGCTGTAAAAATATGTTCGACGCGCTGACCGACAGCGGCCTCAAGGTGCAGCTGAGCGACCTTCTCCCGAAGGGCGGCTGCGTCAACATCATGGAGGGCACGATCTCCGCCGGCTTTGAATATCCGGATCTCGGTCTGGTGGTCATGACTGAGGGGCAGGTGCTCGCACGCCGCAAAAAGGCCAAGGTCAAGCGCTCGAACCGCGACCGCGTCAAGTCGTTCACCGACCTGTCGCCCGGCGACCTCGTCGTGCACGAGCACCACGGCATCGGCCGCTTTATCGGCATGGAGCGCATGACGGTGGACGGTTCCGAGCGTGATTTCATCAAGATCGCCTTCGCCGGAACGGATTTTCTCTATGTCCCGGCGACGTCGCTCGACCTCATCTCCAAATATATCGGCTCGGGCGACACCGAGCGCGTGCGGCTGAACAGGCTCGGCGGCACGGACTGGACAAAGGCCAAGGCGCGCGCCAAGGCGGCGGCAAAGGAGCTGGCCGACGGCCTCATCAGGCTGTACGCCGCGCGCGCCAAGGTAAAGGGCTTCGCCTTCCCGGAGGATGACGCATGGCAGCGCGAGTTCGAGGAGGCGTTCCCGTATGAGGAGACCGACGATCAGCTGCGCTGCATCGCGGAGATCAAGGACGATATGCAGTCCGACCGGCCGATGGACCGTCTGCTGTGCGGCGACGTCGGCTTCGGCAAGACCGAGGTCGCGCTGCGCGCCGTGATGAAGTGCATTTTGGCGGGCAAGCAGGCGGCGATCCTCGTGCCGACGACCGTGCTCGCGCGGCAGCATTACCTGACGGCGATGCAGCGCTTTCAGGGCCATCCGATCACGATCGAGCTGCTTACGCGCTATAAAACCGGCGCAGAGCAGACAAAGCTGCTGAAAAAGCTTGAAGCCGGGTCGATCGACCTGGTCATCGGCACGCACAAGCTGTTCAACAAAAAGATAAAGTTCAAGGATCTCGGCCTGCTCGTCGTGGACGAGGAGCAGCGCTTCGGCGTCGGCCACAAGGAGACGCTCAAGGAAATCAGCAAAAACGTGGACGTTCTGACGCTGTCGGCAACGCCCATCCCGCGCACGCTCAACATGGCGCTGTCCGGCATCCGCGATATGTCCTCCATCGAGGAGCCGCCGATGAACCGCCATCCGGTGCAGACCTTCGTGCTCGAGCAGAACGACGGCGTGCTGCTCGATGCGATACGGCGCGAGCTGTCGCGCGGCGGTCAGGTCTATTATCTGCACAACCGCGTGGAGTCCATCGAGCG
>ERZ827440.1353-NODE-1353-length-27382-cov-4.244703_pt1 | contig 27382 bp, 29 predicted proteins | sample MGYA00519774_ERZ827440 | MGnify/ENA primary metagenome ERZ827440 (study PRJEB31778, sample SAMEA3449302) | human gut metagenome | biome: human gut; feature: human-associated habitat; material: faeces | place: United Kingdom | collected 2010/2012 ... | reverse complement strand
TATTTTAGTTTTCTCATTTCTTCTTTTGCTAAATATTCACTATTTCCTCCAAGCATAATATCTGTACCACGTCCAGCCATGTTTGTTGCTATTGTAACTGCTCCAAATTTACCAGCTTGTGCTATGATTTGTGCTTCTTTTTCATGATATTTAGCATTTAATACTTCGTGAGGTATTCCTGCTTTATCAAGCATTCTGCTTAATTTTTCAGATTTATCGATTGATACTGTACCAATTAAAACTGGTTGTCCTTTTGCATGTGATTGTTTAATGTCTTCTATTACAGCATTAAATTTAACATTTTCATTTTTATAAATTATGTCTGAATAATCTTTTCTTATCATTGGTTTGTTTGTTGGTATTTCTACAACATCAAGTTTGTAAATTTCTTGGAATTCGTCTTTTTCTGTCATAGCTGTACCAGTCATACCTGATAATTTTTCATACATTCTGAAGTAGTTTTGGAATGTAATTGTTGCAAGTGTTTTAGATTCATCATTTACTTTTACATGTTCTTTAGCTTCTATTGCTTGATGTAATCCATTGTTGTATCTTCTTCCATACATAATTCTTCCTGTAAACTCGTCTACGATAAGAACTTGTCCATCTTTTACGATGTAGTCTTTATCTTTCTTCATTATTCCGTTTGCATGAAGAGCTTGATTTATTGCATGTACTAATTCAGAGTTATCTAAATCGTTTAAGTTCTCTAGGTTAAATTCTTTTTCAGCTTTTGCAATACCTTTTTGAGTAAGTGTTGCAGCTTTTGCTTTTAAGTCTATGATATAATCATATTTTTCATTATCTTCTTCTTGTTCTATATCTTTGTCGTCTTCTTCGATTATTTCTTTGGCTTCTAGTTTTTTTACAAAACGATCTGCTTTTTGATATAAGTCTGAAGATTCTGCTCCTCTACCAGATATAATAAGTGGTGTACGAGCCTCATCAATTAAAATACTATCAATCTCGTCTACGATTGCATATTTTAATTTTCTTTGTACTAATTGATTTTTATATATAACCATGTTGTCTCTTAAGTAATCAAATCCGAATTCGTTATTTGTTCCATAAGTTACATCACAAGCATAAGCATCTTGCTTTTGTTTTGGATTCATTCCTGCAATTACAAGTCCAACTGATAATCCTAAGAATACTAAATTAACTGTTCGTGTAGATGCGGAAACATTGGAAATATTAGAAAAATATTGTAAAAAAGAAAATATATCTAAAATGGAAGGTATTCGTAGAGGAATTAGAAAATTGGACAAATAAAAAAGGAAATAGTGTTTCTGACAGTCAATCTTATTACACTATTCCCTAGCAATACTACTTCGAAAGTAGAATTACATGAATATTATATCACATGCAATCTTCTACTTTCAACAAAAATGAAAATTTTAATGAAAGAAGGAGGATTTTTTATGCCTATCAATCAAAATTTATTTGAAGAAGAACTTGATGCGTTCTTTAATAATCTAATCAATTCATATCTAAACTATTTATCACAAGAAGATGAAATTTATAAGAAGCTTGGTAAAAATAAAAATTCTTGTATTGAAAATTTTCTAAAGGACTTTCCTAATACTAATGATTCTTTAGAAAAACTTATCAATTATATTTATTTAGAAAATGAATATGAATCTGATGCCTTATATAGACAAGGTTTTATTGATTGCTTTAACTTTCTAAAACTTCTTGATTACTAAATCAAGGAGGTTCAATATGTCAAAAAGAGGTCAAAATGAAGGCAGTATTAGACAAAGAAAAGATGGTACTTGGGAAGCTAGATATACTGTAGGTGTAAAAGAAAATGGAAAGCCTAACAGAAAATCTGTATATGCTAAAACTAGAAAAGAAGTTAAAGACAAATTAAATGCCATTTTGTTATCTCTAAAGAATGGAACTTATACTAATTCAAATAATATATTATTCATAGATTGGCTTAGCAAATGGCTTGAAACTTATGCTAAGCCTAATATAAAACTTGCTACATATACAAGTTATGAAACATATATACGAGGTCATTTGAAACCTTATTTTTCTAATATAAAATTACAATCTGTTTCAGCAGAAATGCTACAAAAATTCTTTAATTATAAACAGAACAATGGTAGATTAGATAATCGTGAAGGTGGCTTATCAGCTAAAACTTTGAAAAATATGTATAATATGCTACATGCTTCATTTAAACAAGCATATATTAATGGATTAGTTCAAACAAATATCGTTGAAACTATAAGAACTCCTAAAATTTTCAGAAAAGAAATGAGAGTTTTAACTAGAGAAGAACAAAATAAATTAATTCATGTTGCTAGAAATTATAGATTAGGAATTGTTGTTATATTAGATTTATTTACAGGTATGAGATTGGGTGAAATCCTTGCTTTGAGATGGTGTGATGTTGATTTAAAAGGTCAAAATTTAATTGTTAGAAATAGTATTAAGAGATTATCTACCCATGAGAAAGCATCTAAAAATCAGAATAAAACTAAATTAATTTTAGATACTCCAAAATCTCAAACAAGTTATAGAGAAATACCGCTTCTCTCTCCTATTGTTAAAGAATTAAAAACTCACAAGCAAAAACAAAAAATTGAAATCCAATTAGCTGGTAAATCCTATATAAATAAAGATTTTCTATTTTGTAATCAAATTGGAGAACCTTATGATCAGAAAACTTTTTGGAAAGAATATTCTTTAATGTTAATAGATGCTGGTTTACGAGATAAAAAGGAAAAACCTATTAGAAATAAAATTAAAAAGAATATAAAATCCAAACCAAAATCTCATGCTGATAAAGTTCAAGTTACATTCCATACTTTAAGACATACTTTTGCAACTAGAGCAATTGAACAAGGTATGGAAATTCCTGTACTTAGTAAAATTCTAGGACATGCTGATATAAGTACCACTTTGAATAAATATTGCCATGCTATTCCAGATAGAAAACGTGAAAATATGGAAAAAATTGAGTGTTTATATGATGATAGCCTAGATGGTGGAATCTAGGCTATTTTGTGTAAAATACTATAATATTAAATTTCATCTGGAGTAAAAACTTCAATTCCATTTTCTATTAAAAGGTCTGCCAATATACCATTTCCATCTATTAATTTATTATCAAAATTTCCACTATAAATTTTATTAACTCCACAAGACGGGCTTCTTGGCTGAAGTATCGCTTTATTGATATTTAAGCTTTTAGCTAATTTTAATACTTCTATTGCTCCTCTTTCAAAATTTTCTGTAACATCATTTCCTTCATTATCAATTGCATATCTTTTTCCATCAATAACTTTAAGCTCCACAGGTTTTCTTGGTGTCTTTAATCCTCCTAGTTGTTCTGGACAAATTGGTATAGCTTTTCCTTCCTTTACTAAATCAAAAATCTTTTGATTAAAATTATTGCCTCCACTATATTTGCAATTTATTCCTACTAAACAAGCACTTACAAGTATCATTACATTAGACCTCTTTCTACTAAATTTGGTATAACATGTTCTCCTAAAATACTACCTACTTTTATTCCATTTTTCTTATAATCTTTATCAATCCATATTGCTTCTTTAATTTCATTTTTGCATTTTATTTTTCCTTTTATTTCAGCTAAATATGTTTGGACATGAATAGGCTCATCTGAAAAACAAGCAATATCATCATATCCACCTAGAAATTCAGCATTTACTAATTCTACATTTAACTCTTCATTTAGTTCTCTTTTTAATGTTTCAAAATCTGTTTCATTTCCTTCACGTTTTCCTCCTGGAATTATACATTCTTCCCTATTATTCTTTTTTCTTTGAACAAGGATTTTTTTATCTTTTAAAATTACTCCACCAACTTTATCTATCATATTTTTATTACCTTTCTATCATTTTATACTTTTAAATCAGAACATTCTTTCTTCTTATTTCCTTTTATAATTCAATTTCATCCAAATCATTTGGAACATATACATTGCCATTAAAATATTCTTTTGCTTCTTTAGTAAATAATTCTTTTCTTGTTTCTATATTATTATCGATGCAATGCCATAATAATAAGTTCTTTATATTTAAAGTATTCATTGCAATAGAAACATCTTTTACTGTAGAATGATTCTTTTCATGTGGTTTTGCCTTACATTTGTCTTTTTCTAAACACATTGCTTCATGTAGTACCCAATCTGAATTTTCTATTTTTGAATACACATTTTTACTACAAGGAACGTCTCCTAAAAAAGCTAACGTTTTTCCAGAATTTAGGGTTATCTTAAATCCATACTGAATACATTCGATAGATTCTGTATCAATTGCTTCTACTTCATAACCTATAATGTTAAATTTTTTACCATTATCACAAAAATGATATTTCACAATTTCTTTATATAAATCTTCGTGTGCTTTATGAAATGTTGCACTAATAAACATATCAATTATCTGTTTTATTTCTTCAGCACAATATATATTTAATATACCATCATAATTACTTTTTCTATGTTGTTGCATAATATATCTTAAAAGTGGTATTATTCCCCATAAATGATCTATGTGTTTATGAGATATAAAAATATCATGTATTTTATTTATATTAATATTTTTGGCTTTTAAATGATTTAATATTTGATTACCACTTCCAGTATCAATCAATAAGTAATTACCGTTTGTATTTTCAAGTAACGCACTTAAACTATAACAATTTATTGTTAGTCCACTACCAGTTCCTAAAACTATTAACTTTTCCATATTTTTTTCACCTTTTTCTTAATCTTTTAAAATATCAACAATATCAATAGGTGCAACTAAATTATTATTTTGGTTAATTACTGCTGTTCTAACATAATTTCCTCTTAACATACTTTCCATTTTATTAACTATTTCATAATAATCAAACCATTTAACATCTAAAATTTCTTCTTTATCAAACTCAATATTTTCATTAATAAGTTTAGCATTAAAAACAATCATTACAAATAAATCGTCTTCTAAAATTCTATTAGCAACATAACAAACTCCGTCTAGTTTAACATCACAACCTGTTTCTTCTTTTATTTCTCTAATTGCTCCTTGCTCTAAACTCTCGTTAAAATCTAAATGTCCTGCTGGAAAATTCCATTTTTCATAACATTTTTTCTTCGCTTCTTGTACTAACAAATATTTTCCTTCTTTTTCTATAATTCCACCTACTATTACTTTCATAATTTTGCTTTCCTCCAATTATATTTCTTTTAAATATCTAAATAATACTCAAGTATTCTTCTATCTCTTAAAACAACAAATTTTGTTGCATAAACATCTTCATATTGTGAGTCTTTTAAATCATTTATGCAATTTTGTATTAATTCTAATGCCTCAATAGGCTCAACCCATAATAATTTTGCTCCTTCATCTTTTTCTTTTTGCGTCAAATTTAATTTTTGAGTATCTTCAATAACCTTTGATACAAAAATATATGAGATTTGTTTAAAATTGTTTTTATATTTGTATTCTTCAGTAACACCTAAATATTTTATTATCTCAACTTTGCATCCCGTTTCTTCTGCAACTTCACGATAAAAAGCATCTTCTGGATTTTCATTTTCTTCAATGCCACCTCCTGGCAATTTATATTCGTGTTTATTTGCTTTATTAAAAATTGCAATTTTTCCATCTTCTCGAATTACTATTCCTCTTGCACCTTTTCTTAATTGTGGCTTTTCCATATCACAAAATTTAAGTCCAAAGTCATTATCTGTTATTTTTGTAATTAATTTTTCCATTTAACTCCTCCTTAAGATTATTATTTTTTAAATAATAATTTTAAACATTACAAACTTCTAATATATTGGAACAATTTTTCAAATTCTTCTTTATGTATTAAAAGTCCCTCTGCTTTTTCTTCCACCATTTTTTCTAGATCCTTATATAAAACATACTTAACCTCTGATACTTCATCATCTTCAAAAGTGTATTCTTCTATTTTTTTATTACATCTTAATAAATACACATAAGCAAATTCCATATTTTTAGGATTTTTTGTGCTTTTAATCGTTGCAATATATTGTAAATCTTTTTCTTCTGCTTCAACTCCTAATTCTTCTTTTAGTTCCCTTATTGCTCCATCAATTACACTTTCTCCTGCTTTTATATGTCCTGCTCCAGATATATCCTAGCAATTAGGATGTGATTTCTTATTCGCACTTCTTTATTGTAATAATAATTCATTTTTGTCATTTATAATCCAAACATGTGCTGTTCTATGAAAATCGCCTTCTTCATGTGCTTTCCCCTTTTCTTTTATTTGTCCTGTTGGATTATTATTTTCATCAAATATATCTATATATTCCATAAGCTCTCCTCTTTCCTTATTGCTATTACTATATCACAAATTCCTCAATTATTCCATAGTTTACCATTAATTCTATTACTTTTCATCGTGGTAGGGGTATTTTACTGGGGTAAAGTACAAAAATAAGACTACTTATTTTCTTGTAGTCTTACTCCTATCTATATTCTATAATTTAATTTTTATTTACTTGTTTCGGGTTATGAGTAATTCTACTCACTCCACATACATCTTCTCTCCCCACCAACTCGGAAAAACATCCTTCAACTTCACCGTTCTCCTACTCTCGAAATCCGTCAAAATCTCCATCTCCCCATTAGCTCTATCCAACTGCATCAAAAATTCCCTACAAGCTCCACAAGGCATACCACCATTCTTTGGTGGATTCTCTCTGCATGCAATCAATCTCCTAATCCTCGTTTTTCCAGTACTCATATACATATTCAAAGCTGCAACTCTCTCCGCGCACAAATTCATAACTCCACTTGCGCTTTCAATACAAAATCCAGTAAAAATCTCCCCATCCTCACTCTCCACTGCAGAAACAACATGATGTGCCACAATAAACGGAGAAACCTGCTCTCTATGATATTCAACCTTAGCTTTATTATACATTTTCTCCCAAATATCCAATATCATCACTCCCAACTCATTTAATATTCTTCCAAATTAATCTACACCAACTCCAAATTGCTCCTCTAAATAACAACCCCATTAGTATGATCAACCTCATGCTGAATAATCTCAGCCACAAATCCGCTATACTTTCCATGTTTCCTCTCAAAATTCACATCCAAATAATCCACTTCAATCTCGTTATATCTCACACATTTTCTCTCACCAATCAAAGACAAACATCCTTCCTCAGTTTCATATTTTCCGCTTCTCCTCGTAATAACCGGATTAATCATCACAAAATCGAACAAACCACCAGACACACAAATAATCGCCTTATTATATCCAATCATATTAGCAGCCAATCCAACACATCTATCTTTATTTGCCTTCAATGTATCTAACAAATCTCTAGCAATAAACTTATCATCCTCTGTTGCCATTTCAGCCTTCTGTGACAAAAACTTTACATCTTTTACTATATCCTTTACCAAAAAAATCCCTCATCTCTTATTAAAAATATTCAATACTTCAAATTTTCTACAAAAAAATGCAGTACCATTAAACTTTCTAACTACCTCTAATAACAACTTCTCCATCACACTCAACAACAGCATTATCAGTAATAATTTCACCAACAGAATCCACAATAATTCTACCTTTCTTTGAATTCTTAATTGAAGCAACATGACCTTTTATATCTGCTTAAACCTCAGAATATTCAAAAGATAAATCTGTATCTTCCATTTGACAATTTATCAATTTTAAATTTTTGCAATAACATAATGGTTGAGTACCAATTATTTACTTCTGTATCTTTTAAATTATATAAAGCTCTTTCTTTATCAAAGGTTTTGTTTTCTATTTTATTTGCTTTTTTACCTCCTCATATGTATTAAAATTCTTTCATTTATTTTTATAATTCAGCCTCAATTTTATTATTAAAAATAATTAACTTAAGTATACCAATTCACACTCACTCTCCGCAAGTAAATTGAAAAAATTCTTCTATATATGATATTTCTTCAAATATATTTTTCAAATTTTTCTAATTGCTCCTATATCATTTTTTCTAAAATTTCATTGCTTATCCGTAGGTATTACATTAACCCAAATAGCAGTTGTAAAAAAAATAAAGTGTAAAAAAATACACTTTATTCTTACAATTTTATCTGTTATTTTTAGGCATCATTCCCAATATTTTCCCTGCAAAATCTCCAAAATTTTGTGATTGAATAATAACTCTTCCAGGACCAACCAACTTTGTTAAAAACAATCCTTCTCCACCTAAAAATATATTTCCTAATCCCTTTACAGTTTCAATCTCATATGAAACTGTGCTTTCGAAACCAACAACATTTCCAGTATCCACCTTTAACACTTCACCTGGTGCCAAAATTCTTTCTACTGGATCGCCATCTACTTCCAAAAACAACATTCCATTTCCTTTTGCTTTTTGTAAAACGAATCCTTCTCCACCAAATAAACCTGCAGAAAATTTCTTTGTAAATGCAATACTCATATCTACACCTGGCTCAGCACATAAAAATGAACTTTTTTGTACTGTAAACCCATTATTTTCTCCTACATTAACTGATACGATATCACCTGGTACAGTAGTTGCAAAAGCCACTTTTGCTCCATCAACATTTGCAGTATATGTATTCATAAAAATAGATTCTCCAGTAAACATTCTGCCAAGACTTTTCATTACTCCTCCTCTAGCATTTGTTTTCATATTAATTCCATCTGTTTGCCAAGTCATTCCACCTCTTTGTGAATAAATAGATTCTCCTCTGTTTAAAGTAAATTCCACAGCTGGCACAGTTTTTCCAATAATTTCATATCTCATAACTTCATCTCCTTTTTATAATTTATTATATGCATTTATCTCTTAAGCAGAATAATACACTTTTAATATTACATCAAAAAAAATTTTAAGACAAGATTTCATAAAAAATCTTGTCTATTTTACTCCATTTCAAACTCCCACAAACTCAAATGTCCTTTTGCCTCAATAGGTTCATCGAAAACCTCAATATCCTCCATTTGCCAGCCATAGTTCTCCTTAAAAGTACTATCTGTATATATATCCTTATTTTCCTTCAAAAGCTCAGATTTAAACTCTGGAGACATTTTCACGCAATCAACCAGCTTAGCTTTTCCTAATATTTTACCTTTCGGCATATCTTTGGGGATATATTTTTGTAATCTTTTCATCGCCTCTTTATCAATTCCTTGTCCAGCATGAATAAGGAGCTCTCCTCTATAATTTGTTTTCCAACTTCTAAATTCAAATCTTTTATAACCAAGCATTATCAAACTAGCCCATGGTTGCTTTATTGTTAATACCTTCATATTTCCACTCCTTTGCTTTAGAATAGTATTCCCTCAAATTTAACTATATAATCTTGCTAAACATCTCTTTTCTTATCATTTGTTATATCACCATTTCCACTCACAGGAACTTCATCTCCTAAATAAGTAGGCTTTGGCTTAAATATACATTTAACAAAATCCTTATCTCTTGCCAATATTTCTCTTATTTCTCTATATGTTGCCCCAACATATTGTCTTGGATCAGAGCATACTCCATATGCATCTAATCCCAGCTTTTTTGCATCATACAAAGCTCTATACATATGATAATTTTGTGTTACAATTACTACCTTTTTAGCCTTAAAAATTTCTTTTGCTCTATACATAGTTTCATAAGTAGAAAATCCAGCATGATCCATAAAAATATCTTCTGATGGTATCCCTTTTTCAATAGCATAATTTTTCATAAGATTTACCTCATCATAATCTTCTCTTCCATGATCACCACTCATTATAATTTTACTAGACACATTATTTTTGTATAGATTAATACCTTCTAATAATCTATCCTCTAACATTGGACTTGGTTTATCTCCCCATACTCCCGCACCTAATATAATTATGCAATCTACATCAGATAAATCTTTATACTCTTGATTTTTTATAATTCTATTTTTAGTAGACTGTTTAACGTAAAAATTTATTCCAAAAATAAATATGATAACTATAGCTATTCCAATTAAAAAACACTTTAATGCCATTTTCATAATTTTCTCCCTTTTAATTATTAATTATTTTTCGCGATTACATGAAATATATGCCAATGTTTTAGTTCACCTAATCCTGTTTTCTTGTCAACTTCAACTTCTTTAAAATTTAAAATATCAAAATTCTTAAACAATTCACATACTTGATTTTTTGAAAAGAATGTCATTTGTGGTCTAGTTTTATTCCAAGTATCATTAACTCCGAAAAAATTTCCAACAAAGTATCCATCTTTTTCCAAGTTCATTTTAATTTCGTTCCATAAATCTTCAAATTTTTCTTTATTGCAAAATGATAAAGAGTAATTTGCTACAATTAATTTTGATTTTTTCAACTTTATTTTTTCAAAGCTTTGTTGTTCAAACTTAAAATGTTGTAGTTCATTTGTTGTCAATCTTTTTGTTATTCTTGATTCAACATTTTCTCTATCAATTGCCAGAACATTCCACCCATTTTTTATCAAATATACTGTATCATTTCCAGCTCCACATCCTAAATCAATTGCATTTGTTGGGTTGCATTTTATTTTTTCAATAAAATATTTAACAAATGTTCTAGGTACATCCGCTTCGGTTACATCATAATATTTTTCTATACTTTTCATATTGCTCTCCCTGAGAATTTTATTTAATATCCATCATTATTTATGATTTTTTTCTTTGATGATTGTATTATATCAAAATGGTCAAATCTTTACAATTAAAAAAGCGGAGTAAAAATTCAAAATCTAAATTTTTACTCTGCTCACAAATTTTTCATTTCAAAAACAAAAAAGACCTCGCAATTTCTGCTCAGTCTTTCTTGTTTGATAACCGCTTGTCCGCGGTCATCAGGAGGTTAATTAGCTTCTACTTGTCCGTAGTTGCTTAAATCATTTTTTTGCATTATACAAAGCTTCACTCATTATATGGTTTTCAAATCTATAGTGTTTATTACACAAACCTGTTAATCTAGGTCTATGTGTTACAATTACATAGGTTTTATCACTTAAATACTTTTCAATCATATTTGTAATTTTTTCTTCTGAAACACTATCCAAATTAGATGTTGGTTCGTCAAAAAAATACAAATCCTTGTCAATTAAAATACCTCTTATTAAATTTAACCTCTGCTTTTGACCAGCAGAAAGTTTAACTCCTTTTTCTCCTACTACTGTTTCTAATCCATTTTCTAAATTTAAAAACCATTCTGTTAAACCTGCATCTTCAAACAATTCTAATATTTTACTTTCTTTTATATCTTTACCTAAACATAAATTTTCTCTTATAGTCGTATCAAATAAATCAACCTCTTGTGAAACAAATACTAAATCTAAACGAGTATTTTTTACCTCTTTCCCATCAATTAATAACACTCCTTCTGTCAAATCATATAATCCAGATAAAATGTTCATTGCTGTTGTTTTTCCTTGTCCAGATTCTCCTGTTATACTTATTTTTTCACCCTTTTTTATTTTAAAATTAGGAATTGTTATTGGCACAGAATTTTTATTATATTTAAATCTACATTTTTTTAGCTCTATTTCATTAAAATCTTTTACTACATTTAATTCATTTAATTTGCCAATTTTTTCATCAAGTTGCTTTTTAGCGGTATTAAAGGTTACTAATGAATCTATCATATAAACAATTGAATTTATATCTCCATCCAAATTACCTAGTAAACTAAAGTAAAATAATAAATATGGAAGTGCATCTCCACCATTTTTTGTCATAATTAAAGAGCTTACCAAAACAACAATATAAACAGAACTCATTAATAAATGAAATACTAAATTTGTGTCAGCTTTTTTCCTTTCGCTTTTTTTACCAATAGAAATATATTCATCGTTCTTTTTTGATAAACTATCTATGCAATATTTTCTAATATTTAATTTTTTTACAGTTATGATATTTTGTATAAAATCTATAAAAGTAGACATTGCTTCAGACTTTTTAGCTCTTGTTTCCTTTTCATATTTTTGTCTATTTTTTATCATTTTATATTTGCAAATAATTGCTATTAAAATTAAAAACAATGATATGATGCCTGTCCAAACAGATTGTCTACATGCCATTATTAAAAATGTTATAATTCCTATAATAAAACTAATTATAGAATTTATTATAAACCACATAATATCTAAAAATCCATTTGAAACATCAAATATTAAATTTTGCATATATCCAGTATGTACATCTGACAATTTTTTTGAACTCATTTTTTCTATTTTAGAAAAATAATATTCCAATATGCTTGACCTTGTCTTTATGTCACTAAACATCGTAAAATATGAAATACACCAATTTACTCCCCACATTATTAAATCTGTTGCAGCAATACTTAATAATAAATACAGTATTTTTTTCTCATTTAATGGACTAGTTGCAAATACTGCTAAAAATACAGATTGCCCAGATTGTGCCACTGAAAATATAATTCCTAATATGAATAATAATAAATACATTCTTTTATTTACTATTTTTAATAATTCTCGCATAACATCCCCCTTTGATATTTCGTTAGTTATATTATAGCTATAAAGTTTTATATTTTCAATGTCAATTTTACTTGCCTAGAATTTTGAAAATGTTTCGTTCCAAACAGCCAATCTACGCTGATTAGATTGTGATGTATTCTAATATATGAAATGTAAGTGAGAAGAAACAAAGTAACCATAATGTCACTTTGTTCTTTTGAATATAAAAACGATGTAAAAATTTAAATAACTTTTTTACATCGTCCTTATATTTATAGTCTTATTCTATTTTCCTTAAATATTCATCATAATTTCCAACATAAGAAAAAAATCTTTTTTCTTTTACTTCCACAATTCTTTCCGCCAAATTATTTATAAAATATCTGTCATGCGAAACAAATAGTACTGTTCCTGAATATTCCTTTATTGCTTCTTCTAACAATTCTCTTGTTTCAATATCAATATGATTTGTTGGTTCATCCAATATTAAAAAATTAATGTTTTGTTTTAGCAATTTTGCAAGTATCAATCTAACCTTTTCTCCTCCAGATAAACTACTTACCTTCTTGAACACATCATTTCCTCTAAACATATATTTTGCTAAACTTGTTCTTATTTCAGTTTCATTTCGATTATCAAATTGTTCAAAAAAATTTAATATTGTTTGATTATCATCTTCAAATTTTATTTCTTGTGGAATATATCCAATATTTACTGACTGACCTATTTTTATTTCACCAGTATATTCACAATCTTCATTCATAATGATTTTTAATAATGTACTTTTTCCTGTTCCATTTTTTCCTATTAGCGCAATTTTTTCACCATAGTGTATTTGCAAATTTGCATTTTCAAATATATTTTTGCTTTCAAAATTTTTATTCAAATTATTTATTATAACAACATCCTTCCCAGATCTTGAATCAATATTTAATTTAAAATTAAGTAATGTTTTTTGCTCTAAATCAACTTGTGGAAGTTGCTCTATTTTTGCTAATTTTTTTTCTATGCTTTTTGCTCTCTTAAAGAACATTTCATTTTTAGCAAGCTCTCCAAATTTTCTTAAAGTTTTTATAGACTCTTTCATCTTTTTAATCATTTTCTGCTGATTTTTATAATTTTCAAATTCCGCAAGAGTTCTTTTTTCGTCTTCTTTTAGAAAATATGAGTAATTTCCAAAATATATTTTTTCTTTTCCGTTTTCCAATAAAATTGTTTTGGTAGCAATTTTATCTAAAAAATATCTATCATGCGAAACCATTAATATAGTTCCTTTATATTCTTTTAAAAATTTTTCTAACCATTCCAATTTTTCCATATCTAGGTGATTTGTTGGCTCATCTAACAAAAGTATACTTGGCTCTTTTAATAACAATGCACCTAAATTTACTATTGTTTTTTCTCCTCCACTTAAATCATTATAATTTTGATTTAACATTTTTTCATTTATTTGTAATCCAGAGCATATTTTATTAAATTTTTCTTGAATATCATAGCCTCCCATTTGTATATATTTTTGTTGTACATTTCCATATTTTTGTAGTAATTCACTCATTTTTTCGTCATTTTTTTCATAAGACATCTCATTTTCTAATTTTTTTAATTTTGTTTCTAATTCAAAAAAATGTTCAAAACTCCTTTGTAGAAAAGTATATACATTTGGATTTGTTTCTTCATATTCATAAATTTGTCTCAGGATACCTATTGTAGCATTTTTCCTAATATTTATTGTTCCAGCACTTATATTTTCTTGTTTCATTATAATTTTTAAAACTGTGCTTTTTCCTGCTCCATTGCAACCTATTAGTGCTGCTCTTTCACCTGTCTTTAGTGTTAAATTCATTCCATTTAACACATTTTTTAATCCGTAATTTTTTATTATATTATTTAATTCTATTTCTATCATAATTATATCTCCTTATATGTGTATTCTTATAACGAGATATAATGCCATATATCAACTATTACAACGACTATATTTAATATATAGCTTTATCTCGTTGTAATAGTTACACAGCCGAAGCCCCTATATTTTATTTTACTCCTTAGCTCTTTTTCTCTATTCATTTTTTTTGCTCTCCTTTTTAATATTATGGTTATATAATAAGCTATTTTTTCTAGTTTGTCAATTCAGCTATTTAATACCTTTACATAAATATTTCATTGGATATATTCTAACATAGTAGCACCAATTATTCCAGAATCATTTTTATATTTTGCTATTCTGATATCAATACCAGGTAGATTTTCCTTTATTTTATCAAAAAAGTAATTGTCATACTCTGACATTCCACCACCTATTGAATATTTACCAATACCATATACACTTTCTATTTTCTTTATTCCTCCAATAAAATTTCTTATATATTCTTGCAAAAGTATCTTTGCATCAATATCATTCTTTTCTATACATCTAAAAATTTCTGTTCTTGCATACTTTTTGTTTTTTATTCTGTTATATCTTTTTGACAATCCTTCAAAACTATTTATGTATTTATCATATTTTTCTCCAACTCTTTTGTTAAGTTTGCTTATATCCCATCCGACCTCACTGATACATTTTCCATTTTTCATATATGAAATTCCCAATCCTGATCCCAATGTAAACATTACAAATTCATCCCAAGCATTTATATAATATTCACATATTCCAGCACAAGTACAATCATTTTCTGTAAAAACTTTTGTGCCATATTTTTCTAATGCTATACGCCAATTAATTTTAGTTACATTAAGAGATCTTGATCCCAAGAATATTCCTTCCTCTTTTATATTTCCTCCTGGACATGCTAATCCGATTGAAGATACTTCATTAAACTCGAATTTACATTCTTTTTGTAGATTATCTATTAAAGATTTTATTATTTCTATGAATTTTTTAGTAGATTTTTCTATCTCTATAGTTTTATCCATTTTATTTAATAAATATATTTTATGCTCTAATCTTTTTTCATAAATATTATACAAACCGCAAGATACATGACTAGCACCAATATCAACACCTATATTATACTTTTTCATATTTATCTCCTCCTAATCTTTAAACTCCTGTATCCTTTAACTTCTTTGAAATAGATTCGTTCTCTTTTTCTGTACTTTCAATTTTTTTAATTTTCAATATATCTAACCCTGCTCTCACATATTTATTTTTCATAAAATACCTCCAAATGGTTTCATTCAAATAATTTTCAATCATTAATAGCTCTATTCCCTTATCAATTCCTATATATTCCTCTGCAAACCAAGGTGATTTTTTTTCTAAATTGTATCCATCCTTAAACCCATATTTTCCCCATAATTTTGGAAAATTATTGTAATAATATTCCATTGCTTTTATACTTTCATTTGGTGTAAAAATAATTGAACCTATTGCACCACAAGGAGATACAGTACCATCATTCATTTTGTTTAAATTAGCATCACTTGGTTTAGCTCCAAATTCACAATATCCTCTTGGAGATAAACATGAAGTTAATCCCCATGAATTTTCGTTATATGTTTTAAAATTATTCATATTATTTATGCAATATTGTCTATTTGCTTTAGTCGCTTTTATAGAATTTTCAAACCAATCAGTTTGATTTTCATCTTTTAAATTTCTAAAATCTATCCAAGCGTGTGAAAACTGATATGGAAATAATGTCCCACAATATGTATATATTATATCTTTAATATCGCAATAATCAGCTTTTTTCCTTTGGAATGTATAATACATACTTTTGTCTATAGGAAATGTTGGAGAGCTTACTCCCAAAACATATAACATTAATTGCTCTGCATACATATCCCAATGTCCCCAAAATCCAATTTCAGGTTTATACCCCATATAAAAATAATTATTTTTTTCGTTTCTATACCACTGCCAATTTATTTTTTTATACAAAATTTCAGCCTTTTTCTTCACATCTTTTCCAAAATATTCACCAGCAGTCAAAGCTCCACATATGAATATAGCTGTATCTATTATAGATACTTCACAGTCCCATTCTCTTTTACCATTTTCCATATTTACAAAATGATAAAAAAAGCCGTTTATTCCTTCAACATTATTAATAAATGTATCTAAAGTTCCAACTGCTTTATTATATGCACTTTTATATGAAATCCATTTGTGTTTTACTCCTATAACCAATGCTGCTAATCCGTAACCAACAGATGCTATACTTGAAATATTATCTGCCAATATTGTTTTATCTCTAATGAGACCATATCCCTCACTTTTCGTGTTATCATTTACTTCATTAATAAAGAATTTATAACAAGCTTTTAGTTCCTTTCTTACAATTTTTTTACCATAACATTTCAATATCCTCATTTACACCACGATCCCTTTATTTAATTATATTTTCATTTTTTATAATAATCAATGGAAATAACTGGAAACCACTTTTACCTTTTAAGTTATTGATTTTCTTAAATTTTGCTTGTATAATTTTAGAAAAAGCGTGAAAAGGAACTTTATATAATACAAATCTCTAAAAGGCTTAAAATTGAATTCTGGAAATAGATCAAAAATTAATTCAAACAAATTTGACTAATTCCATTAATTTCAAATGTGTCCCAATTTCCCCAAAATGGGAAAAGAGAACCGTCCCCTTTTCCCAGGAAGAAGGTTATATTATTATGAAATTACGAACACCTACATATTTTAATGAATTTCATTGCATTGCAGACAAATGTAAAGATTGTTGTTGCATTGGTTGGGAAATTGATATAGATAAAAAATCTGCTGATTTTTATAAAAATGTATCTGGTGAATTTGGAGAAAAATTGAGAAAAAGTATTGATTTTGGTTCACCTAGCCATTTTGCTTTAAATGATAAAAATCGATGTCCTCTTTTAAATAACAAAAATCTTTGTGAAGTTTATATACAATTAGGTGAAGACAAAATGTGTGATATATGTACAGAACATCCACGATATTATGAGTGGTTTAATAATTTAAAAGAAGGTGGAATTGGATTGTGTTGTGAAGAAGCTGGACGAATAATTTTGTCACAAAAACAACCTTTTACAACAATAGAAAAAGAAATTCCTTTTGAAGATGCAGATACTTATGATATGGAATTATTTAACTATCTTTTAAACTGCAGATCAAAAATAATCTCACATATTGAAAATACTGAAAAAAATTTCAACCTAAAGATTCGCAATATATTATGGTATGCTTATACAATTCAATTAGATATTGATAATGATATGCTAGATGATGAAGAAATCTTTGATATAATAGATTACGAAAAAACAGATATAACACCGATTCTAAATTTTTACACAACACTAGATCCACTTAATCCAGATTGGATACCTTATTTAAAACATAGTATTTTAATATATAATAATTCACAAAACTCTCTACATGATTTTGAAAAACAAAATCCACAACTTAATAATTACTTACAAAATATAGCAATATACTTTATTTGGAGATATTTTTTAAAAGCTACATTTGATAAAGATGTACTTTCAAAAGTAGAATTTATGGCAATAAGTATAGCTCTAATAAAAATTTTATTCTTTTGCCAATGGTTAGAGAGCAAAACATTAACACTTGAAGACTGCACAGAAATAGTAAAAAACTTTTCAAAAGAAATAGAATATAGTGAAGATAATTTACAAAAGATTGAAGATATCTTCTATGATTCAACAGATTTTTCTATAAATAATATAATTGGAATATTTTAAAAATATAATGATATAAAAATTTTAGTACTAATATAAAATATAGAAAATGACTTTCAAAATATTCCACAATTTACGTATATTTTTTAATTAATAATACTAAATATAAAAAGATATTCGAGTTATTCTTTCAACTCGAATATCTTTTTAATAATTTATTATTGTCTATTTTCAAGACTCTTTACATTTTTCAAAAATATAATCACTCACAAACTTCTCAATAATTCTTAGCCTTTTCTCTGACACATCATCCTTCAAATGATATCTCTTTAAAGTATCTATAACATAATTTTTCTCGTTAATAATTTGAAAGGTTTCTTTAAAATTAATATCAAAAACCATAGCCATAACTGAAATTACATTATCTATGTAATCAATTCTTCTGCCTTTTTTTCTTTTGACTAATTTCTTATTCATCACTTCATCAAATACTTCGTCTGCAACAGTAGATGAATTAACTTCTTCTTCATCACCTTTGAAAAAAATATTAGCAGACTCATATAAAATATCGGTTTTATCAGCATCTCTTATAATTTTTGCAAATAGAAGTTCTTCACTATTTAATCTTTCTTCGATTGCAAATTTATTATGATTTTTTATTGCTTTAAAAATTAGATCATCATATTTATCAGTTTTAACATAGTTTCTAATATTATTTTTCAAAATTTCTACACCATAATCACCATGGTCAAAACTTTCTAAATCCCTATATGTTTGATGAATTTTATATTGATCAAATCTACCAATATCGTGAAGCAAACCAATTATTGAAGCAATTTCAATTTGTTCTTGTGTTAAATTCAATCTTGTAGCAATATCTTTTGAAATTTTCATAACTCTAATTGAGTGATATATTTTTCTATCTATATTTTTATCTTTTGTATCAAATTGTTTTATATAAGTTTTAAATTTACTTATAGCATTATCTAAATCTATATACATATATTTTTCTCCAAATTAAATTCTATTAACACCATCTTTTATTGCAGTTTCTGAAACAGCTTTTGCTACAGCATTTTTAACTCTTGGATCAAAAGCTTGTGGTAAAATATATTCTTCATTTAGCTCATCATCACTAACAAGACCAGCAATTGCATATGCAGCAGCAATCTTCATATTTTCTGTTATTTGACTAGCTCTAACATCTAATGCACCTCTAAAAATTCCAGGGAATGCAATAACATTATTAATTTGATTTGGAAAATCTGAACGACCTGTTCCCATTATTTTAACCCCTGCTTTTTTTGCTTCATCTGGCATAATTTCTGGAGTTGGATTAGCCATAGCAAATACAACTGGATCATCGTTCATTGTTTTAATCATTTCTGCAGTTAATACTCCAGGAGCAGAAACTCCAATAAATATATCTGCACCAACTAAAGCATCTTTTAATGTTCCTTTTGTAAAACTTCTATTTGTAACTTTTGCAATAGATTCCTTAATTGGATTTAAATTTTCTCTTCCCTCATATATTGCACCAGTTCTATCACATAAAATAACATCTTTTAAACCTAAAGTCATTAATAATTTAGCAATAGCAATACCTGCTGCACCAGCTCCATTTATAACAGCTCTACAATTTTCTATAGATTTATTCAAAATCTTCATTGAATTTATAATTGCAGCACTTGTAACAATTGCAGTCCCATGTTGATCATCGTGAAAAACTGGAATATCGCATTTTTCCTTAAGTTTTTCTTCAATTTCAAAACAACGAGGTGCAGAAATATCTTCAAGGTTGATTCCACCAAAAGATCCACTTATGTTATAAACTGTTTGAACAAATTCGTCTACATCTTTTGTCCTAACACAAATAGGAAATGCATCTACATCACCAAATTCTTTAAATAAAACACTCTTTCCTTCCATAACTGGCATACCTGCCTCTGGACCAATATCTCCTAATCCTAATACAGCTGTTCCATCAGTTATAACAGCAACCATATTCCAACGACGAGTTAATTCCCAACTTTTTTTATAATCTTTTTGAATTTCAAGACAAGGTTCAGCAACTCCAGGTGTATATGCTAATGATAAAGCCTCTTTACTATCAACTTTAGCTCTTGCAGAAATCTCGAGTTTTCCTTTCCATTCATAGTGTTTTTTCAATGATTCTTCTCTATAATTCATGTTGTCCTCCTTAATTTTTATTTAATACAATATTATTATACTCGTCTCAAATTTTATCGTCAATTTATTTTATGAAATCTGAAAAAAACTGACCACTTGTTTAAAATGTGTCAATGGGGACGGTTCTTTTTGACAACACCTTTGTCCATACACACCTTTTTAAATTTTTCCCTCAAAAAAAATGGAACCTTTCGGTTCCATTTTTTACTCAATAGGAATATTCTTCTTTTCACTTTTTGCGTTTTCATCTTTCTTTGGAACAGTTAACTTTAATGTTCCATTTTTAAATTTAGCTTTGATATCCTCTTCTTTTACATCTTTACCTACAAAGAAACTTCTTGAACATTCTCCTATATATCTTTCTTTGTGGATATATTTCTTTTTCTTGTCTTCCTCTTCTTCATCTTTTTTTGCTGTTACTGTAAGGTATCCATTATCAATTTCAAGTTGAATATCTTCTTTATTATATCCTGGTAAATCAACTTCAATTTCGTATCCATCATCAATTTCTTTAATATCTGTTTTCATTAAACGACTTTCTTTCATACTAAAAAATGGATCAGAAAACATTTCGTCAAATAAGTCCATTTCTTTTTTTCTTGGCATTAACATCATAATAGATTCCTCCTTAAAATACATATTCTTTTGTAAACTTTTCATTTACAGTTTATATTATATCCCAATTTTTAGCAAAGTCAATATATGAGTGCTAATTTTCACATAAAGTTCACCAAATTAGCATTTTAGCATCATATTTAATCAATTATGAGGAATGTCAAAAGTTGTCAATTAGAACCGTCACCTTTAACAACCAACTTTTCCATTTGTATATATTGCATTTTTATTTTATTTATATTAATATAAAATCAACAATGATTTTTATGGAGGTTTTTTTATGGGATTTTTTGATAAATTAAAAAATATTGGAAAAGCTATTAAAAGTAATATTCCTGATGATATAAAAGATGGTATTGATAATATTACAAAGGATTTTAATAAAGATGTATCTAATAGTATTGATAATATTACAAAGGATTTTAATAAAGATATATCTAATAGTATTGATAGCTCTTCTATTAAAAATACTATTCCTGATAAATTCAATAAATTTCCAAGCTTTGATGGTAAAATTTCTCATGTATCTGAAAAAGAAACACCTTCATATATTTCATGTGCATTAACATATGAAAATGTTTCTTCTCTTGATTTTGAAGACTATCTTTATGAAATAACAAGAGCTGGATATATTCAACAATCTAATGACAGATACGAAAAGGAAAATACCTTTATTATTATTGAGTATATAGAAAAAACTTTGCATATAGTTTTTCATATTGACAAATAGTAAAACTTGTTTTACTATTTTGTTAATTTATAATTTTCTGCTTTTATCCATCTTTCCATACTATATTAGGATAAACTTGTTTGTAATAGTTACTATTTTAGGTATTCCATTTACAAAAATCATTCATATCAATTTCATAATCGTCACATCTTAAATATTTATTTTCTGATACTTTTCTTATTTTAGTTAAACCAAATAATTCGTCATTATTCCATAATTTTTCAATATAATCTATATATTCTTTATCTTTAAATTTATCAGCATATTTATATAAATATTCATCACAAAACTTATCAAAATTAACTGGCTCTTTTTTATCTGCGAAATATTCCATCATATTATATATAGTTGGTAATGCTTTTTTGAAAAACTTATTATTACTCATATCACTATATTTTATTTCTGTTTCTTCTGGAAACATCTCATTTACATAGCCTATTTTATACTTTAAACATGCGTCCTTTACCGGTTTCATTTGCTCTAAAATGAACTTTCCATATGGTGAATGTATGTAATTTTCTTTTTCAACATCTAATTTGTATATACTCTTTAGTTTTTGAGGCAAATTTTCATCTATATTTTTTAATGAATTAAATAATAATTTATTATCATGTGAATGTATTCCTAAAATATTTGAATATACACATTTTGCTCCTGCATTTGCAACAGATTTTATTAATTCGTCTATTTCTTCTGCTGTATTCAAAAAAGGAATAACAGGTGAAAAATGAATATGTACAGGTATACCTTTTTCTGTCATTTTTTTTATTATATTTATTCTTTTATTTGTTGTTGGAACATTTAATTCTATTTTTTTTGATTTTTCATCTGTTGTTGTAATAGTAGTTTGAACCAATACTAAATTCTTTTTTGCCAATTCGGTCAAAATATCAATATCACGCTCAATCAATGTAGATTTTGTTAAAATTGTTAATGGTATTTCATATTTTAAAAACAATTTTAGTATTTTCCTCGTACATTGTGTTTCCTGCTCTTCTTTTATATATGGATCTGTATTAGAGCCAAAAAATACAATTCTTTTATCTAGTTCTTTTAATTTTTTTTCTATTTCTTTTATTATTCCCTCGTCAATATCTATTTTTTTGTAAAAATCATTTGTATATGCATTAAGACAATACGCACAGCAATAGCTACATCCTGTATATGTATTCATAAAATATTTCCAATGATGTGAACGTAATGTCAAAATATCCCTATGAAATAAATTTATAACATTTTTCATTATTCATGATCCCCTTCTATTATATTGTTATGATCTAATTTAAAACTGTAAAGTTTAATTATATCATTCAAATTTAATGGCATGTCTTTTACTAAAAATCTTGTTTTCCAATAATTAAATATATTTTCAGAACTTCTTATATATATCTCTTCTTCACATATATTATTTTTATAAATATTTATTACAATATTACAAAAATTTTCTATATTTTTATTTCTTTTTTCAATAATATCCAAATTTCTCAAATATTTACTAAAATATAACCCTCTATTTAAAATAAAATTTTTTAAGATTTTTTTATTTATGTCTTCTTCTTTTACTATATTTTTATGATATTTAAGCTCTTTTTTTATTGCCTTTTTTTGGTATTTTAATATATATTCAGAGTTTTTTATTACTTTTATTGGATTTAAAAATCTACCATAAACAAAGCTTCCATATGTATCATTTTTCAAATCTTCTTCTAACATTTTTTCTGGCAAAAACGTTACCTTAAGCTTTTTATTTTTTATTTCTTTACATTTTTGGTAAAAAGCATTTTTGCTAATAACAACAACATCTATGTCATTAAAATTACTAGAATGCACATATGATCCTATTATAAAAGAACAAATTACTTCGTCATCATACTTTAATAAAAAATCATTAATTTCATTATCCATAAACAATCAACCCCTTATATTTTACTATTGTCTATATTTCACAAGCTTTATAAAATAATAAACTACACCTCAATTTCGCAATTTGCAATTGAGTTTATTCCATATAAAGCTGACTTCCTTCCGTATTTTGAAATAATAATTTTACTTTTGTCTTTTAAAGATTTATGTACTGAATTATTAACTATATTTTTTATATCCTCATAAAAATACTGTGCTACTTCACTCATTCCTCCCCAGATAAATACACATTCTGGATCTAATATAGTATAAATATTTGATATAGCCTTACTTAAATAATATATTGAATTTTCAAATATTTGTTTTAAATTTTCATCTTTATTTTGTTTAATTATAATTAAACTTTTTTCAATATTGTCACCTTCAATTTTTAAATACTCATTTATTGCATATCTCATTGCTTGTGCTCCTGATATTGCATTTAAACAACCTCTTTTTCCACAGAAACATGTGTATTTTTTATTATCTGAAATATATATATGTCCAAATTCAGGTGCAAATTTATTCACACTTTTATACAACTTATCATCTTGATATATTGAAAGAGCAACACCTGTCCCCCAACTTATTCCCAATACATTTTTCGTATATTTATAATTTTCTGATTTTAAACAACCTATTAAACCGGCATCTCTATCACTTATTATGAAAATATAAAAATTAAAATATTTCTTCAAATAATCTACTAAATTAAAATTATATAAATTTAAGTTTATTGCGTGAATTATAAGTCCATTCGCATAATCCACTGCCCCAGGAATAGAAATTCCTATTGAATTTACTTCACAATGCTCTTCATCAATTATGTTTTTTATTAGCTCTTTTAGTTGATTTAATATATTTGTTCTGTCAGTTTTAACTAAATTATATTTTTTTAATTCATTTTTACAAAAGATAGCATATTTTATATATGATCCACCTATATCTATACATATATTATTTTTCATATTCATTACGAACCTCTTTTAACATTCTTTGAATGTTTGTTTTATTTACTGCATTATTAACATGTCTTTCTAAACTTTCACCCTTTGATATAGCTATTGGTGTAGTCATTTTTTTATATAAATTTTGAGATTCCACTTCATTAAGTTTTCCAATACATCTTAGTAAATCTGGAGACCATGTATTTACTGTATTTTTAAATTTAAACGCATTTCCAAAAATATATGATTCTCTTGATAAATTATTCAAGCTAAACAACGATTTTTTCAAGTCAAATGGTACATCAACTGGTGGTCGTACATATGGTACTGCCACATATAAATTTTCGGCATTATTTCCTAAACACTGTTGTAAAAGTTGCATCATATACATTTGATAAATATGATGATTACTACCTATTATCACTCTCTGCTTTTCATCAAAACAAGATAAATATGTTAATTCTGCAAAATCAATATCAATATTATATTTTGTTCCATTAACAATAACAGGCACTTTTGTATCACGATATCTTGAAATTAAAATGTCTTCATCTTTTAATCTTTTATGAAATTCTTGTTGATCCTTTGCTATTCTAGATGGTAGTGTATTACTTTTAAATTCAATATTACCAGCATTAAAAACAAGAACTTTTTCAATTGTATCTTTACATTTTTCTCCACACTCTTTACAATATGCTTCATTATTCTTCATTATGTATGATCTTTTAGTAACAAAATCATTAGCACTACCGCTTTTCATATCAATTACACCACATGGACATCTTAATACTTTTATTTTTTTTTCCTTAATAAATCCGTTATCTATCAATTTTTGTACATTTGAAAATAGTTTGATTTCATTTTCTGTATCAACCCAAACATCATCAACATCAATATTCATTTGATATAATAAATCATAATAATTATTAATAAAATCTGACCTTTTTACATATGAGTCCATTAAATTTACACCTAAATACGACTTTGCACCAATTCTCTTTGCTAAAACATCAGCAATTGACGGAATAACAATCATACCTATTTTTTCTTTTCTATGTGGTTTCATTGGTAATGTAATTACAGCCATATCCTTGTTAATTATATTTTTTTGCATATTATAATACCCTTTCCATCTTTACTTATTATTTCCGCTATAGATCCATTTATAATAGCTAGTTGTGGAGGAACATGTCCTATATCTGCATTATATATTATGGGAACATGTAAATCACCCAAAGCGTCTTTTAATGTTTCCTCATAAGAGATATTATATTCATTTTCGCATATTGCAGGTTTCCCAAATATAAAACCTTTTGTATATTTAAAATATCCACTTTCCTTCATTTCCCATAAAGCACTGTAAACATCGGCTGTATTTAGTGCAAAACTTTCTAAGAACCAAATAATTCCATCATTTTTATATTTTTCAATATAATTTAATGTATTATCATATTTAGTACCAATTAATTTTGTTATTGATTCTAAGTTTCCTCCAATAATTCTCCCGTTTAATGATATTTTATTTTCATTATATAAGTTTTTCCACTCAGACTTTTTATCAAAATTAAAGTCTCCAATTATATCAGATTTTTGATGTACACTTTGGTATTTCTCGGAGGATAATTGTGAAATTTCAGCCCCCTCTAATATTTTTATTGTATTTAATTGCGATTCTCCTATTTGCTTCATTCCATAATTCATAAAATTATCTGCATGTATTGTCGCAATATCAAAATTAGTTGTTAAATAATACGACAAAACTGTTGTATCTGAAAAACCTTGAATCCATTTTGGTTGTGAATTTTTTAATATATCTTTATGTTCATTTAAGTATGGTAGCATTTCAATTAAAAATTGACCTCCTTTTAAAGTAATAATTGCTTTAACGTTTTTATCTGACCATAACTTTAAAAATTCTTCTGCTCTTTCCTTTCCAGAAGAGCTTCTTGCTTTATCATTTTTCATAATATTATTTGACTCTATTATTTGATGACCATATTTTTCAAAATTTTCTTTTGCTTTTTCAAACTTCAAAATTTCAGTATCTTTTGATATTCCTTTTGAGGTTGCAATCACTCCAATATAGTCATTTTTATTTAAATTTTTAGGATAAATCATCTCGCACCTCTTTTTTTGTATATTAATATATAATATGCATATAATTTGTATTCATGCATAATTTGTATCATTTTTCTATTTAACTATTCTTCCTTTTCATTATTTTTTTGATTTACTTTAGAGTTATCTGTTTTTATTTTTTCTTTTAAATCTTTACTTTTTTGTTCTATTTGCTCCTTTATATAAGAGCCTTTTTTCTCAATGCTATCTTGAATTTCTTCACTATGTTTTTTTATTTCTCGCTTTTTTTCTTTTATTTTAAATTTTACAGCCTGAATCTTTGGATATGCATTTATTAATCTTCTGTGTAATATAGATTTTTGTTGTAATATTTCCTTAACTTTATTTGTAATTTCCTCTGTATTATCGAGATCTTTTCCAAATCCTTTTTCCGTTGTTTTTATTGCTCTTACAACAATTCCAGAAATTATATTATCACAAATATATATTGCTAATATTGACCAAAATAATACATTTAACCACATTTCAGAAAAATTTCCTATTACTTCTAAAAAAAATGGATTTAACACATACATAATCAATAAACCTAATAGACCAAATGGAACTATTGTACCTAAACATACTCGTCCATTTATATTAAATTTTTTTTGGCTATAATCCCACCATCTTGCTTTATATATTTTTTCCATAAAATAACTTGTTAAGTATTCCAATGTTCCACACACCACAATTGCCATTATAAACAATACAATAGGGTCATCGGTATATTTATGAAGTAAAATCGTTATCAATAATGCTCCATATCCGTATATAGGACAATATGGACCAATTAAAAAT
>ERZ827440.1339-NODE-1339-length-27620-cov-3.981353_pt1 | contig 27620 bp, 34 predicted proteins | sample MGYA00519774_ERZ827440 | MGnify/ENA primary metagenome ERZ827440 (study PRJEB31778, sample SAMEA3449302) | human gut metagenome | biome: human gut; feature: human-associated habitat; material: faeces | place: United Kingdom | collected 2010/2012 ... | reverse complement strand
TCTTAGGAACCAGTGTCAACGACGTGGGGGTTCAAGTCCCTTCATCCGCACCAATTTTTATAAAAAGAAGTCATACGACTTCTTTTTTTCATTTTAGCTATAGCTAAAGATTAATTTGAAATTTCTATCTACCTAGTTAGTAATAAATCCATTTTTTAACATTGTCTCATAGTATGTGCCATTTTGTTTACACATTTAAGTATACTTGATTTTTCTAATTAAAATGTTGTCAAAAAGAACCGTCCCTATTGACACAGGACTGTATATGTGTAAAAATGAATGTTTATTAGGATATTTAGAAGTATTAAGGCAAACATTAGAAAATTTTGGAATACCAATATCTTTATATCCAGATAAATATAGTGTATTTTTTCCACCAAAAAAAGTTGACGACCACATAACAATTGAAGAGCAGTTAAATGGACGTCAAAAAGGTACAACACAATTTGGAAGAATAGTTGAAGAACTTGGTATAGAAATGTTCCCAGCATCTTCTCCCCAGGCAAAAGGAAGAATTGAAAGGTTGTGAGAAACACTTCAAAGTAGGTTAGTTACAGAGTTTAGAATTAATCATATAACAACAATAGAACAAGCAAATTAGTTTTTGAAAGGCTATATAAATAGATATAATTCAAAATTTTGTGTAACAGCTAACAATTCCAAAAGTGTATTTTTAAAATTACCAAAAAGATATAATTTAGACGAGTTATTATGTGTAAAATTCGAGAGAGCAATTGATAATGCAGGTGTTTTCTCGCTTAATAATAGCAAATTTCAAGTATTAGATAAATCATTACCACCGAAAACAAAAGTACAAATATTTTTAAGTCAAAAAATTGGCATGATTGTAAAATCTAATAACAAAACTTACGATGTAGAGCCTTTAGAAATGGTTTCTAAAGACAAAATAGATAAAGAGTCATTAGATTATCATCTATGGTTACCAAATGTGGTTATAGAGCTAATTAATGAATATTATCTAAAAGATGCAAAAGCATCGTGTTAAAACTCTCGCCTAATAATATTATTAACCAAAAAATAAAAAATAAAACATAAAAATAAATCTTGAGCCTGCCTCCGCGGCGAGCGGATTAACTCAAGATTGTACATAGGTGAAATTTTTGCAACTAAAATAAGGTGTGCCTTTTAGTGAAATTTTTCTAAATTATTGACAATTATTCAGCCAGTAAAACTTGTAATTTTATGTTAAATGATGTATAATATAAAGTAATATAGGAAATATTCTATATTACTTACCCAGTTTTCACTAATTAGTAATGGGGATTTCCTCTAACTTTTTGGTTTAACATATATAACAATCAAACAACAATAAAAGAATTTAAGGAGGACTTAATTATGGATGAAAAGAAACGGAGCATTTGTAATATTTGCAGTATTGTAGGAATTGTCGCACTTTTAGTGTACATTATCTTAACAGTTGCAGGAAGCAACCCCTACTTATTAGCAATTAAGTTAATATTTGCTGGTATAGCAGCAATAGCCTATGCTATTAAGTTGGGCGTAGAGATTTCAAGTGAAGAAACCTGGGGAAACTCAGTAATCTTGATTGCACTCTGCTTATTTGATATTGTATTTACTGCAATGCAATTAGGATAGTTTTCATCAAAAAAGAAAATATTTTCTTTCCTTCTCAAGAGGGTTCTTTTTTTGTCATAGTTGTGAATAGTAAAATTTCAAAACATATTTTGAATTTTGCTATTGCAATTTATTAAAAATATGATATACTTTAGTAAATTGATTGATTTTTATATCAATCGTCAAGAGAGCCCAGCCCAAAAAGTTGTAGATAACTACTTCGTCGGCACCAAAGGTAGATTTACTCGAACTCGTAAAAAGCTTTGCTACAAATGAGTTTGAAAAAATCTAAAAAGGATATCATTAAAAAGTCGATTTATTTCGGCTTATTTTTTTGCTCTTTTTTCGATGCAGTAGTTCCATAAAAAAGCAAAAATAGCCTCAAACTATTGAAAAAAATTGTTTATAATGAGATAATTTTCTCGTAAAAGTATTATAATTAGTTCCGTTAAAATTGTTGATTTTATTGGGATTAAATGATACATTGTTTACATAAATACAATGAAAAGTTTTAATAATTTGTAAGTTACGGAGATGATTTATTTTTGGAGGAGGTATACTATGATATCACTTGAAAACCTGAGTAGTATTGAAAAAGAGAGGTTTCAAAATTCAATTAAGCTTATCATGAAGCTATTTTCAGAAAGTAGAAAAGAAGAAGTGGTAGATATTTATTTAGGGGAGCTAATAAGTAAAATCATTCTTAAAGATGAATCTACAAATGGCGAAGATGGGGCAATACAAGAAGATAGTAATGGTCATTATAGTGTAGAATATGTTAAGTATAATAAGGAAAAACAAATTAAATCATTACATCAATCAATTCATGAGCTGATACATATACTTGGAGTGCCAAATGAAAAATTAACTGCAGGAAAGGATGCAAATGGCGGATTGGAAATTGCAGAATTAAATAATGAAACAGGAAAATGGGAGTATTATGGATATCTTATGAATGAATCTTGTGATGAATTATTAACTAAAATGGCCCTTTCAATGGTAGTACAGAATGATGATGTAGACTATACTGCAGATGAAGTAATATTGAGTAATGAGGTTTCTCATTCATCTGGATATAAGGTGGGAATTCCTATAGCTCGTCTGTTAGCATTTGCTATGAACAACGAGTTTTATAGAGAGTATTCCGATCTTATGAAACAAGGTATCGGTATAGTAGATGCAAAAACTGATTTAAATATGCCTATTAATGATTTATTTTATGGTATGGCTATTGATCCACTTTATACTGAAAGTAGATTCGATGAATATTCAAAAGATGGTGAATATAAAAGAATAAATAAAAATTTAGATGATGCATTTGAAAATGGAAGTATGAGTGTTGATTTGCTAAAAGAAACAATGATTTCTATTTCTAATATGTTCAACAATAAAATGTATCAATACCGTACAAATGAAATGATTTCAGAAGATGTATATAATCAATGCTGTGAACAATATGAAATATTATTTTCTAGGATTTGTGAATATTATAAAGATATGTATGGCATAGAAATAACTTTTAATGATGAGGATAACATGAAAATGTTTGAATCAATGGAAAAGTGTCTGGAAGAAAGAAGAAATGTTTTTTTTAGAAATAGACATATAAATACAACACTAAACATTGAAGCTCAAGAACAGATTCAAATAGATATAAATGAAAGAAATATAACGCAAAATCATAATTATTATGGAGAGTAACTGGAGGCAAGTTTATGAAAGAAAACTATCCTAAAGCATATACAGAAGTTTTAGAAATTTTAAAATTTATGCCACAATATGATATAGAAAAAATACCAAGAGAAATAATTGAAATGATGAAGAATAAAAAAGATAATACACATCAGTTTTCTGTTCGTATTACAGATGACTTCTCTAAATTAAATATTTTGGATGAAACAGAAGCTATTTTTATGAATTTTTATAGAGATTATTGGGCAACCCCAGAGCAAAGGGATAAAATAATTGCAAAGCAAAATTATGATATTCAAGCTTTTGAAGATAGAAAAAGGGAAAAATATAATGCAGATAATCTATTTAAAAACACACAAACTTTTAAAGAAATAAATATTGATGAAAAAAACAATAACCTGCCAATTGAAAATAAAGAAAAGTTCTTTACAAAATTTGTAAATTTTATAAAAAGATTATTAAGTTTATAATAAAATATTACAATAATTCTTTAATAATTCAATTGTCAAAATCATAAAGTTATGTAAAATTAACAATAGTAAATTGAATTTATAAAATGATAAATAAATGTGTAATTTTTCGCATACTTGTTGCGGAATGGCACCAATGATGTATCTATTCGAAATAAAAAACAGATAGATATAAAAATCAATCAGAAAATAAATCTGGTTGATTTTTTTGTTGCCTAAAACAATAATTCAAATGGCTTGTATATTTCAAACTTATCTAAAAAGAAAAATTATCAAAGTTAAAAGAATATTTGAAAAAAATATAAAAATGAGTCTTTTCGTTAGTTGAAAAGACTCATTTACACATAAAAAGACCTCCTCGAAAATTCATTCTTGGTGGTGAGGGCTTTCCCTCGTTGGTGTTAGACAGCTCTCTTCGGGAGAGCGCGGATCTGGTTGAGAACCTGCTTGACATCCTCTTCAGTCTGCCAACCGAGAACATCATCTGTAATTGGCGTGTCATAAACAATCACGCCATCATACATAACAGCGATCTCCCACAGTCCCAGAGGACCACCGTAGCTTCCGAAATGTCTTACGACACTTCCGGTATAGCCATTGGGGAAAGTAAACCGCAATGCGCAACCATCCATAAAGGGATGAGCACTGGTCAGATACTGAGCGTTGCCGAAATAATTATTGTACATCATTTTGAAACCCTCCATAAAGTTTGAATCTTAGATTGGATTACTTACATGTACATTATAGCCTATTTAAGGTTTTTTGTTAACTTTATGTTTACTATATTGGATTTACTTTACATATACTTAACTGATGTAAATTAAAATCAACAATAGACGAATAAGCTCATATATGATATAATTATTCCACAATTAAATAATAGGAGGAAATTTATGAACATAGGAATAGATATAGATGGTGTAATATTAGATAGTGAAAAAGTATTTAGAACAGTAGCTGATTTGTACAACACAATAGAGCTAAATGACAGAGCAATAAGAGCATATGATGAACCACGAGTTCAAGAAAAATACAATTGGACTGATGAAGAGATACAAGAATTTGCTGATAAATATTTTTTAGAATGTTCAAAAATTTCAAATTTCATGCCATGTGTAAAAGAAGTATTAAATATGTTAAAACAAGAAGGACATAACCTAATAATAATAACAGCAAGAGGTCGTGACAAAAAAGAAATGAGAGCAATAGCAGAAGAAAAGTTTGAAAAAGAAGGCTTAAAATTTGACAAATATTATTGGGCTCAGAGAGGAAAAGCAGATGTATGTGTAAAAGAAAAAATTGATGTAATGATAGATGACAACTACATGAATTGCTTAGAAATAGCAGAAAAAAATATAAAAACATTATATTTTAGAGATGCAGGAATAAAAGAAATAAAAAATAATCCACACATAACAGAAGTTCACAATTGGGGTGAAATATACAAATATATACATATGTATAATAATGAAATAAATAGCTAAAAATTGCATATAATGTTTAAAAAAGTAAACAAAAAGATAGGAGAAAATATTATGAGAGAAAAGTATTTTGAAGATCTTGGTTTAGATGATGGACAAGATATATTAAGTAAATTTAAAATAAATATGGATGAGATATTAGAAGAATCAAAAGAGCATGAAGATAAAAAGCAAAAAGATGCTAAAGAAAATGAGAAAAAAGATAATAAATAATAAAGAAGGTGCTTATGATTATGGAAATTCCTATACAAAAAAATAAGGAATATATAGTTGATATAATTGATAATGGATTTGAAGGAGAAGGGATTGCAAAAATAGATAATTTTACAATCTTTATTGATGGTGCAATAAAAGGCGAAAAATGTAAAATATTAATAGTAAAAATAACATCATCACATGCATTTGGAAAATTATTAGAGCTAATAGAGCAATCTCCTGTAAGATGTACTCCAGATTGTGAAACATATAAAAGATGTGGGGGATGCAATTTACGACATATTGATTATGAAGAAACATTAAACATAAAGCAACAAAAAGTCCAAAATTTAATAAACAAAACACTAACTAAAAAAGTAGAAGTAGAAAAAACATTAGGAATGGGAAATCCATATAATTATAGAAATAAAGCTCAATATCCAGTAGGCACAAATAAAAATGGAGAAAAAGTTTTTGGTGTATTTGCTAAAAGAACACATGAAATTATACCAATAAAAGAATGTAAAATTCAAAAAGAAATATCATATGAAATAGCAAACTATATTTTAGACTATATAAAGAAAAATAACATAAGTGTATATAATGAAAAAAAGCAAACAGGATTAGTACGACATATTGTAACAAAAGTAGGGATTCAAACAAATGAAATTATGTGTATTATTGTAATAAACGGCAAAGAGCTACCACATGAACTAACTCTTGCTAATGATATAATTGATAAGTTTCCAATGGTAAAAACAGTTGTAAAAAATATAAACACAAAAAATACAAATGTAATAATGGGTCAAAAAAATGAAGCAATAGTTGGAAGAGGTTACATTACAGATGTATTAGGTGATTATATTTTTAAAATATCGCCAATGTCATTTTATCAAGTTAATCCAATACAAGCAGAGGCTCTTTATAACATTGCAATTGAAAAAGCAAATATTACAAAAGATGATGTGGTATGCGACTTATATTGCGGAATTGGAACAATAGGAATATTTGCATCAAAATTTGCTAAAAAAGTATATGGAATTGAAATAGTAAAACAAGCAATAGAAGATGCACACGGAAATGCAAAATTAAACAATGTAAACAATATTGAATTTATATGCGGAGATGTGGAGCAAGCATTTGATAAACTAATTAAAAAGGAAAAAGTAGAACCATCAGTAGTAATAGTAGACCCTCCAAGAAAAGGATTAGATAATAATACAATTGAAAATATTATGAAATTGAATGTAGCGAGAGTTGTATACATAAGTTGTAATCCAGCAACTATGGTGAGAGATTTGAAAATGATGGAGGAAAAGTACGAGATAATGGAAGTTCAGCCGGTGGATATGTTTCCGTTTACATCACATGTGGAGTGTTGTGCGGTGATGGAGTTGAAAAACAGCCTATAGTAGCTGAATTTACTAGTTTTCAAGATTCAATAGTGTTTCATAAAAGAGGTCGATTTGGATTAGAAAAAGTACAAAATTCTGAAATTCATGTTAAGGTTGTTTTAGATATGGAGTACGGAAACATATAAAATTATTTTGAAAAATTGATGTAAGACGTTGGTATGAGCTAGATACAAGAATTATATATCTACGCTCGATACACCATATTATATGTTGGTATGTTGATGAACATATGAATTTATAAAAAATATGATGGAAAAGTTAAAGAGAATCCTATATAAAGTGCCTAATTTTCAGGTGCTTTATTTTTGCTTAACATTGCTTTAAGCAAATGAAAACGGTGGCTTGGAGGTTGCAAATAATTTATAATATGATATAATTTGTCTAAAGTACAAATGTATGTAAAAATGAATATAGAGGATTATGAAAGGGGAAAGACATGCTAAAGGATGAAAAAAATAGTAATTTTGTTAAAAATCAAAATCCATATAATAAATACAAAACAATTATTAATAATGATATTTTAAAATTATATTATCAATTTACACATTTAAAAAATATATATAGACAAGGCTGGTTAACAAGTTTACTTGGAATGAAATATGAAAATAAAGTTGAATCAGTTGCAGATCATAGTTGGTCAGTAACAATGCTAGCAATGTCCATTATAGAAAAATATGATTTAGATTTTGATATAGAAAAATGCATGAAATTAGCAATGATACATGAGCTAGGAGAAATATATGCAGGGGACTTTATACCAAATCAAGTTACAAAAGAAGAAAAACATAAATTAGAAGAAAGAGCGGTTGATGAATTATTAAATAGCATAGAATTTGATAATGATTTCAAAGAATTATGGCTGGAGTATGAAAATAAGAAATCACCAGAAGCAGATTTTATAAAACAGGTAGATAAATTAGAATGTATTTTACAAGCAGGAAGTTATGGATTAAATTCAAAATATATTAAAGGTGCTGAATCAATAACTCTACCATACTTGAAAGAAATTCTGGAAGATGTGTATAAAATAACTCAAGATAATGAGTTACCGTTATGTTTTAGAGAAGATAACGAAAGATAAATTACAATTTATTAGGATATTTAGAATACTTGAAATTACATACAAGACAAATCATAATATTATAAAAAAAATAATTTAAAATATTGAGGAGAGTTGGCATGTGTCTTATTTGTGATAGAATTGAAATGATAAAAAATGGTACTAATAAATATTTTGTAAAAGAGCTAGAAACTGGTTATGTTGTTATTGGAGATTATCAACATTTTAAAGGATACTCATTGTTCCTTTTTAAAGAACATAAAACTGAATTGTTTCAACTCGATTATAAAACTAAAATGAAATTCTTAGAAGAAATGTCTTTAGTTGCAGAAGCAGTTTCAAAAGCCTTTAATTGTGAAAAGATAAATTATGAGTTATTAGGAAATGGAGATTCTCATATGCATTGGCATTTATTTCCAAGGATAACTGGAGATATAGAAAAATATGGCAGAAATGGAAGAGGTCCAGTTTGGTGGTACCCAATGGAAAAAATGTATGATACAAATAATTGTCCTTCAGAGATTGAATGAAAAATATGAAAGAGAAATTGATGGAGAAATTAGAAAGAATTATATAAATTCTTATAATATATCTGTCGGAAATCTTCGTAAATTATTAAATATTTACGAGAATTTCCGGCAACCAAATAGAAAATCCCTCTGTGTTAGAGGGATTTTCAGCGTTTATAAACGAACAAGCCACACTAAAGTGTGCAACATTAAATGTAAATATATTGTAAGTTATATTTTATTAAAAAGCAATAATTTTATAGAAATTTGTTAAAGGTCTTGTATAAAATTTAAATGCATGATACGATACAAATGTTCGCATAAATGAAATGCGAATAATATAAATATGGGAGGTAAACATGGATAAATTAAAGGTATTAGAGTATGAAATAAATACAAAAATTATAAATCAAGAGGATTATGTATCTTTAACAGATATAGCTAAAAAGGTAAATGAAGATGAGCCAAGATTTGTAATACAAAACTGGATGAGAAATAAAGATACCATTGATTACCTAGGATTATGGGAAAGTATATATAATCCAAATTTTAACCGTGTGGGATTCGAGGCGGTTGAAAATGAATCCGGTAGAAACAGGTTTACGATGTCTCCCACAAAATGGATAAATTCAGTAAATTCAATAGGAATGGTTACTAAAGCAGGAAAACATGGTGGTGGAACATATGCTCATTTTGATATAGCAATGGAATTTGCAAGTTGGATAAGTCCAGAATTTAAATTATATATTGTAACAGAATTTAAGAGAATGAAAGAAAAAGAGCAAAGAGGTTTGGGCTGGAATTTGAAAAGAACTTTATCAAAAATAAATTATAATATTCATACTGATGCAATAAAAAATAATTTAATACCAAAAGAAGTAACTCAAAATCAAATTAATATGATATATGCTGATGAAGCCGATATTATAAATGTAGCTCTTTTTGGAATGACTGCAAGAGAATGGAAACAAAAGAATCCAAATAAGCAAGGTAATATTAGAGATTATGCAAATGTAGCAGAATTAGTATGTTTAGTTAATCTTGAAAATCTAAATTCTGTGTATATAAATGAAGGGATAAATTCAAAAGATAGATTGGTGAAATTGAACAATATAGCAATACATCAAATGACATTATTAACAGAAGATAATAGAATAAAAAAACTAGAAAATATTGCAAAAGATAAGAAATTATATTTAGAATAACAAAAAATAAGGAGGAAATATGTCATTATTAAGTTTATACAGTTCAAATGTAAAAAGAAAGAGAGAAGAATTAGCTAGATTAAAAAAAGAAAGGGTAAGATATGTAAATGATATTAGTAACGCAAGTCAAAAAATCACAAGATTATCAAGTCAAATCAGAGGTACTAAGTCTTTATCTACTATAAAGAGTAAAACGAATGAAATTGAAAGAGAAGAAAAAAAGAAAAGTGATGCCGAGAAGAAAGTTGCAGATTATGACAAAAGAATAGCAACTAAAGAAAAGGAATTGTGCAATGAAGAATTTAAACTGCAAAAGGAACAAGATAGAGAAAATAGAAATATAGAAAATACAAGAAATAAGGAAATTGTGAATATAAATAATAAAGTTGAGTATCAAAGATTGAAACAAATAGAGCTAGATAATGAGATAAAAAAATTAAAATCTAGCAAAGAGAAAATAAATATTTTATTTATTGCATTCAATCCAGATATAATTTTTACTGACGAAGAAGGAGTTTTAAGAGAACAACAAAGATTAAGTTTAGATAAAGAAGCACGAGATATTGAAGAATCAATACAAAAAACACCAGACAGAGATTCAATTAGTTTTGTTACAAAGTGGGCGACTAGAACTGAAGATTTATTTCAGTATATTAATGAAGTAAATCCAACTATAATTCATTTTACAGGACATGGAACTGAAGATGGAAAATTAGTTTTTCATGATAAAAATGATAATCCTAAATTTGTTGGAATTGATGCTATTATTCAAATGATCAATGCAATAACTGATGATTTAAGATTAGTAGTATTTAGTAATTGTTTTTCTTCAAGTATTGCAATTCAAGTTTCAGAATATGTAGAAGCAACAATAGGAATGAATACTTCTGTTAGAGAAGATGTAGCAACTTTATTTGCTGCACAACTATACTCATCAATTGGATTCGGTTTTTCTTTGGACAAGGCATTTAAACAAGCAATGGCAAGATTAAGTATAGAAGGGATAGAACAAAAAGATGCAGATATTCCTGAATTATTTATAAAAGAAGGAATGGATGCAAATGAAATATATCTTGTTAAGAAAAAATAAATGCAACCATAAGAAAAATCTTTAATAAAAATATATTTTATAGCACGAAAATTTTAAAAAATTCGTGCTATATTTTTTTATATCACGAAAAATTGAAAAAATCCGTGCTATAAATTTTATAGAACGAAAAAATTGAAAAATCCGTCCTATAAAATTTCATAGGACGAAAAAATTAAAAAATTCGTCCTATAAAAATCTATAGGTCAAAAAAATTGAGATTTTTGACCTATAAAAAACTATAAGTCAAAAATATTTAAGAATTTGACATAAATTGACAGTATGATATAATCCAATAAAAATAGTTTTTGAGAGGAGTGGGTTACATGAAAAGTATACTTATAACAGGTGGTGCATGTGCTGGAAAAACTACATCATTAGAAATGATAAAGAATTATTTGAGTGCAAAAGGATATAAAGTTATAGTAATTGATGAAGTACCAACAAATTTAATAAAAACTGGAATAGCTTATGAAAAAATTGGAAAATTGGAATTTATAGAACTAATTATAAAAACACAAATAAATAATGAAAAAGAGATTTTTGAAAAGTATGATAATGAAAAAAATACCATTGTAATATTTGATGGTTCGCCATTAGATAGTTTAAAGTTTATAACGGAGAATGAATTAGAAAATATACTAAAAAAACATGGTATGAGCATAGATAAAATTGTAACAAAATATGATGCTATTATTTTTTTACAAACAATAGCTAAAAAATATCCTGAATTATATTCAAATGATAATAATATTGCAAGATTACCAGACATTAATCTTGCAATAGAAAGAAATGATAGATTAGAAAAATATTATAATAAATATAGAAAAATAAGTGTTATAGAATGCGAAAATGATATAAATATAAAAAATAACAACATAAAAAAAGCAATAGAAACATTATAAAAAGGCAATTAGATTATTTGAAACTAGAACATTAAGTATTAAAATTTCAAAATTGTTTCAAAAATCATTCATTGACTATATAAAAATAAGGTAGTATCATTTTAATATGAAAAATTGAAAGCAGAGAAATTTGAGTTAGAGAAATCTAGCTCTTTTTCTTTGCTTTTTTGTTTTTTAAATATTTAATTTTATGGAGGTAAAGTATTATGTATATTGATAAGACAAACGAAGTAATGATGAATTATTACAAAAAACAGGAGATTTTAAAAGCTAAGCAAAGACTGGATCAAGAAAGGATGCCAATTGTTCAAGTCTTGCAACTAGCAGATAAGGAATTTATAACAATAGACGAATTACTAGAGGCTTTATACATTGATAAAGAAGAAGTATTTGAAGAAATTCTTAATACACAAAGTGTATCAGAAAATACAACAGATATATCTGCAAATACAGCAAATGTATCCGGTGATACACCTATGGAAATTGCTAAAACTTATAAAGAATATTATGAGAAATATAATCACGACAGAAAACAAATTTGCAAAGATAAGAAGATTGCTAATGGAACTTTCCAAAAATATTTGAGATTGAATTATTTAATTCCAGAATTACAAGAAATGGTAAATAATAAAAAGTTGTCAGTAGTGTCGGCAGAGCAAATTAGCTTTCTAGATAAGCATAATCAAGAAAATATATGTTACTTAATGGAACATTTTAGGTGTGAAATAACAGAAAGTGTTGCTAAAAAGATAAAGCAAAATTATTTATTTTGTAAAAAGAATAATGGAATGTTTTTCTTAAATGAATCAGTAATTAAAAAATATAAAAAAGAAAAAAACATTAGAGTTTCATTCACACAAGATGAAATTGAAAAATACTTTAATGGAATACCAAAACATAGTTTAAAGGAATACATTATAAGTATTGCTAAAAATATACATGATGTATAAGGCTACATACTATGGATATTCAAAAAGAACAAAAGATAAATGCTGATTTATTTAAAGAAAAAATAGATACCAACTTATTATACGGAAGTATTGAAATAACACTTTTAAACAAATTATTCAAAAACAAACTAATAAACGAGAAAATTTACAAACAAGCGAAAGAGAACATTATAAAGGAATATAAACTAGACAAAATAGAAATTTGATTTTATAAGGACAAAAGTGTATAATCCAAACAGGGTTCTCTCTAATAGAATGGAGGATTAATGGAAGTTCAAGTTATAGAGAAAATTCAAGGAAGAATAGATAGAGCTACAGGGTTAAAAATAAATACAAGATTAAGAGTAGCTGCATATGCAAGAGTAAGTACAGATTCAGAAGATCAATTAAATAGTTTTGAATCACAGGTAAAATACTACAACGAAAAAATCAATAAAAATAATGAATGGTTATTTGTAGAAGTATATGCAGATGAATCAATTTCAGGAACACAAGATTATAAGCGTAGTAATTTTATGAGAATGATACAAGACAGCTTAAATGGAAAAATTGATTTAATATTAACAAAGTCAATTTCAAGATTTGCTAGAAATACTTTAGATACTCTAAAATATGTAAGAATGCTAAAAGAGAAGAATGTAGCGATTCTATTTGAAGAAGAAAATATTAATACTCTAGAAATGGCAGGAGAATTACTATTAACTATATTAAGTTCAGTTGCACAGCAAGAAAGTGAAACAATATCATCACATGTAAAACTAGGACTAAAAATGAAACAACAACGAGGAGAGCTAATTGGATATAATGGCTGTTTGGGTTATACTTATGATAAGGAAAGTAAAAGTATATCTGTAAATGAGGAAGAAGCGGAAATAGTTAAATACATTTTCAACAGATATGCACAAGGTGTTGGTTCAAGTATTATAGCCAAAGAACTAACAAACATGAAATATCAAACACCAAAAGGCTTAAATGTTTGGAGTGATTCAACAGTTAGAAGAATACTAAAAAATGAAAAGTATAAAGGTGATGTATTACAAGGTAAAACGTACACAACAGACCCTATAACTCATAAACGAGTTGTAAATATGGGAGAAGAAAATATGTATTACATAAAAGAACATCATCAAGCAATAATTGAGCCAGAGCTATTTGATAAAGTTCAACAGATACTAGAAAAAAGAGCAGGTTCGAGAGAAAAAGGAAAACGAAAAGGCAATTATAGTAGAAAATATCCATTTAGTAGCAGAATTTATTGTGGATTTTGTGGAACTGTTTTAACAAGAAGAAATTGGAACTCTGGAACAAAAAATGCTGCACCAGTTTGGCACTGTATGAATTTTGTAAAAAGAGGAAAAACAGAATGCCCAAAATGTAAAGCAATTAAAGAAAAAATAATTGAAAATTGTTTTGTAGAGGCTTACAAAATTTTGTGTAGTGATAGAGGCGATATTGTTGAAAAGTTTATTAACAGAATGAACAACATAATAACTGAAAATTCATCAGATAAGTTAATAGAAAATATCGAGGCAGAAAAGCAAAAGTTGAATTCAAAAATGAATAAACTAATTGATTTAAGCCTAGATAATGCCATAGATAGAGATACATTTTTAGAGAGAAAAGAAAAGTTACAAACCCAAATTGAACAATTAAATATGAAACAAGAAAAGTTTATGTTAGATGAAAGAAATAATGCTAACAGAAAACTTAGTTTAAATAAAATAAGGAAATTTCTTGAAAATGGAGATATTGTGGCAGAATTTGATAAAGATGCTTTTGAAATTTTAATAAAACAAGTCATTGTTGGTGGATATGATGGAAATGAAAATGCTGATCCACATGCAATAACATTTGTATTAAAAAACGATAATATTATCAATTATAAAGAATATCTACAGACAAGCTACAATGTAGGTAAACTAAATCTACAGGAAAGCAACCACACATGTGGAGTGTTGTGTAGTGATGACATTAAAAGACAACCTATAATGGTGAAATTCATAAAGAGTGGAAAGCGCGTTTTGAAGGTAAAATTAAATAATATAGCAATACATCAAATGACAGTATTAACAGAAGATAACAGAATAAAAAAAATGGAAAATATTGTAGATGATAAAAAATTATATTTAGGACAATAAGAAATAAGGAGGTTATTATATGGATATAAAATTTGAAGTTGATGGATATAAGTTTAATGTAAGAAGTTCTTGCATTATTAAAAATAAAACACATAGCAAAGTTCTTTTAACTAATATGAGAGCCATAACTGACCATGAGGCTTTTTTTGTTGCCAGGTGGAAGACTTGAATTATTAGAAAATTCAGATGAAGCAATAAAAAGAGAAATAGAAGAAGAATTGAAATTAAAACTTGATTTTAAGTTAATATCAATAGAAGAAAATATTTCAAAAGCAAATAAATTCCAAATGCTTGAATTTGTATATTATGCAGAAATTGATAGCTTTGAAAGTATAGAGCTACCAAATGATGGTTGGGATAAATTTAAAATTGTCGAAATAAAAGATATTGATAATATCGATATTAGACCAAAAACAATTAATAATTTAATTAAGTGTGATGAATATTCTAGTATATCACACAATGTAAATTATGATTGGGCTTAATAATAAAAAAGACTTTTTGTGAGGTAAAATAAAAACAATAGTTACATTAAAAAAAATTATGTTAAGTTTGACAAATAATATGCTACAATTAAAAACATATTTAAGAGTTTATCTAGGAAATAACATTCCGAGCGATAAAGGACAATTATAAATAGGTTAGTTGTTTACACGAAGTGAGATATAAAGTCTTGCAAGGGAGTCTTAAAAGATTATTTTGTGAGGCTTATTTTTATTTAAAGGAGTGATTAAAGTGCAGGATATTATAATTAGAAATGCAACTATTGAAGATGTTGAGAGGATTGCAGACATTAAAATTGAAGGTTGGCAAACGGCATATAGAGGGATTATAGATGATGATTTTCTTGATAATATGGATAGAGAAAAAGAAATTGAGAAGAGAAGGAATAATATAGATAATGGTGTAAATATTATGGTAGCTGAACTAAATAAGAATGTTGTCGGATTTTGTTTATATAGAAATTATAATAAAAATACAGGAAAATATCCAGAGGCAGATTGTGAAATTTCTTCTCTATATATAACAAGTAAATTAAAAAGAAATGGAATTGGAAAAAAACTTATGAAATATGTTATAGAGCTATTAAGAAAAGAAGGAAAAAAAAATGATATGGGGTTGCTTAAAGGAAAACTATCCATCAAGAGCATTTTATGAAAAAATGGGTGGAAAGGTTATAAATTATGATGAAATTGAATTTGGAAATAAAAACTATGGATTAGCAATTTATGAATATGATATTTCCAATCCAAAGGAATATTAATTAATTTTAGTTGTAGCAAAGTAAAAAAGAAAATATTATAAAGTGGAGATAAAGTATGATAATAGACAGTTTTGATAATAAATCAGAAGCAAAAATTAATCCAAAGTTTAATGAAAACATGTACAAGTTAGATGTATGTATTCTAACATTTTAAATGTTATTGAAGAATATATTTTTAATAATTATAAATGTGAAAAAATTGGTGATATAAAAGGATACTGCAGATACTAGAATTATATATAAAATAGATTATAAAGGCAAAAAATAGGAAATGGTATATGGAGGTATAAGATGAATTATTGTCTTTTGTGCGAAAATTTTTTTGAAGAATATGAGAATACAAATGACATCGAAAAATCAATAAGAAATTATATTAACAATAGTTATAATCTTTTAAACGATATATACTTTTTTCAAAAGAGAATAGAAAAAAGTAAAATGGAAGATATAATAAAAGATAGTGAATATAAAAATATATTGCTAAATACAATTTCAAATTTAAAAGGTATTAATTTGAAAGAACTTTTGGATGATATAATAGATGAATTAGGACAAATACTAGATTATAAGAAGATTAATAAGAAAGTATATGTAATTATAGGACTAGATACTACTACAATATATTCTACAAAATATCAAAATGAAGATGTTACGGTTATACTACTAGAATCAACTTTAGGATTAGAAGAAAACATAAAAATGCTACTTGCTCATGAGTACACACATTGGATTAGAGAAAAAGAAATAAAACATGATATATTTGAAATGTGTATTGGAGAAAGATTTATTACTGAAGGGATAGCATGTAGTTTTTCAGAAGAAATAGTACCCAATAAACAAACGAGCTATTATACAATTGTTCCTAATACTACAGTTGAATGGGTAGAAAATAATATAGAAACTATAGATAAAGTTGTTGAAACGGAATTAGATAAAAATAATATGATGTATGATTTTTTCTATATGTTTGCAAAAACGAGGATACCTAATATGCCAGTAAGAACAGGATATGTTTATGGATATTTAAAAGTAAAAGAGTATATGAGAAAGAATAATTTGAAAATAAAAGATATTGTAAAATTAGATTGGAGAGAAGTTTTAAATGGATAAACCTATAAGAAAGGCAGTAAAATGCTATTAAGATTTTCAAGTTTTAGATATTGCTAATGTTGATTCAATAATTTATAATGAAGATGGTGAAAAAGATTTTAACGATTTAAGTGATAAAACAAAGGGGGGGAGTAGTTATGAACAAAAATATAACAATCGAAACAGAAAGATTAATATTAAGACAATGGAATATGAATGATATAGACGATATGGTAGAAGGTCTAAACAATATAAATGTTACAAAATGGTTAGCAGGAGCACCATTTCCATATACCGCTGAAGATGCAAAATATTTTATACAGAATACAATAGATAAAGATTTATATAATTTTGCAATAATCTTAAAAAGTGAAAATAAAGCCATAGGTGGAACTCAATTAACAGACATAAGTATGGCAAATGGTGTTGCTGGTGGTGGAATTTGGATAAATGAAAAATATCAAGGATTCGGATATGGAACAGAGGCATTTGGAGCAAGAATAAAATATGCTTTTGAAGTATTAGGATTAAGAAGGCTAGAAAATGGATATTTTAAAGAAAATGAAAAATCACACAAAATGCAATTAAAATTTGGTTATAAAGATGAAGGAATAAAAAGACAAAGATTCATATCAAAAGCAACAGGCAAAGTTGAAGACGAATATATAACAGGATTATTAAAAGAAGAATGGAAAAAATAGAAAAATAACTTATACTGAAAAAAATAAATAGTTGGAGGAATTTAATTATATGGATAATAAAGATTTAGAAAACGAAATAGCAAAAATAAAAGAAAGAAATAAAAGAGTAGAATTAGACAAAGCATGGGAAACAAGCTGGACTAGAAAGATATGTATTTGTATATTAACATATATAGTTGTGGTTATATATTCTCATTTAATAAATAAAAACAATAATATATGGTTAAGTTCATTAGTCCCAGTAATAGGATTTACATTATCAACAGTTTCTTTAAATTTAGTAAGAACTGTTTGGGAGAAGAATAGAAAATAGTATTACAAAGCAGTTATTAATATAAAATAATAACTGCTTTAAATATGTGCTTTATTAGTTTATGAAAAAGTCTTTCAAAATATTGTCATTACGAGGCTAATATGATATGATAAAAATATCAAAATAGTTCGAATTTGTTAAAATGAAAAATAACCAAAAGATAAAAAGTAGAAAGCGAGAGTTATATGGAAATATTTATAAGAGAAGGAGTAGAAACGGAAGAAATTACTACAAATAAGGAAAAACTTGTGAACGAATTAGGTGAAAAAGAGTATGCAAGAAGACTTGGCGAACATGTTGCAATGCTAATGAATAATGGATATGTGTGTGCAAATTTTGCACGAAATGAAGCATATGGAACCTTTGAGGTAAATGATACTTTGTATTTAGATATAAAAAGTATAATTAATAATAGTGATTTAAAAAGCGATGAAATTAATATACAATGTGCAGAATTGAAAAAGAATAACCCAATTCTAATTCAGTATTTTGATATAGACGAACAATTATATTATTTAAAAGGAACAATAGATGATGAAGAAACAAAAAGGATTGTTGAAGAGAAGAGAAGAAAACTTGAAGAAAAATTGAAGAATATACTTGAAGAAGACCAACAGGGAGATAATGTAATCGGAAAATATTTAGAGTTAAGAAGTAAGCAAAGTGATATAGAGTATAGTGCATATAATCAATTGAGTAGATATATGAGACAATTTTTTTACATTGGCTCTTTAATTTCAGATTTACAAAGTCAAATGAATAAAGAAGGGAAAAGTGAGAGCAAACAAGAAAATGTTCTTGAAGCATATATAGAAGGTTTTAAATCTAAATTGAATTTTGAAGAACTTGCTGAAGTAATAGGTGGTAATACAATAGGAGCACAAACTGAATTTAAAAGGATGTTGCAATTTACAAAAGACATTGCACAAGAAATTGCGAGTGAAGAACAAGGAAATAAATCAAGTTTAAATGATTTAATATATCAAGCAAATAAAAAATACAATGACTTTTATAAGATTTTATCAGAAACTATGATTAAAAAATTTGGAATTAAAGAAAAGACAGAAGAGAGAGAAGAAAAAGATGAAGAAATTGGAGGTATAATTCAAGGAATAAGGAAAATTAAGTTGTCAGAAATCCCAGAAGGTCATGATTTCTTTCATTTTACTAGGGAGACAGCAATTCCTAAAATTGCTAAACAGGGATTAAGAGGGGATTTGGAGAATCGTGAAAATGCTGTAGGTAAAGATTATGAGAATCCAGCAATTTACTTTTCAAAAGGAGAGACAGGATTATTAAAGACGGTAGATGTATGGCTAAGATGGGAATATGGAAGAATAGCAAGAGAAAAAAAGTCGCCAAATGGAAGTATGGTAACTGTTCCAAGTGTACTTGAAGCTACTTTTAAAAAAGTGCTTGAAGATTTTAAAGAAAGAAGATATTTTCAATTGGATTTAGTTGAAGGAAATGATAAAGAAAATACTGATTTTTCTTACGATAGTGAAGATTTTAAAAAGAAAGGTGCTATAGATCATGGTGGACCTTCACGAATAACAAAATGGATGTTAGGTTCGTATACTAACTGGGAAACACCAAAATTAGAAGATTGGAATATGATGACACATGTTGGTGGAAGAAGAATAGGGATTGATAGAATGAAGATGATAGTGACGGAACAAGGTAAATCTGATGCACTATCCGTTATTGAAGAAATCTATGAAAAAAGTGGAAATAAAGAAAATGTTGATTTAAGATATCTAGATAGTTTTATTAAATATGTTAAAATTCTGACAAAACAACAAGAAGAAAACTTGACTCAAAATCTTGGAAAGAGTACAGTTAGTGAATTTTCAAAAGTAGAAAAAATGGATGGAATAACAGCATTTTTTCAAAGGGAAGCACGAGAATTCAATAGTATAAATAATGAAATTGAACAAGAATGATGGTGGTGAAAAAAATGGAAAAAGAAGAATATGCAGTTGCGTGTACAGAAATTTTAGAAGTGCTAAATTATGTATCAAAAGAGGATTACAATAAAGTTCCAAAAGATGTACTTCAAGTACTAGAAAAAAATAAGAAGGATGATATTGTATTTTTATATAATCCATGGAAAGATATAAATGAGCAAAAGATGTCTGAAACTGGGAGAGTAATGTTGGCATCATTTTTTCGAGATTATTGGTCAACCACAGAACAAAGAGAAAAAATTAAGAAATTTCAGTCTAACAAGAGAAATATAATTGAAGAAGAAAAACAACAAAGATATGATTCTAAAAATCTATTTAAGACCCAAATAGCAACTAATGGGAAATTAGAAAAAAGTCCCGAAAAAACAAGTATTATTGTATATAATGAAAATATTTTCAGCAAAATTTTAAATAAGATTAAAAATTTATTCAAGAGAAATAAGGAATAATTAAGGATTAATTAATATTATAAATGGTAAAATTAGGTGCTTTATTACATGATATAGCACTAATTTGCAAAGTAGGAGAGCGAAAAGATCACCATATAAATGGAAAAATATTGGCTGAAGAAATATTAAATAAATATGATTATAGAAAAAAATACTTAATAAATGTAGAAAAGATGGTTTAAACGATGACTGAAAAGATAACTTGAGAACTAGTTGATACACATTGTTTATGATAGTTAAAAAAATTATAAGAATATTCAACGACAGATGAAGATAGGTGGGGAGAAAAACGATGAAGGTTTATAACTTAATAAAAGAGTTAAAACAAAAATTTATAGAAGGATTTTTAACAAAAGATAAAATAAAAAAATTTGGATTGGGACAAGAAGCTATTGTTAGGCTAATAGAAAAAACAGGAGAAATAGAGAAATATTTAATAAAAGATAAAATAGAAGAATTAAGATTGAGACCAGAAAGTGTTGTTAGGCTAATAGAAGAAACAGGAAAAATAGAGAAATATTTAACAAAAGATAAAAGAGATGAACTGAATTTGGATTCAGATGTAATTTGTGAGCTAATAATATATAAACACGGAAATAAAAAAGAAGAAATAGGAAAATATCTAACAGAAGAAAATATAGAAGAATTCAGATTGGGCACAGATGCTATTTCTAAATTGATAGCTGCAACGGGAGAAATAGGAAAGTATTTAACAAAAGAGAATATACAAAAATTCCGATTTGAATCAGATGATATTGTTGCTACAATAAAAAAAGCAGGAGTCGTAAATGAATATCTAGTGACAGGAAAAATAGCAAAATTGGGATTGAAATCAGGTCATATAGCTCAGCTAATAGAAGAAACAGGAGAAATAGGGAAATATCTAACAAAAGATATGGCAACAAAATCAGGATTGAGCTCAGCTCATATAGCTAAGCTAATAGAAAAAACAGGAGAAACAGAGAGATATCTAATGACAGGAAATGTGGCAGTAGAATTTGGTTTGAACTCAAGTGATATTTGTGAGTTAATAGCAAAAACCGGAAAAATAGAAAAATATCTGACAAAGGAAAATGTGACAAAATGGGGATTGAAACCATGTTGGGAAGCTTGGAAGTTAATAAGTATAAAATTAAATGATAATAATATTGATCAGTGTATTTATGATTTGGGATTTGATCACACTTTTATATTTGATAGTGATTTTTTATATAAAAATTTAGATTATATATTAGAAAAAGAAAATAAAATCGAAAAAAAAGAGATTATAAAAAAATTATACAAAACGAATAATGATATAGTGAAGGCAAAATTTGAAATATTAGATAACAAATATTTACAAACATTAGGGGAAGATAAAATAAATCTAATATCTTGCTATCCCGAATATGTCGATAAAATATTAGCTTTAAATGAAACAGAACTAAGTTTACTAGGAAGATGCTTGAATTTTTATGAGAAAAACAATGAAACTGAAGATTGGACACCTTTGTGCAAAAGAATAATATACAATATTAGTACATATAGTAAACTACTTGAAACAATTGGAAATATTGATGAAATATCAAGCGGAGATATTGAGGACTTAACAACAATTATGCTACAGAAAAATAGTTTAAATATTGAATGTATTGAAGATGTAAGGAATTTTCAAAGTATAAAACAGAAGAAATGTAGAGAAATGTTTAAAAATGGAGATACAGATGATAAAATAAATGCTATATGTATTTCAAAATTTGGACAATCTAAATCAGAAATTGAAGAATTTATAAGGAAATATGCATATGGAATAGAGTATATAGAAGATGAAGATTTACAATATTATATAAAATCAATAGCCGAAATAATATCTATTAGTAATACAAAGTTACTTGAGCAGATATTTGAAAGTGTTGAGCCTGTAAAAAATGTTAATAGTATTGCAATGGAAAGAAATTTAAAAAATGAATATGGAAAATTATATAATAAGGAATTATTTACAATAAAGCAAGCTCAAAAGTGTGAAAATTTAGGTGATAATATATATGAAGTACCTATTGATGAAAATGGTAAGGTTGCTAATTTTAGTATGATCATTACTGCACTAGCACCTTACGTAAATAATAATATTGCTAATTTTTACGAGGATTGGAATAGACCCTCTATAAAATCACAACATTTTTGTGCAAGTTATATAAGGAGAGATATGTTACGGCAGAGCTGCTTCACCATATTTTTACTACGGATTTTGTAATATGAAAGAAGATAGTTTAAGTCTATCGAATAGTATGGATATTGGGTCTTCTGATTCAGCATTTGTATCGGTACCGTATGGTAGTGAAAGATATTTATCGCCAAATCAACAAATAGAGCAGACATCAAAGTATAATGAAATGGATTTTAGAAGAATACAAGGAGGAAAGAAAAAACAGCCAGATTATATAGTTGTATTTAAAAAATATGGAGAAATTTATAAGATGAAAGTGGCACAATTGGCTTCAAAGCAATTTGGAGAGGCAACAGGAAAACCTTTGCCAATAGTGATTATAGATGAAGATAGATGTTTGGAAACCGAAAAAAGTTATTATAATGGTAATGAAAAAGATGGAAACAAAAAAAACGTAACGATAAACGAACTTGAGCAGTGTTTTGTAGAAACGGAACCAGAACAAAGAGAAGAGGTTGTCAGAAAATTTAAATCATTTTATAAAGCATTGAATGAGAAAAAAAAGGAGGCGTTAAAAAAGAAAAATGAGAAAGAAAAATCAGAAAATAGTGAAGAAATCAGTAGGTAAAGTAGAGAAAAAAAAGAAGTATTATCTAGATTATTAATATATTGAAATAACTGAGATAAATGAAAATAATTTTGTTTCAAAAAATAGACCATACTATAAAGTGATATATCATAGTAGTATTAATGAAAATGTTAGTGTTAATGATGTATTAAAATTAGGAATAAAAAGTTGTTTAGATATAGATGTATCAATAATTATAGAAAATGAGTACAAAATTCAATTTAAAAAAAATAAAGAATCAATCAGTTATTGTGACGAATTTGAGTTGCAACAAGTATTTAGAAAAGCATATAAGAAATCTCATGCAAAGAATTTCAATGGATTGATGGTGGACAAGTTAATTTCTTTATAGATAAGAGAGATTTAAAAAAATTAAATTTTGAAGATGCAATAGGAAATGTAGATTTCTATTAATTTATAAGTTAATAAATAGAATTTAAAATTAGAACTAAAGATTAATAAAAAGAGGCTAATTCACTATGAATTTGCCTCTTTTTTGGTAAAATTAATATTATTTAAACATTTTTTGCTGATAAGAATATAATTAAAATTATGTTATCTAAAATATTGAAGAATTATGAAAATACACAATTAGTTGTAAAATTAGAGGGAAAATGATACAAAAGGCTATAAAACCTATTTTAAATTAAAAAAAATAAGAGATTAAAAATAGGACAGAGAAAAATTTTTACCTCATCCAAAACATGAAAAATAACTGTGACATATTTAGATTATGTAGATAATAAAAAGTCAATAGTGATAATTGAAAACAATAATGAATTATTCAACTTAAAATAAATGGAGATAATATATTTACTTTAGATAAATATATTGATAAAATCATATTTGAAAAATAGAAATATATTGTATAAAAGGAGGGAAAAATAAATATAATGGAAAATCGATTTTTAAGTCTTGATAATATAGAAGACATACGAAATAATATAGGTTTTCATTTTACATCTAAACAAAACCTTGAGGCAATTTTGAATACAGGATTGCAGGCGAGATTGGGAGCAAATTCAACAGGAGCTTTAGGTAGAGCAGTAATTCCAAAACCATATGTTTCATATGGTTTAGAAGGTGTATTACAATTATATAATCGTTTTCTAAACTTAGCTGGAGAGATGCCAATATCATGTTTTCAAGGTCAATCATATGCACCATTTATTCAAGATAATATTAAGAAAAACGGTCCAAATTATATAATGTCAATAGTAGAGAGGTTTGAATTTGTTCGTCAATATATGGAAAATAATGTGTATTTAATGTTTAATTCTCAAACGAGCCAATATGAGCATTCGATATCAGATGAACAATTAGTTGAAATAAATAATACAATTAAAAATATGGTAGATGAAAATGGAGATAGTGTTGTTTCAAAGATAAATGATTTAAATAGGAAAATTAAAAGTTTATATAGAGAAGATCAAGCCAAAAATAAAAACGAGATAGAAGCTAAGGTTAAAGAAAGAAATAAACTAGTAACTGATATATGGGAAAAAAGTAAAAAAATGGTTGATAAAAAAAGAGGACCATTGTTAAATGAAAAAGATGATCCTATTATTGATATTATAGATTTCAACGACGAAAAACTATCGTGGATGAATTATGAGAAAAATCCGCATAATGCTCATACTCGAATTGTGAAAAAAGATGAAAGATGGCAAGGTATTCCAGTTAATCCTGAAAAAATGCATGTATTTTCAAGAGACGGAAATAGACCATCAAATGGTGTGGAATTTTTTCACGACATATATAGTAAAGTACAAGAGTCAGATTTAACTCGACTTCAGACACCGGATACAGTTGACAAAAACTTATTGGGATTATTTTTGGAATATGTAGAATTGGTAGAGCAATACAAAAAAAACGGATTATTGATTGAAAGACCGGCTAGTGATCAAATAAGGGATGGAAAAAAAGTTAGAATAGATGGTAGTTTAGTTGTCGATTTATCAAATATACAACAATATCCTGGTTTAGAAGACTTTTCACATAATGCGCAAATTTTTTATAAAGAAGAGGAGAAAAATTGTGGAAAAATAATTGAAAAATTGCAAGATGATAGGAAAACAATCGAATCAAAATTGTTAGCACAGGCATGTACTAAAGAAATAGATGTGGCAGTATTGAATGAAGAAGCTGATAAATCTTTTGAACAATTGAGCAAAAACAAAAAGATAATAGAGCTTGAATTGTATAGAAAATATATAAATAAATTATTATTAAAGAAAGAAGGTTCTCATGAAAATATTAATAATAGGAGCAGGTGTGCTTGGCTCAAATTTAGCACACTCACTGAAAAAAAATAATGAAATAACAATTTTAGCAAGAAATAAAACATACGAAAATTTAAAAAATAACGGGCTTATTATAAAGCATAAATTAAAAGGAAAAACGGTAGATCATTTTAATATAATAAACAAACTAAGTGATGACGATATTTATGATGTAATATTCGTAGTTTCAAGATGCTCGTCATTAAATACAATTATACCTATTATTGAAAATAATAATAGTAAAAATATAGTTTTTGTTGGTAATAATTTTACTGCGGAAAAATATATGAATATAAAAAATAAAAATGTATTATTTGCGTTTTTCTCAGCAGCTGGTAAAAAATATGATGGTTATATTGATTCTGTTTGCTTAAATAAAATAACGATAGGAAGAACAGATGGAAAAAGTGATGATGATGAATTTATAAAATCTATATTTGATGATACCAGATAATCCTGATTCTTTTTTGTGTCGTCAGAGCTGTGAATGATATCATTCACAAGCTCTACACAATCGTCAAGCTTATCATTTACCACTAAATAATCATATTTCTCTATGCCTAAAGACTCCTCATATGCTCTTGAAAGTCTCTGTGCACAGACCTCTTTTGTCTCTGTGCCTCTTCCTACAAGCCGGTCCTTAAGCTCATCTGCACTCGGCGCTGACACAAACATAAGCACCGTATCAGGAAACTGCTTCTTTATCTTTAAAGCTCCCTGGATTTCTATCTCAAGAATCACATTCTTTCCGGCGCTAAGCTGCTCATTGACATATGACTTTGGTGTGCCGTAGTAATGATCTACATACTTGGCATACTCAAGCAGTCCATCTGCCTTTATCATCTGTTCAAATTCTTCCTCTGAGATAAAAAAATACTCTCTGCCATGCTCCTCACCCGGCCTTGGACCTCTGGTAGTGGCTGATACGCTCAGTGCATAATCATCACCATGCTTTGCCATAAGCTCCTTCATGATAGTACCCTTTCCGGAACCCGAAAAGCCTGAAAAAACAACTAATTTTCCTGTGTTACTCATCACAATCTCCTAAAATTACTCAATATTTTGAATCTGTTCCCTGACCTTTTCTATATCAGTTTTAAGACTGATGCCTGTGTCAGAAATCTTAAGATCATTGGACTTTGAAAGGATGGTATTCGCCTCACGGTTCATCTCCTGTGCGAGGAAATCAAGCTTTCTTCCCACACTGCCACCGGCATTTAGTGAATCCTTCATGGAAAGGATATGGCTTTTGAGCCTGACTGTCTCCTCATCCACACAGATCTTGTCCGCAAAAATAGTGACTTCCTGGGCTATTCTTGAATCATCAAGCTGATTGTCTGCAAGCAGCTCTCTTAGCTTTTCCTCAAGACGCGCACGGTATTCGACAATAATCTGTGGCGAACGCTCCTCAATGAAATCAACATATGATACCATATTATCGAGCTTTTCGCAAAGGTCTTTTTTAAGATTTTCTCCCTCGCGCACGCGGCTTTCAACAAATGGCTCAAATGCACCGCGAAGAGCCTTCTCAAGACTGCTCCACAGCTCATCCTCATCTACAGGCTGCTCCTCCATCGCAAATACCTCCGGATATCTTGACAGCGTGCTCACTCTTATATCATTCTCCAGTCCGAATTCCTCTGCCATCTGATTAAGATACTTAAGATATTCTCCCGCGAGAGCCTTATTATACTGCAATGAGAGATTATTTTCTGTAAAATCCTCATATGTGATATAAATATCGACCTTGCCACGCTCTATGTACTCCTTAAGCAGAGTTCTTATTGCACTCTCGAAGAAATTGAGTTTTTTAGGCATCTTGATATTGACATCCAGATATCTGTGATTTACAGATTTTACCTCAACTGTAATCTTACGGCTTGCATCTGCGTACTCGTATCTGCCAAAGCCGGTCATACTTTTAATCATAATTTTTCCTTTCACATATGCATAGATGAGTTTATTATATAACTCCTTGAGATTTTCGTCAAATATATTATAATATAAATATTCATGATTATAAATATTCAGCAGCTTAGAATATTTACAGGAAATAAGGAGGAACATCATGGCTTTAG
>ERZ827440.1335-NODE-1335-length-27728-cov-5.233188_pt1 | contig 27728 bp, 24 predicted proteins | sample MGYA00519774_ERZ827440 | MGnify/ENA primary metagenome ERZ827440 (study PRJEB31778, sample SAMEA3449302) | human gut metagenome | biome: human gut; feature: human-associated habitat; material: faeces | place: United Kingdom | collected 2010/2012 ... | reverse complement strand
TATGCCGTGCTGTTTGGCTTCTAAAACCTTGTGTGTCCTTGTCAACTGATGGTAGCAAGGCCTGAATATATAATGATAAATTATAGTTTAACGGCATTTTTACGGTTTTTTTTACCTGAATGCCGTTTTTATGTTGCCAAAAACAAATCGATAGTGTATTATTAAACACAATGGGGCGGGATTAGACCCCATAGAATACCATAAAAACTATAAGCAGTTTTTATGACTTTTCAATTATTATTAAGAGCATTTTGATAATAAAAAGAAGGGAGGAGCAATACATTGGAAAACATCAGCTCGGCGTTAGTGATGGTACTCGGTATGGGCACTGTGTTTGTAGGACTTATAATGCTGATATTGCTTACTAAGCTCATGAGCGCGGTGATAGGCAAGGGCAAGGGCGCAGAGCAGGCCAAGGCCGCGCCTGTGGCGGCTGCGCCTGCGGCCGGCATATCCGATAGAAAGGCCTTTGACGCTGCTATAGCTGCGGCTATCGCTACCTACATGGGTAACGAGCCTGAAGGACTCAGGATCCACAGCATCAAAAGAGCATAAGCCATTCTACCAAATTGATTGAGATTATTGATTATTGACGGAGGAAATCAAAACAATGCGTAAGTTTCACGTAAATGTAAACGGCACTCCCTATGAAGTCGAAGTCGAAGAAATAGCCGCCGGCGCGGCTCCCGCAGCTCCCGTTCAGGCAGCCGCTCCCGCACCCGCCCCTGCTGCCGCCGCCCCCGTTGCGGCAGGCGCTACAAGCGTTACCGCGCCCATGCCCGGCAACATTCTTGACATAAAGGTAAAGGTCGGCGATATGGTCGAAGCCAATACCGTAGTCATAATGCTCGAGGCGATGAAGATGGAGAACGAGATCTTTGCCGGCGCAGCGGGCAAGGTCACCGCCATCAACGTAACCAAAGGCTCTACTGTAAACTCCGGCGATGTTCTCGTTGTTATAGGCTGATCTCCTTTTAAGGGAAACAAACTTAAGAAAGGAGATCGCAGATGACTTTTGCAGATGTATTTTCCAACTTTATAGATACCACCGGCTTTGCCTATCTGATAGCCGATCCCAGGTGTCTTATAATGATAGCCATTTCCTGCGTTCTGCTGTACCTGGCTATTGTAAAGGGGTTCGAGCCTCTGCTGCTGGTGCCTATCGCATTCGGTATGCTGCTTACCAACCTTCCCGGCGCTAATATGTTCCATCCCGACTATTTTCTAAAGGTGGTAGATGGCGCTACCGCCATAAACTGGGCGGAGCTGGGTCACGGCGCCGGCCTTATAGACTACCTGTATCTGGGCGTAAAGCTCGGCATATACCCCTCGCTGATATTCATGGGCGTGGGAGCAATGACAGACTTCGGTCCCCTGATCGCCAACCCCAAGAGCCTGCTTATGGGCGCGGGAGCGCAGTTCGGCATCTTCGTTGCTTTTATAGGCGCGAAGCTCCTCGGCTTCAGCAATGCTGAAGCAGGCTCCATAGGCATAATCGGCGGCGCGGACGGCCCTACGGCTATCTACGTTACCCTGAGGCTCGCTCCTTATCTTCTCGGCCCTATCGCCGTCGCGGCTTATTCTTACATGGCGCTGGTTCCTGTCATACAGCCCCCTATAATGAAGGCGCTGACGACAAAGGAAGAGCGCCGGATAGAGATGAAGCAGCTGAGGCCGGTATCCCAGAAGGAAAAGATAATATTCCCCATCATGGTCACCATATTCGTATCCTTCATGCTGCCTTCCGCGGCGCCGCTTATCGGCCTGCTTATGCTGGGTAACCTGTTCCGCGAGAGCGGCGTTACCGACCGCCTCTCCAAGACCGCCCAGAACGAGCTGATGAATATCGTAACCATATTCCTCGGCATCTCGGTAGGCGCTACCGCCACCGCTGAGACCTTCCTCACCGGCAAGACCCTCGGCATACTGCTTATGGGCGTTTGCGCTTTCGCTTTCGGCACCGCCGGCGGCGTAATAGTTGCAAAGATAATGAACAAGTTCAGCAAGGATCCAATCAACCCCCTGATCGGCTCCGCTGGCGTTTCCGCCGTTCCCATGGCTGCCCGCGTATCTCAGATAGTTGGTCAGAAGGAAAAGCCCGGCAACTTCCTGCTCATGCACGCCATGGGCCCCAACGTAGCCGGTGTTATCGGCTCCGCTATCGCTGCCGGTGTGTTCCTTGCCCTGTTCATGTAATAGGAGGTATTGCACCATGGCTAAAAAACTGATGATAACCGATACCATACTGCGCGATGCGCACCAGTCTCAGGCCGCTACTCGTATGCGCACAGAGGATATGCTCCCCGCCTGCGAAATACTGGACAGCATTGGCTATTATTCTCTGGAGTGCTGGGGTGGCGCTACATTTGACGCCTGCCTGCGCTTCCTAAACGAGGATCCGTGGGAGCGTCTCCGCAAGCTGAAGAAGGCCCTGCCCAACACCAAGCTGCAGATGCTTTTCCGCGGTCAGAACATACTTGGCTATAAGCACTATGCGGACGATGTCGTAGAGCAGTTCTGCCGCAAGGCGATCGAGAACGGCATTGACGTCATTCGCATATTCGATGCGCTCAACGATGTGCGAAATCTGGAAGCCGCAATCAAATACACCAAGAAGTACGGCGGAATATGCGAGCCTGCCATAAGCTACACCATGAGCCCCGTGCATAACGAGGATTACTTCGTAAAGCTGGCAAAGGAGCTGGTTCAGATGGGCGCGGACAATATCTGCATAAAGGATATGGCAAACCTGCTGCTGCCCTATGACGCATATTCGCTCATCAAACGGCTCAAGTCCGAGGTGGACGTACCCATACACCTGCACACCCACAACACCACCGGCACCGGCGACATGACTTACCTCATGGCCATGCAGGCGGGCGTGGATATCGTGGACTGCGCGCTGTCACCCTTTGCAAACGGAACCTCACAGCCCGCCACGGAGTCTCTGGTGGCCACACTCAAGGGCACCGAGAATGACACCGGGCTGGATCTCGGCAAGCTGGCGGAGGCCGCAAAGCACTTCCGCGGCGTAGCCGAAAGGATGATGAAGGAAGGCATACTCGACCCCAAGGTGCTCCGGGTGGATACCAACACTCTGGTCTATCAGGTTCCTGGCGGAATGCTTTCCAATCTCATCAGCCAGCTCAAGGAAGCGGGCAGGGAAGACAAATACTATGACGTTCTTGAGGAGATCCCGATCGTCCGCAAGGACTTCGGCTATCCTCCCCTTGTAACTCCTACCAGTCAGATAGTCGGCACACAGGCCGTGTTTAACGTACTAATGGGCCGCTATAAGACCTTCCCACAGAATTCCAAGGCTCTGCTTGCCGGCGAATACGGCGCGCTGCCCGGAGATGTAAACGAGGAAGTCCGCCGCAAGGCCATAGGTGACAAGGAAGTTATCACCTGCCGTCCGGCCGATCTGCTGGAGCCCGAGTTGGAGAAGTATGAGAAGGAAGTGAAGGAGCTTGGCTACTACGAGCAGGAAGAGGACGTACTGAGCTACGCGCTGTTCCCCAAGGTAGCGCCCAAGTTCTTCGAGGCCCGCAAGGAAGCCAAGGAGGGCAAGAGCGCCGCTCCCGCGGCCAAGGCTGCCCCGATGGACCCCAACAAGGTATACAGCCTCTATGTAGAGGACAAGGAGCTGTAAAGCTTAATAAAAACAAGGGGCCGTCATTCGACGGTCCCTTTTGCATGCTCTTTTTGTTTCTATTCAGCGGCTGCCGCAACGGGCTGAGCCGTAGCGTTTGCCTTCCATTGCTCCATCTGGGCGTTGGAAAAGCCGAATTCCTTCTGAAGGTAAGATAGGGCATAGTCGGTACGCTTTTGCAGGCAGCCGCGCAGGTCGGATACGCTGCTCTTCCATGCGGACATGCTGGAGGGGATGCCCCAGCGCTTTATGTGACGTGCCATCTCGGGCTCCATGGTCTTTACCATGTCATCGAGTATGGTCGTGACCTTTTCGGGCGTGAAGTAATTGTACACCACATATACGTATCTCTCGCCGAATTTCTCGCACCATGAGCGGTTTTTGCGAAGGCCCACATATATGTCCATGTTGGTTAGAGAGCCGTCCTGAGAGGGCACGCCCTCCGCGTTAAAGTAGCTGGGCAGCACGTTCCGCGTGGGGCTGGAGGAGCCGAGGGCAAGGTCAAGATCGTAGTATATAGGCCGCCATTTTATCTTGTAGTCGGTAGTGCGCCAGTATTTTTGATTGAACATATCGCCGTTGGCAAAGTACGTCTGGGCGATGAGGTAATCCATGAAGTAGTCCACGTCTACCCACTGGCACAGCTCCTCGTATTTTGCGCTGCCGGATATGTCTCCCGTAAGGGCGTAATTGCGCACGCGCTTGAAGTCAGCCCTGTCGCCCGCAAGGGGGGTCTCGTTTCGGCGGATGATGTTGGCGGTGGAAGGATCGACGCCATAGTGGGTGGCGAGATAATCCTCGTTCTGGTTTTCGTTAAGGTCGTACAGGCCCCAGTACTGACCGTTGATGTATACCACTACGGAGCGGGTCTTTATGTTATCGATATTTAATCCTTCCACGCACTTGCTGAAGAAGGAATCCCGAATACGCGCCTTTGACGCGTCCTGCCCGGAGTTGCGTACCGCAAGAGAGGTATATTCGGTAACTTCGTTGCCGGGGAAGAAGTTGTATTTCGTGGAGCTCTGGCCGTAGCCGCCCCGGAGGAATATGGACATGGACTTTTGTCGCATATTCAGCGTAGAAGCTCCGTTTACCCGCAGGCCGCAGGGGAACTCCACGCCCAGCGTGCCGTCCGGCTCGTAATACTCGCAGAAGCCCTCGCGCTCCACCTTCTTCCAGCGGTCGGTAACGGAGTAGACCTCATCAAAGGATTCCTTGCCTATGGAAAGGCAGACCACAGGGACCGTGTGCTTTTCCTCGAAAAGATAAGTGGCCGCAGCAATATCGCTCTTTATAAGGCCATCTGCAACAGAGATAGCTTTTATCACGGTATTCGACGATACTTTAAGCGGCTCTGAATATATGTGGGAAGCCGTTGTGGGCTTGCTGCCGTCTGTAGTGTAATATATTTCAGCGTTTGGCGTAAGGCTTGACAGCGTCAGTTCAAAGGCGGCGCTGTGGTACAGTTCCCTGTCGGAAAACATTGGAGCGTCGGCATAGCTGCTGTAATATGTTGAGGGATTGGCGGCGCTTCTGGTTGGGGTGGTAAAGAATACCCGCTCCGGGCTGTTTACAGTGCGGCCCGATGTGACGCCCAGGCTAAGTGCACCGGTTGAAAACACATCCCTGATGTTGCCGTCGCCGTCGGTGAGTATCAGCGTATCGCCGGAAGCGGATATGTTAAAGGGCGCCGAAACGCCCGATTTTGCCGAGGTGGAAGCGGCTATGGATACGTATTCTCCGGCCGGCAGCTTAAAAGACGGAAAGGTGAACTTCTTCATGTCGTTGGCGTCGTCTGTCAGGTGCCAACCCTCGAGGTTTACGGAAGCCCCCGAGGCGTTGTGAAGCTCTATCCAGTCGGTATCCCTGCTCTTTGCGGCTTTTACGGCAGAGACCTCGCTTATATATACGCCGGACATATCCGTGGTTATGGCAGCTTCGTCGGGCGATTCGAATTCGTGGGTAATATTGGGGCCGCCGGGGGTGGGGCTGGAGTAATACCTGAGAGAACCATCGGCGGATATGCCGACTGATACGTTATCGCCCAGCTTGGGATCGAGCTGTATGCTTTCATAGCGCATGGCGTCCGAGGAGAGGAACATCAGCTCGTACTCCCTCTTGGAGAGGGTGAAGGAGGTGTGAAGCTCGCCTTCGGTCTGGTTTTTGCCGGAGAGGAACACTATAAGGTATCCCTTGGGTTCTATGGAGACCTCCGGGAACGCCCATTTGAACGGGTCGTCAGCGTCATCGCTCAGGAAGCAGCCCGAAAGCGACGCCGCGCTGTCTGATAAGTTGTATAGCTCTACCCATGGTGAACGGTCGCCGAAGCAGTCGCGAATGCTGTACTCGTTGAACTTGAGCACTTCGTTTATATGTATGGGATCGCTGACGTCCATAGCTGAAAGGGTCAGCGAGGGTAGTGTTTCCTGAGAATTGTCCTGACCGGGGGTAGGGAAGGCGCAGTAGGTATCAGGCGCGACCACCGATATGCCGGGGTAGACCGGGTTTGTCCAGTTAAACATGGATATCACACTTCCCATTCCGTTGGAGAGCAGCAGTGCGGAATCGCCCTTGCCCAGCCTGAAGGAGGCGTGTATCTCGCCGGCATTAGAGTCTTCCCTGCCTGAAAAGTATACTATGGCGTATTCGCCCGCACCGAGGGTGACACCGGGGAGACGATATTTTGAAGGCTCACCGACTGAATCCGAAAGGTAGTAATCGGACATCAGCACTTCTTTGTCAGATATATTCTTTATTTCGGCCCATGGGTAATATCTGCCGTCTTCGGAAGCAAGTGTGGAGGTGTTCTTTGGCATGACCTCGGTTATGGCAAGGGCGCTTTCGTCAGAATCTGCCTTGCCTCTATCATGAACGGACAGAAATATGTCCTCGCCGTTTGCCTCGCCGGGAGTAGGCGTACTGCAATAGCCGTAGTTGCCATCGGCTGCGCGGGCATAAGAAACGTCCGTCACCAGTTCGGGTATCTCGAGCTGCTGCATTACGTTGTAATATGGGTCTACAAGGTACAGCATGTCGCCGCTCTTGGAGAGGCCGAAGCCTGTACACATGGAATCGCCCTCATACTTTGAGGCATATACGATGAGATAGCCCCCAGCGGGTATGGTAACAGAGGGGAATGTATATTTATGAGGATTCTTTATGTTATCGGTAAGCCCGTAGCCATCGAGGTCTATGGGCTTGGAGGTGGGGTTGTATAGCTCTATCCAGTCAGGGCTGCCGAGCTTTTGGTCCACCAGAGAATATGAGTTGGAGGTGACCACCTCGTTTACGCAGAGCTGGCCTGATGAGGAGGAAGGCATGATGCTTTCGCAGCCGCAAATAAGGGCTGCCGTAAGCAGCGCCATAGCGATATTTATAACTTTTTTAAAACTTTTGTTCATCATGCGTTCATTATAGCATATACAGGCAGAATACGACACAGTAAACTTTGGAATAAAGTGTGAACAGCTTCCGCTTTATATGGTATACTTGATTCAAACAGAAAATCGGGGAAGAATATGGACAGAAATAAAGGCAGTAGGAAAAAACTCAGTAAACGGCAGATATTGCTCATAGCAGCTGTGGCGCTTGCCGCCGTGCTGCTGCTTACGGGCAGGCTTACCCCGGCGGGACTGATAAATTCCCTTCTTGGAACGGACATACCCGAAGCTCAGCAGACATACGAATCCGTACAACCGGCCGAAACCTCGGAAGCTTTGCCGCAGGCAGACAAAAGCGAGCCGCCCGAAGAGACGGCTGAACTGGAACAGACGGCGATAGACGAAGACGGCGAATACACATCAAAGGAAGATGTAGCGCTGTATATACATACCTACGGAAAGCTGCCCAAAAACTTCATTAAAAAGAGCGAAGCCAAAAAACTGGGCTGGGAGGGCGGCAGCCTTGAGCCTTACGCGCCCGGCCGCAGCATTGGCGGGGACCGCTTCGGCAACTACGAAGGCTTGCTCCCGGAAGCGGAGGGGCGCAGGTATACAGAGTGCGACATAGATACCATGGGCAGGTCATCGCGGGGGGCAAAGCGCATAGTATTTTCCAACGACGGCCTTATATACTATACTGGCGATCACTATAAGTCCTTCGAGCTTCTTTACGGAGAGGAGTAGCTATGGAGATAATAATACTTGACGGAAAATGCATGAGGGGCTTTGAGTCTGCTCATGACTATCTGAGCAGGGTGCTGCGGCTTCCTGAATACTACGGCCGCAATCTTGACGCGCTGTACGACTGCCTGAGCGAGTTCTTTACGGATGACTCCATAATAATCCTCTTTAACGGCGATGAGATGAAGAACAGCCTCGGCGTGTACGGAGATAAGCTTGTGAAAGTGTTTGAAGACGCCATGGGTGAAAGCGGGTTCAGCTTTATATATAAGAGCTAAAACCCGCACCATAATTTGTCCGAATTGAGTACAATTATGTCATTATTCCTGAAAACATTGCCTTTGGCGTTGGGACGGCTATACTTAACATAGATACAAGTTGATTTTCGGGAGGTGACTGTATGGCGAACGGGCAGGAGATACTTATATGCGATGACCAGCCCATGATACATGAGACGCTTGGCGTGTACCTCGAGAACGAGGGCTTTACATATTGCTCCGCATACGACGGAGAACAGGCGCTTCAAATGTTTGACAGCAAGAAGCCTGACCTTGTAATACTCGACCTGATGATGCCTAAAAAGAGCGGCACAGAGGTTTGCAGGGAAATACGCGCCAAGAGCCGCACGCCTATAATAATGCTCACCGCAAAGGGAGAGGAAATAGAACGCATAGTAGGACTTGAGCTGGGAGCGGACGATTATATCGTAAAGCCGTTCTCAGCCAGAGAGGTGGTAGCGAGGATAAAAGCCGTACTCAGGCGTTTCAATACCGATGGAGGGGTGCAGTCACAGGTCATACGCCGTCCCGGTCTCGAGATAAATATCGCAAATTACGATGTTCGCATAAACGGCGAAAGCATACCCTTTACGCCAAAGGAGGTCGAGATACTCTACCTCCTTGCGTCTAATCCCGGGAGAGTATTCGACAGAGAGCATATTCTGTCCAAAGTATGGGGCTATGATTTCTTTGGGGATACACGCGCAGTGGATACCCAGATAAAGCGCATACGCCAGAAGCTGCCCGATGAGGAGCTTCCCTGGAGCATCAAGACTGTCTACGGTGTGGGATATAAGTTTGAGGTCTGCTGACAGTGTTCAAGGATACCATACTCCGGCGCATAGTGGTAATAATACTGCTCTCTGTATTGCTCAGCGCTGTGCTTACCACAGCGGCGTTTTACTATTCTGGCGGCAGGGTATTCAGCGGAATAAAGGCGAAGGAGCTTAGGCCGCGTGCTGAATATCTGGCGAATATCACGGCGGAATATCTTCAGGGCCTGATCACAAAGGAAACCTATGAACGCTCTATAGGCCGCGGCTTTAAGGTATGGGACGCTTCGATGTACGCATACGATGCATGCGGCGATCTGTTCGCATATCCCGCAAGTGAGGACAGCACCGTCAATAAGGATGCCATATCCGGCCTTCTGCAAAACGTGCTGAAGGGGGAAAGCGTATACTCGCCCAACACCAAGAACCACGCGGGCGTTTTAATAGGCGAGCCGGTGGTGAGCCGTTTCGGCAACGTCATAGGTGCTTTATTTCTTGTAAAGCCGCTCAATGAACTGAACGCTGCCATGGGAAGCCTCATATATGCTCTGATAATAAGCATGATCGCCTCCAGCCTTATAATGATCCTGCCCGCGTATCTTGGCTCGAGGAGCATAGTGCGGCCCATACGTCAGATGAACGTGACCGCCAATGCCATGGCAGGCGGCAACTTTACCGCAAAGGCGGAGGAGGAGGGCACGGACGAGCTGGTGCAGCTGGGCAGGTCCCTCAATCATTTGTCTGCGGCTCTTTCAGCTACCATAAGCGACCTTACGCTGGAGAAAAACCGATTACACGCCGTGATAAACGGTATAGGAGAGGGTATAATCGCAATAGATGCCGAAGGAAAGATAATCAAGACCAATTCAGCGGCATTGAGACTGCTTGGCGGCAGTTATGCAGATGACATAACGGCACTGCCGGCGTACAGGCAGGCGGCGGAGGATATAGGCTGTGTCCTCGGCGGGGAGACTGTATCAAAAGAGCTGAAGGTCAGGGACCGGATACTGCGCGTAGCCATAACGCCGTTGACCGATGGCGGCAGGGGCGAGGGGGCCGTAATGCTGATACGCGATATCACCGAGGCGAGCCGGTTGGAGCAGACCCGTACCGAGTACGTGGCCAACGTCTCTCACGAGCTGCGCACGCCCATAGCCTCCATTCGGGGGCTTGCGGACGCCCTCAACGACGGACTGGTAAAGAAGGACGAGGATAAAGCCAGATATTACGGCTATATACTGCGGGAATCCATGCGGCTTTCGCGGCTCATTGACGACCTTCTGGAGCTGAGCCGGCTGCAATCCGGAACTATTGCCTTTAAAAAGCAGTTCATAAGCATAAATGAGCTCATAGAGGATGTAGCTGACAGGTACGTTTCTGCCGCAAGGGAAAAGGGGCTTAATGTTGAGATAGATATAGGGGAGCCATACAAGGCTTACACCAACCCGGACAGGGCTGAGCAGGTACTTGTGGCATTGACTGACAATGCTATAAAGTACGGATACAGCGGTACGCTGCGGTTCTCCGCCGAGAAAAAAGGGGACAGCCTTTACATAAGCGTGAGCAACCCGGGCAGCATCGCGGATGAAGACATAGACCACGTGTTCGAGAGGTTCTATAAGGCGGATAAATCCCATGCCGGGCAGGGTACCGGTCTTGGCCTTTCTATTGTTAATGAAGTTCTTGAACTTTTAGGTGAACGGATATGGGTAAAGAGCAAGAACGGGACGGTTACCTTCACGTTCACCCTTTCTACGGTAAAACCCGACAATAACCAATAAAAAATGTGTGAAATTGCCCGCCTGTGAATATGAAAGCGGGAAATATTATGCTATAATCGTATTAATGTATTATTAACATCGGAGGTTCATTTGACCATGAGCGCAAACAAGATACTTATAGCTGATGACGACAAGGTCGTACACGAATCACTTGGAATATATCTTAAATCCGAAGGATTTGAGGTGGTGGACGTTTACGATGGCAAAGCTGCAGTAGCTGCGCTGGATAGCGACATAGCGCTCTGTGTGCTGGATATCATGATGCCGGAGATGTCCGGTCTTGACGTGTGCCGCGAGATACGCAAGACCTCTCGCGTACCCGTGATAATGCTCACCGCAAAGGGCGAGGAGATAGACCGCATATTGGGCCTCGAGCTGGGCGCCGACGATTATATCGTAAAGCCCTTCAGCCCCCGTGAGGTAGTTGCCCGCATAAAGGCGGTGTTGCGCCGTACGACCGAGCAGCAGCAATCCCACGATGACGGCTGCGTTACCCATCAGGAGCTTACCATAGATATAAAGAGCTATACTGTTACCTTGAGGGGCAAAAATATAATCTGTACACCCAAAGAGATAGAAATACTCTACATGCTGGCTTCAAATCCAGGCCAGGTATTCACTCGCGAGCAGCTCCTTAACCGCGTATGGGGCTATGACTTTGCGGGAGAGACGAGGACGGTGGATACACACATAAAGCGCATACGCGCAAAGCTTGACAATACCGGCCTCAATTGGAGCATAAAGACCATATACGGCGTCGGCTACAAGTTTGAGGTAGAGGACGGAAAATAATGAAGAGCGTATTCTTCCGGCGGCTGCTTATAGTCATGGTAATGGTGATGATGCTTACCACCATAGCCATGGCGCTAGGCTGCGGGGTAGTAGGAATAAAAATATACGAGAACATCACGCTGGAGGAGATGGTGCCTAAGGCGGGCACCGTCGCGGACCTTGTGCGCGAATTGGGCTACGGACATATAAGCCGCGAGGCATTTTTGCGCATTGCCCAGTCATATGTGGAAGCATCGGATTCCACTACTCTGGTATTCAGTAAGGACAAGGAAATAATACTTGCCGCTAATATGCCGAATGGCGATGATGAGCAGGAAGTATATTCTACGCTGTCCGATACTATGGATAAAATAATCTCCGGAGATACGGTAAAAAGCGAGTCCCTTGCAATAAAGGGCATAGGCGATACCCTGTCCGCGGGCGTGCCGATAACCGACGACAGCGGCAATATATATGGCGGTGTGCTGATATTTCAGCCTGTCCGAATAGTAAGCGAGAACATGCGCCCGATGCGCGTGCTGATATATACGGCGTTGCTGGCGGGAGTTCTCATAATGCTGTTGCTCATGAGCTGGCGCTTCAGCCTGTATACCGATCCGCTTCACAAGATGTCCGAGGTCGCCATAGAGATGTCAAAGGGCAATTTCGACATAAGGGCAAATGAAAACGAGGACGGCGAGATCGGCCTTCTTGCCAGGGCGCTGAACACGCTCTGTGAAAACATATCCGGTACCATATATCAGCTGCGCATGGAAAAGGGGCAGCTGGATCAGGTGCTGCAAAGCCTTTCGGACGGCGTTGCAGCAATTGACGGCAGCGGCGAGCTAACACATTACAACGCGGCGCTCATGCGCATGTTCGGCGTAGTCAATGTGGAAAAGACCGAGGATCTCATAAAGGACCCCATGGTATGGAAGACGTTCCAGGAGGTGTTCCATACAGGCGAATCTCAGGTAATAACCTACCCCATGTCGGGCGATAAGGTGCTCTGGATAAGCGTATCCCCGGTGAATACGGAGGAGGGGGTGCGCACCGGTGTCGTCGGCCTGTTCAAGGATATGACTGAAATGGAGCGCACGGAGCGTATGCGCCGCGAATACGTCGCCAACATATCACACGAGCTGCGCACGCCTCTTACGGCGGTACGGGGCCTGCTAGAGCCGCTTGCAGACGGCATGGTCAAGAGCGAAGAGGACAAGCAGCGGTACTATAAGATAATGCTGCATGAAGTGATGCGACTGTCCCGCCTTATCACTGATATGCTTACGCTCAGCAGGCTTCAGGCGGGCACGGAATATATGGAGCTTTCAAGGGTTAACCTTGAAGAGCTTATAAACGATGTGGCAATGGGGTACGCCTCTACGGCCCAGAGTAAGGGCATAAAGCTCGATGTGGATTGCGACCACACTGTAGACGGCCTGACGGACCCGGACAGGATAGAACAGGTGCTGGTAATCCTTATAGATAACGCCATGCGCTATACCCCTGAAGGCGGCAGTATAAAGATAAAGCTCCGCTCCGGCGAACGGCTCATAATCAGCGTGCAGGACAACGGCTGCGGAATACCGGAAAAAGATCTGCCCCATATTTTCGAGAGGTTCTATAAGGTGGATAAATCCCGTGGAGAGGGCGGCACCGGTCTGGGACTTTCCATAGCCAAGTACATCATGGAAAAGCTCGATGAGAACATTACCGTGGCGAGCGAGCTGGGCAAGGGGACCATATTTACCTTTACCGTAAAGAAATACGTTTCCAACGCCATAGAACTGGGACCGGCTAAGGAGTCACGCTACGAAAAGGACAGGGATAAGAAGGAAAAGCCTGCCGAAAAGGCTCCCGATGAGGACGGCGTATACGATGCGGATTACGAGATAGTCCATTGTCCGCCGGAAGAAAAAGAGAAAAAGATAAAGTTTCCGGAGGTCAAGATAAAAAAACGCAAGGAACCAAAAGAAGCCGGCGAACAGAAGAAATCCGGAGATCAGAAGGAGCGGCAGTGATGCAGGAAGGCTGCGTGCTTTGCCCGCGTAAATGCGGCGTAGACAGAAATATACAAAGGGGCGCGTGCAACGCGCCCTATTTTCCGTATGTGGCAAAGGCGGCGCTGCATATGTGGGAGGAGCCGTGTATCAGCGGCAAGCGCGGTTCGGGCGCAATATTCTTCTGCGGCTGCAATCTGAAGTGCGTGTTCTGCCAGAACTACGATATCAGCAACGGCAGCGTAGGAAAGATGTACGATGCGGAGGGCATAGCCGAGCTCATGCTGCGCCTCCAGGGCAAGGGCGCTCACAACGTTAACCTCGTATCACCCGCGCCATTCGTGCCTGTGCTGGCGGACGCCATACGGGCGGCAAAAAACAGAGGGTTAAGCATACCCGTCGTGTACAACACCAACAGCTACGAAACGCTTGAAGCTCTGCGCATGCTGGATGGGCTGGTGGATATATACCTGCCGGACCTTAAGTATGTAAGCGGAGCTGTATCAAAGAAATACTCCGGCACGGAAAATTACTTTGAATATGCTGCCCCGGCGGTACGGGAGATGTTCCGCCAGACAGGCCTGCTGGAGCTGGACGGCGATGGCTTGGCCAATAAGGGCGTGATAATACGACACCTTGTGCTGCCGGGTTCCGTTGACGAAACGCGGCGGGTGCTGAAATACATAGCGGAAAACTTCCCCAAGAATATAACGGTTTCACTTATGAGCCAGTATGTACCCTGCTATAAGGCGGAGAAGATACCGCCGCTTAACAGGAAGCTGCTCAGGCGGGAATATGAAAGGGCGGTAGACTACTGCCTTTCGCTGGGCCTGGAAAACGCTTTCATACAGAAAATGGACTCTGCAAAGCGGGAATATACCCCCGTTTTCGATGGCAAATGCGACTAAACTGTAAACACTTGATTTATTGGGAAAAATAGTGTTGCATAATACAATATGTAGTGATAGTATAATAGCATAAAGCGAATATATTCGGTCGTCCGGGATAAAACAGGATTTCTTCATTGTTTTTTCCTCCAAAAATACAAACCGAACTTATGTCTTATAATTGCCGTGTCAGGGGCGTTTGCACGGTAATGATTTTCCGGACGATATATTTGCTAAGGGCTCTGAAGAAATTCAGAGCTCTTTTTTTCTCCTCTGACCGCATATGCTTATCATAAGGGGGTATTTGTATATGCAGAGCAAAGATAAGATAATATGCGCCGCAATGACGTTGGCAATTATCGCATTTATGGTGCTTTCGCCGGGATATATAGTCGCCCACAGGCGGAACCTTACGCAGCAGTACCGGCAGCAGAGCACCGAGAGCTATCAGGGCATAATAAGCCTGTGGCATATAGTGGGCTTCAAATCTTATCAGGGAAGCATGGGAGCATGGTTGGAAAAGGCCGCTGCGACCCTCGAAAAGAAGCATAAGGGAGTGTATTTCGAGGTGGAAAGCATGACCTTCTCAGATTATGAGGCGCGGCGGGAGCGGGGCGAGAAGGCGGATATGTATTCGTTTCCGCTTGGATGGGAGTATATAGAGGAGCTTCAGCCCATAGATATGACAATGCCGGAAATGCGGGGCAATATGGCGGGTTCCTGCCGGTATCACGGCGGCGTGTATGGGTTGCCTTACGCCGCATCTGGATATGTGCTGGCTGTGAATTCACGAATAATACAGGAAAAAGGGCTGGATATGGATATGCTCTGCGGAATGATAAGATCAGGCGAGGCGAAGGCGTCCGGAGATGAGATTATAGCGTGCATATACGGCGCCAAGGGTGAGCTTGGGGACGAGGAGGACTTTTCTAAGGAGAAAAGCTGGGCAGCATTTATTGACGCCAGAACAGCCGGCGACATGGCGCGGAAAGTACAATCCGGCAAGGGATTCCCGTTTGAAGCGTTTTCTTGCACGAATTATACAAATCTTGTGCAGTACCTGGGCATTGGCAGCGGCGCAGAGGAAGAAATGCGTAATTATATACTGGAATTCATGCAGTATGTTTTATCTGAGGATAAACAGCAAAGCCTGATGGAACTGGGCCTTATACCTGCGGTAGCTACAAAAAATCAGCCGGAGAGCGAAACGCCCGCGGTCAGCGCAATATACGAAAATAGCAGCCAGCCGGCAGTGCCGCATTGCTTTTTGTACGCGACATATGAGGATCAGCTTTGTCAGAGCGCCGAGAAGGCGCTTTCCGGCGATGAAAATGCAAAAAAGGATCTGGATTTGAGACTTATGGAACTTGTGCAAGGGGCCGGTATAAAGTAAAATATAATATGCATATGTATCGGCTGGAGGAACCATGAAGTACGATAAAGAGAACCTGGCAAGGCTCGCGAAGGAGCTTGAGATATATAAGATGAAAGCAAACGCACCTATGGCGGAATATACGTCTTTCCGCATAGGCGGACCTGCTGATCTGCTGTTTATGCCATCAGACAGAGAACAGCTTGAATATGGCATAAAAAAGGCGAAAGAGCTTGACGTACCGTATATGATAATAGGCAACGGCTCCAACCTTCTGGTAAGCGACAGCGGCATAGAAGGCCTTGTAATACGCATTGCCGGAGACTTTTCCGGCATTGAGTACAGCAAAAACAAGCTGAAGGCGCGCACGGGCACGCTGATAAGCGCGGCGGCAAAGGATTCGGTCGAGCATGGCCTGATGGGTCTTGAATGGGCGGCGGGCATACCGGGCACCGTTGGCGGCGCGGTGGCTATGAACGCGGGCGCATACGGCGGCGAAATAAAGCAGGTGCTCACAAAGGTAGAATACATAGAGGATGGGGCGGTATGCTCCGTTGAGCCTGAGGATAGCGACCTTGGCTACAGGTTCAGCCGGTTTGCGGCGCCTGAGAGGATAGTCCTGAGCGCAGAATTCAGCCTTTCGCCTGATGACGGCATGGCAAAGGAGCGCATGAAGGATTACTCTGAGCGCAGAAGGGCAAAGCAGCCGCTGACATACCCCAGCGCAGGCAGCACCTTTAAGCGCCCGGCAGGCTACTATGCGGGCGCACTTATCGAACAGGCGAACCTCAAGGGAGTGAGCGTAGGGGGCGCCGAGGTAAGCACACTGCATGCGGGATTCATCATAAACAAGGGCGGCGCTACCAGTGAGGACGTGAAAAGGCTTATCGAGCTGGTACAGGAAAGGGTATACGAAAACAGCGGCGTTACGCTGGAGACGGAAGTAAAGTTCATCGGAAGGTAAAGCCTATGCAGCTTATAATTCTTACCGGCATGTCCGGAGCGGGCAAGACGCAGGCCCTGAAAAAGTTCGAGGATTCGGGCTATTTCTGCGTGGACAACCTGCCCTGCGAAATGTGTGTGGGCCTTGTGGAACTCTGCAAGAGGGCTACGCCGCCTGTAGAAAAGGCGGCGGTAGTAATGGACAGCCGTGAGCGCATATTCAGGCTGAACATGAAAAATACACTCGGCCGGCTGGACGAGGCAGGGGTGGATTACAGAATAGTATTCCTTGATTGCCGCGATGAGATACTTGAACGGCGGTATAACGAGACGCGACGCCGCCACCCCCTTTCAGATGATATATCGACCGGCATACGTATGGAGCGTGAGATGCTTGCAGAACTCAGGGATAGGGCAAGCGTAATAATAGACACTACCAATATGCGCCCTCTGGAGCTGGGTACGGCGCTGGAACGCGAGCTGAATATGGGCAGCACCGGCTTTATGCTAAGAGTGATGAGCTTTGGCTATAAGCGGGGCGTGCCTTTTGAGGCGGATATCGTCCTGGACATGCGATTTTCATCAAACCCCTATTACGACAAAGAGCTGAGGCCGTTATGTGGCAAAGATAAAGCGATACGGGATTACGTGATGGCGGATAAGGACGTGCGGGAATTTATGGACAACGTCGAAAGCATGCTGTACAGGCTGATACCACGCTTTATAGAGCAGGACAAGCGGCGGCTGGTGGTAGCGTTCGGCTGCACAGGGGGCAGGCATCGTTCTGTATGCGCGGCAGAGGAACTTTACAACAGGATAAAGGGCAGATATAACGCAGTGCTTACGCACCGGGATCTTACCATAGAGGGCAGCGATATAAAGGAACGTACAGGAGACAAGAGCTAATATGTCCTTTTCATCTCAGACAAAAGATGAGCTTGTGGAAAGCTGCAAACTGGGAAGCACAGAAGAGAAACGCTCCCTGCTTTGCGGAATAACCCATGCGGCCGGCTCCATGACGCTGGGGCGTGGCGGCATAGGCCTGCAATATATAACCGAAAACAGCAGCGTCGCGGCTCTTACGGTACGCCTCGGCCGGGAGCTTTACAGCGTCACCGCCGAAACCTCCATAAGTGAAAAGGAGAGGCTCAATGCGGTGAGCAACGTAGTGAAGTTCACTGGCGATGGCGTGAGGAATCTTCTGAACGACGCGGGATACGGGGTAGACGGCGACGAGGATTTTGAACTGGGATACATACCGCCGCGACTTACCGATGACGAAAGCAAGGCAAAGGCGTTTTTGAGAGGTGTGTTTCTGGGCGCAGGCTCGGTGAGCGATCCTAATAAGGGATACCATTTGGAGCTCGTGTGCAGATACGAAAAGTTTGCAGCGACACTGTGCGACATAATGGCGGGCCTTGGCATAAGCGCAAAGTTCCTGCCGAGAAAATCCAGCTATATAGTATATCTCAAGGATGGGGAGCTGGTTTCCGACTTCATAACCCTAATAGGCGCCATGAACAGCACCATGGCCTTTGAGGAGGCGCGGGTAATGCGCAGCGTAAGCAACCATATAAACCGCCAACAGAACTTTGAGGACGCCAATATGAACAAGGCGGCAGCGGCAGCGGCGCAGCAGCTTTTGGATATTGAGTTCATACGGCTCAATGCCGGCCTGGACAGCCTGCCGCCAAAGCTCAGGGGAGCGGCAGAGCTTCGCATAAACAACCCGGAGGCCACATTATCCGACCTTGCGGAAATGGCCGAGATAAGCAAATCCGGTCTTAACCACAGGTTAGCCAAGCTTTCAACCATAGCGCAGGAGCTCAAGGACAAATAGGAGATAACTGATGAGCGGATTCACACATTTGCACGTACATACCCAGTACAGCCTGCTGGACGGCGCGGCCCGCATAAACGAGCTTGTGGCCAGGGCGAAGGAGCTTGGTATGGATTCCCTTGCCATAACCGACCACGGAGCCATGTACGGCGTTATAGACTTCTATAAGGAGTGCAAAAAGAACGGCATAAAGCCTATACTCGGCATGGAAGCCTATGTGGCGCCCCGCTCCCATCTCGAAAAGAGCGGAATGCGTGAAAACGCACACCTTATACTTCTTTCAAAGAACGAACAGGGCTATAAGAATCTCATGAAGCTTTCCACCATTGCATTCGTGGACGGCTTCTACTACAAACCCCGCATAGATTATGATTTGCTGGAGCAATATCATGAGGGACTCGTATGCCTTTCCGCATGCCTTGCGGGCGACATACCTCAGCTGCTCCTGCAGCGCCGTTATGAGGACGCAAAGGCGCTTGCGGGGCGGCTAAAGGGGATATTCGGCGATGACTTCTACATAGAGATACAGAACCACGGCATACCGGAGCAGCTGGAGGTGCTTCCACAGCTTGTAAAGCTCGCGAAGGAGCTTGACATAAAATACGTTGCTACCAACGATATACATTACGTCAAAAAGGAGGACGCCGAAAGCCAGGACGTCCTGCTTTGCATACAGACAAACCGCGTGGTCACCGACGGAAACCGCATGAAGATGTCCGCCGATGAGTTTTATCTCAAGTCGGAGGACGAGCTCAAGGCCATGCTGCCGGACTATCCGGAGGCATTTGAGACTACAAAAGAGATAGCGGACAAGTGCAGCGTAGAGATAAAATTCGGCGAACAGCACTTGCCTGGCTTTACCGTGCCCAGCGGCTTTACTAACCTCGAATACCTTACAAAGATATGCCATGAGGGCCTTAATCGAAAAATGCCTGACGCCACGCGTGAGGTGAAGGACAGGCTGGAATATGAGATAAACGTGATAGCTCAGATGGGCTTCGTGGACTATTTCCTGATAGTGTGGGACTTCGTAAACTTTGCCCATGAAAACGGCATATTCGTAGGCCCCGGACGCGGCAGCGGCGCAGGCAGCCTTGCGGCATATGCCATGGGCATAACGGATACGGATCCCATAAAATATGACCTGATATTCGAGCGTTTCCTCAATCCCGAACGCATATCCATGCCGGATTTCGATATAGACTTCTGCATAGAGCGCAGGCAGGAGGTTATAGACTATGTCACCCGCAAATACGGAGCGGATCACGTATGCCAGATAATCACATTCGGCTCCATGGCGGCCCGCCTCGCGGTGCGGGACGTAGGCCGCGCGCTGGATATGTCATACGCCGAGGTGGACAGGATAGCGAAGCTCATACCAAACGCCCTCGGCATGACGCTCACAAAGGCGTTAGAGCTTTCGGTAGAGCTTAAATCCCTCTACGACAGCGACCCGATGGTAAAGAAGCTCATTGACCTCTCATTGAAGCTTGAGGGACTTCCCCGGCATGCTTCAACGCACGCGGCAGGCGTGGTTATATGCGCTCAGCCCACCGTTGAATACGTTCCCTTACAGCGCAACGAGGACGCCATAACCACCCAGTTCACAAAGGATACGGTAGAGGAGCTGGGCCTTCTTAAGATGGACTTTTTGGGTCTGCGCAACCTGACGGTTATAAAGGATACGCTTGACTTCATAAGGCAGCAGGGCAAGGAAGTACCCGACCTTGAGCGCATGGAAAACGATGACCCGGCCATATTCAGGATGATATCCGAGGGGGATACGGATGGCGTGTTCCAGTTGGAGTCCAACGGCATGCGTCAGTTCATGATGCAGCTTCAGCCCGACTGCTTTGAAGATATAATTGCGGGTATTTCCCTTTTCCGCCCCGGACCCATGGAGCAGATACCCCGTTATATCGCCGCCAGAAACGACAGAAAAAATATCAAGTACACCCACGAAAAGCTTAAGCCCATATTGGAAAAGACCTACGGTTGTATGGTATACCAGGAGCAGGTAATGCAGATAGTGCGCGACCTTGCGGGCTATTCCTGGGGCAGGAGCGATCTCGTGCGAAGAGCTATGGCCAAGAAAAAGCACGAGGTGATGGCTAAGGAACGGGAGTACTTCATAAACGGCATAGTCCAAGACGGCAAGGTGGTCGTACCGGGCGCGGTACGAAACGGAGTTGACCGTGACACCGCAAACCGCATATTCGACGAGATGATGGACTTTGCGTCTTATGCCTTTAACAAGTCCCACGCTGCCGCATACGCAGTGCTGGCATACCGAACGGCGTATCTCAAAAAATACTACCCGGTGGAGTTCATGACAGCCCAGATGAACAGCTTCATAGGCAAGGACATGGGCAAGATATCCGAGTACGTTAACTACTGCCGCCAGCGGGGAATAAAGGTGCTGCCGCCTGACGTAAACAGCAGCATGGCCAAATTTTCGGTGGAAAACGGCAGCATACGCTTCGGCTTTGCCGCAATAAAGAATGTAAGCGAGAGCATAACCGGCCAAATAGCCGCGGAGCGCGAGCAGAACGGCCCGTTTAAGGACTTCTTCGATTTTATACGCCGGGGAGACCAGCTCAATAAGCGCATAGTTGAGGGCCTGATAAAAGCGGGCTGCTTTGACAGCATGAATGTACGGCGCGCTCAGCTTCTCGCCATATACGACCAGGCAATGTCCGCCGCGGGTAACGACAGAAAGCAGCGGGCTACCGGGCAGATGTCCCTTTTCGACATGGCGGGGGCAGACGATATTGCGGCAGACGCGGCAATACCCCTGCCCGATATACAGGAATTCGACAAGAACACACTGCTTTCCATGGAACGGGAAGTAATGGGCATATACATAAGCGGCCACCCGCTGCTGGAATATGCGGACGAGCTAAATAAGCTTGCATCGTGCAGCGAGCTTTCAGCCTCGGACGGTTCGGGAAAATATACAGACAACCAGAAGGTACGTCTTGGCGGCATAATAACCTCCGTGCGCACAAAGCCTGTAAAGAGCGGCAACGGCCTCATGGCATATGCTGTTATAGAGGATCTTACCGGTACCATAGAGCTTGCCGCATTCCCGACGGTATTCAACCGCTGCAGCAATAAGCTCATCATGGATAATAAGGTGATAGTATTCGGCAAGCTAAACATGCGCGAGGATCAGAACAATACCGTGCTGGTGGACGATATATTTCCGCTGGAAAGGACAGGCGCCTCCGGCAGGCTGTATCTCAGGCTGGACATGAATGATTCTGCAATGGTGGAGCGAATACAGACCATGCTCAGGCGTTACCCCGGCAATGTAACAGTAATACTGGTAGACGCAGCCACGAAGAAGGCCATGCAAGCTGACAGGGGCATGTCCATTAACCCGTCGCCTGCCTTTATGGCCATAATGAATGAAATGCTTGGCGAGGAGAATGTAAAGCTTAAATGATGCGTGAAATTCCGATAGAAAAAAACGACGATATAGAATTTACCATAGATGCTCTGGGCTCTGAGGGGCAGGGCATAGGCAGGGTAGACGGCTATACGGTATTCGTGCCCCTGGCTCTGCCCGGCGAAAAGATACGCGCCCACGTAATAAAGACTACCTCGGGCTACGGCGTGGCAAAGCTTACAGAGGTGATGGAACCGTCGAAGGATAGGGCTCAGCAGGATTGCCCGGCATATCCCCGCTGCGGCGGCTGCTCCATGCGGCACATGAGCTATGCGGCGCAGCTGGCCGCCAAGACAAAGCAGGTGAGGGACGCATTTATCCGTCTCGGCAGGTTTGATGGAAGCGAGATAAATGTACAGCCCTGCCGCGGCATGGAACACCCGGACCGGTATCGCAACAAGGGCAGCTTCCCATATGGTTATGATGAAAACCACTGCATAGTGCCCGGCTTTTTTTCGCCCCGCAGCCACCGCATAGTGCCTATAGCAGACTGCCCCATACAATCTGAGAATATTATGGCGGCGGTGCGGGTAGTCACCGATTGGGCGCGGGAGTATAACATTACGCCATATGATGAACAGAAACGCTGCGGCCTGCTGCGACACTGCATGGTGCGTGAATCCAGCAGCGGCGTGATAGTGATGGTCGTCACCGCCGGCAAGCTGCCACACGATATTGAGCTTGTAGAAATGCTCAGAGCAAGCATACCACACCTTATCGGAGTAGTACACAACCTCAACAAAGCCGACACGAACATCATACTTGGCAATAGATTTACTACTCTATGGGGCAACGAAAGACTGCCCGTCACAGTCTGCGGCCACAGCTTCCAAGTGTCCATGCCTTCGTTTTTGCAGGTCAACCCGGTTCAGACAGAGGTACTGTACAGCTACGCGCTGGATTTCCTCGATCTGAATGGCGGTGAACGTGTGGCGGACGTTTACTGCGGCATAGGTACCATAACCCTTATGCTGGCTGAACACGCCAAAGAAGTAATCGGCATAGAGTGCGTGCCGGAGGCTATATCCGACGCAAACCGCAGCGCCTCCGAAAACGGCATAGCCAACGCAAAGTTTATATGCGGCAACGCCGAGGATGTGCTGCCAAGGTTGGTATCCAGCGGCACAAAGCTGGATTGTGCCGTAATAGATCCGCCCCGCAAGGGCTGCGATGAGGCAGTGCTGAAGGCTCTCGCCCAAAGCGGCGTAAGCAGGATAGTTTATATTTCCTGCAACCCTGCTACACTTGCACGTGACTGCCGCATGCTTGCGGACATGGGCTACTGTGTGGAAAAGATACAGCCGGTGGATATGTTCCCGTGGACTTATCATGTGGAGACGGTGGTCTTGCTTTCCAAGGGAGAGATCGACTCGAAAAAGGTTCGGGTTGAGTTCTCTTTGGAAGATATGGATATGTCCGAGTTCCAAGATGGAGCAACCTATCCGCAGATCAAGGAGTATGTTTTGGAGCATACCGGGTTAAAGGTTTCCAACCTTTATATTTCTCAGATAAAGAGAAAATGCGGACTGGAAGTCGGCAAGAACTACAATCTGCCGAAGTCCGAGGATTCCAGACAGCCACAATGCCCACCGGAGAAGGAAAAAGCAATCCGAGAAGCATTCAAATATTTTGGGATGATCTAACATCCAGCAAAATGGAGGTTTCTTATGGATAGATTGATTTCTTGTGAGTTCAACATGGATAACGCCTGTGTGGAGCTGAAATTCCTTGATGGCAGCATGATTTCTATTGATACCATCGCAGTGGAGAACGAGGTTGCCGACAATATGTATCAGCGGTCAGAACTGGACTATCTGATCTACAATGATCCGATTGGATATGCTGATTTGATACTGAACGGTAATCCCGAAACCTATTTGAAAACTGTAACTGAATACAAACCGCTTGATAGCTAACCAACACTTTGCCCGTGGGAGAAATTCTGCGGGCAATTTTTTTGTATCTTTTCTGTGAACTCTATTGATTTTGGCTGTCTAATGTGGTAGACTATGCGCGAAGTCTAATGGTGTAGACAAGGAGGGCGTGAATATGGATTTTCCGAAGATTCACGAAAGTGAATATCGTTTTTGTTTGATTATGTGGGAGCATGAGCCGGTTACTGCTGTCGAGCTTGTAAAGCTGTGCCAGGATCAACTCGGATGGAAAAGGACTACGACTTATACCGTTATCAAGCGTCTTGGAGAGCGTGGTGTGCTGAAGAACGACAATGGCACTGTTACTTCTCTCGTTTCCAAAGATGAAGCCCAGGCGTGTGAGATCGATGAACTGGTTGAGAAAAAATTCGAGGGTTCTCTGCCTGCCTTTATCGCTGCTTTTACAAAGCATCAGGCTATGTCCAAAGATGAGCTTGATGAGGTACAGCGCATGATCGACCGCATCAGGAAAGGAGGTTCACAATGAACGAACTCTTTTTGAAAATTATCAACATGAGTATATCTGCAAGCTGGCTTATCCTGGCTGTGCTGATACTCAGGCTTGTTTTGAAGAAAGCTCCTAAGTGGGTCAATGTTCTGCTTTGGGGTATCGTGGCTGTCAGATTGATTTGCCCGCTCTCTTTTGAGAGCGCATTAAGCCTTATCCCAAGTTCAGAAACAATTCCGTTGGATATTGAAATGGCGGCCAAACCCACAATAGACAGCGGTGTTCCGGCGATCAATAGTGTGGTCAATCCTGTTCTATCCTCATTTTCCCCACCACAGCATGTATTGACGAGTGCAAACCCGCTTCAGATTTGGATTCCGATTTTGAATATTATCTGGTTGATTGGCGTCGGCGCCCTTCTCTTGTATACCGCAGTTAGTTATTGGCGCCTATGTCGTAAAGTGGATACCGCTGTTCGCTACAAGGGCAACATTTTCCAGAGTGAGAATGTAAGTTCTCCGTTTGTCCTGGGCATTATCAAACCGAGAATCTATCTCCCGTTCAACATGAATGGTCAGGATCTGGAGCACGTTGTTGCCCACGAACAGGCGCACATTCGCCGCAAAGACCATTGGTGGAAGCCTCTTGGTTTTCTCCTGCTGACGATTCATTGGTTCAATCCTTTGATGTGGTTGGCTTATGTACTTCTTTGCCGTGACATTGAGTTTGCCTGTGATGAAAAGGTCATCAAGGAACTTGGCAACGAACAGAGAGCCGACTATACACAGGCTCTTGTGGTCTGCAGCGTCAACCGTCGCATGATTGCGGCCTGCCCACTTGCCTTTGGTGAAGTTGGTGTTAAAGATCGTGTGAAGTCTGTGATGAATTATAAGAAACCTGCGTTCTGGATTATTATTCTGGCAGTCATTGCCTGTGTGATCGTTGCGGTCTGCTTTTTGACCAACCCGATGGGATTCCAATTCGATGAAGCAATCCTTTTCGTGCAATGCAGACAGGATATATTCGTTCAGATTGCCCACCGCTGGCGGCTCCGGTTCCAGTTGGAAGATGCGCTCTGCCACATAGGGAATGATGCCGTCACCGTGCGGATTAACTTGGTGTTTTGGTATGTATCCGGTCATGTTCCATGTAAAATCATTCAGCATAGCGCACCTCCCTTCCGATTTAATATAATATTTGCGAACATTCAGAAAACTGAAAGTTGCCGAATTCTTCACAAAAACAATGCATCAAGGTATTAGTGGGGATTCTAATAGCAAGAGACATTGAATCGGATGTGATCATCGATACTTATTATCGCAAAACACCTTTTTCTGCGAAATAATCCATTAGGCGATTGTTAAACACTCGCTTGATATCCCTTAATGCCGAAAGAGATGAATAATCAAAGGCATATAACTGCTTTTTCTCATCTTCAGTCATTTCGATCTCTGCAAATTGCTCAGAATACTTGGTTTTTGCCATCTCCAACAGCAATTCCAGAAATGCTGTCTTCTCTGCCATTGTAGGCTCCTCAAATTCGCATACTAAATCAAAGCGTGTTTGAAGTTCAGTAGGAATTGCTTTTTTGTATTCTGCTTCGCTGAGAAGGTTTGAAGTAAAGATAATAACATATCCATCCATGTCATACTCTCTTGCCATGGAATCTGTGAAACGCCCTTCTTCCAACAACTCCAGAAAGAAAGAGAAAACTGGGCGAGTGGTCTTTTCAAATTCATCGCAAAGCAGTACGCCTACTTTGCTCTTTTGGATTTTCTCACTTAATTCTCCGTGATTACAGCCAACATAACCTGCCGGGCTCCCAATCAAACTATTCAACGCATCTTGACTACTGTAGTTCTGGAAATTGATTTTGGCTAAATAACAATCATTTTGAAGCCCGCTTGCAATTAGCCTTGCAACCTCAGTTTTTCCAATACCAGATGCGCCAAACAGGAAAATCGAAAGAACTGTCTGTTCCTTTGCTTTGTTTAGAGAAATAAAATTCTTTAGAGCATACCGCAGTCTTTCTTTGAAATAATTATGGCCAATCAAATTATGATTGAATGCATTGATGAAAGCGTCAAAAGCCCCTCCGCTCAAGTCTGTAACTTTTGTAAGTTTAATTTCTTCAGGTTCTTTTTCTCCTAAACCAGATAAATCAGGAAGCAATTTACAGACAGGTTCCTGTCCGTCCAAAAACAGTGGAAAATATTTTAGTAGCACATCAATCTGAGAGGTTTGTGCAATAACCCTGATATTTGGCATAATGCTAAGAAATATCTTCGATTTCATGGAATCGGAGGGATACATCCGGCGCAAAGCGGATGCGTCCATCAGTTCCAAGGATTTCTATGAAATATACCGGATGTGGTGTGAGGAAAACTCCCTTGCACCGCTGAAAGCCCGTAGCTTCAGCGATGCCATGATTGCCAATGCCGGGAGATTCAATCTGGAGCATTGCAACAACATCACCAACTCTGCCGGACGGCGGGTGTGGGGATTCATGGGAGTGGAAGCCATTGCACGACCTCATATAAATGGGTTTTACGGAGATTCGCCGTGTACGTACGTACCGGAGGGCTGGCGGGAATGATTTTTCTAGTCGTGCTCTGTACGTATGTACGCAGCATTTACCCCCCCCGTTCTCTCTTGTTATAGGAAACAGCGGTTTTCAGAGCCGACCTGTTTTCGGACATCGAAAATCAATGGTAATGAAAACAGCGAAGTTTTTGACCGCAGGACGAAACCATTTCGCCAAATCGTGCTTCTCTAAACCGTGTACTCTGTTCACGGAACAATGGGTGTTTTCACTGTTCCAGACTAAACCTCACGGAACAATAAAATGGGATATATGCCTATATGGACAGAGTATCGCACCCGCAAAAATAAAACGATTTTGGAGTTGCCGGATTTTTCACTGTTCGGTGCATCCGCTCCGCTTCGGAGAGTAGCTATCGTACCAAACTACAAATCAAAATTATGGAGGAATTTTCAATATGAATGTACGCAATGAAATAAAGGCACAGATCATCCGTGCCGGAATGACCATGCAGGAAGTAGTTGACTTGCTCTCGGACGAATACGGATGGAGCGACAGCGTTTCCAATTTGTCCGCAAAATTACAGCGGGAAAGCATCCGATATAAGGAAGTATTGGAGCTTGCCGCTGTGCTTGGCTACGACATCGTATGGCAGAAAAGACGGGAGAAGTGATGCCTCGGCAACAGCCCCTCGCATCTCCCGTCTCCATAGGCGCACCGCAGTGCCGCCTATGGATGGCAGTGAAAGATACGGTTTTCGCTGCCACCGGATGCAAGAAGATGTTCGGCAGAACGGCTTCATGCAGACGGGCTGACCATGGGAAAAGGCGCAGACATTTTCGCTTTGGTCAGCAGAGGTCGCCGCAGTGACCGCATCCCCTCTCGGGAGAGCCCACGGCACTTTGCAGCCAGTATGGATGAAAGTGTCATAGTGGG
>ERZ827440.1334-NODE-1334-length-27742-cov-3.696067_pt1 | contig 27742 bp, 19 predicted proteins | sample MGYA00519774_ERZ827440 | MGnify/ENA primary metagenome ERZ827440 (study PRJEB31778, sample SAMEA3449302) | human gut metagenome | biome: human gut; feature: human-associated habitat; material: faeces | place: United Kingdom | collected 2010/2012 ... | reverse complement strand
TACCTGCCGCCGTGGGCGGCCCGCTGGGTAAGCGGTTCAGTTTTTGGGTTCAAATGGGGGGAGCGCATCAGAGAACAGCGGCGCGTCAACAGAGGGCAAAAAAATCCGGGGGCGGCAGATCATGGACCTGTCTCCCCCGGATTCGTGTGAAATACCGGTGTGTGAAATTTTTCGGATGAAGCGACTGCCCCCTTAACACCCTATCCCTTCACGCTGTGCTGACAGAATATTCGTGGCTCAAAAAGGAGAAAAAAGCGCTCGTGCGCGAGCAGATTGGGTGAAAAGCGCGGCAAACGGAAGTTCCGTTTGCCGCAATGCTTTACAAAGAGAGAGACCGGGAAGTTTGGCTGCGTTTAGCGGGTGTTTTCAATGGGGGGAGAAGATTGTCGAGAGACCCATAAAACGCGGGCAGCGATTTGCCGTCAATTGAGATGGAGTCTGAATCCATGACCTGTACGGTGTAGGCTCCTGCGCTGTAAGTACATTCCCCCATACAGGAAACGGCAAGGCTGTCGAGTTTTCCTTTCTGGATCAGCCGCGCGATCTGGCGGATCCAGCCGTAACGCTGCTCGGAGCTGATCTGAAAAGGCGTGTAAAAAAGCAGCTCGACGGAAGGCGCGTCGCCGGTATCAAAGCGCAGACGGACACTCTGCTCCCCCAGCTCCGCGCCGGTGATATGCCCGAAAACAGTCAGATATTTGCCGTGATTGTTAGGAGCGAGATCTTTGCAGTGCTTTTGCGCAAAGCGCATCGACCGTTCGCCGCGCTGCTCCGGCAGGGCGTTGGGATCGGTGGAAGGTACCCGGCGGGCTCTGCGCTTGGTTGCACCGGCGTGGGTACGGTTTTTCCGAGCGTTACGCGGCGGGTCGGGCGGGAGTTTGCCGCTAGCCTGCATCAGCTTTTTGTTGGCGTTATACAGGGCGTTCTGTTTGTGCTTCAGAGAGACGCGGGTATTAAAATCTTCGGTGGAGCGTTCCGCAGTCTTGGAGGGATCACGCTCAAAAGCGTAGGGGCAGCTTGAGGCGTGCTGACTGTATGGCCATGTGGCAAAAAAGGGCATTTTTCCGTTATGGCTTACCCACTTGACCTTAGCGGGGCAGCCCGGTGTGCAGCAATAAAGATTGCCTCGGTAATTTTCCTGATAGTCCGACATGGAGTGGATAGCCGTTGCGTCGATGGTTTGCTCAAAAGCGTTGGATTTAAAAATAGCTTCTCTCAAAATGAAAGCCTTTCTTTGCGTCTTCGGTACAGCAATCAATATAGAAAAGTACAAAACGCACCAGTGCCGCCACGCTCCTTTACGCAGACAGGAAAAAATTTGGCTTGACATCCGAAAGAATATGTGATAACATACATAGGCGCTGTAAGAAAATCACATTATGTCAAGAAACCCTTCAGTGAAAGGGTTCGTATTGTTTTGCCATCCCTCATGATAACACATCTGTTTGTGTTTGTCAAGAGGAATGGCTGAATTTGTTTGCAAAAAATATCCGCCACTTACAAGGGTGCTCATAAGACAGTAATTCTAAAAATTACGACGGTGGCATCTGTCAGGCAGGATTGGTAACGAAATAACGGGTATCCGGTGAAAGCCGGATACCCGTTATTTTTTTGCCGTCACGAAAAGCAATAGATTTATTCACAGCTTTCAGGTATAATTGCCTTAAATCAATCCTATCCCATCCATTCCGAGATTTTTTCAAAAAATCTCAAAAAAGTTTGAAAGCATTGGAACAATTCAGCCCTTCTCATGCCATATATAGTAGAGGGCTGAATACGAAAGCGATTGGAGGTGACGCTGATGGACAAGCAGACAGGCCCAAAAGGTTTTCTTGTGGTGCTGCCCGGTGAGATCATCGAGATACCGCAGGACAGCGACAAATCATGGCTGACGCTGTTTTACAGCTTGCTGCGAGAGCTTGCGGAGAAATGGAAGCCGGCCCACGAGCTGCCCCACTGCCCCTATGAGGTCTTGCGGGCGGACAAATATGACCACATCGTATGTGATGATATGTTCGAGCTGCTTGTGTGGGACTACTACGCATGGTGCGCATGGAGGGCTACATCGAGCAGGAGATCGCAGACAAGGTTGGCTACAAGACCGCCAGCGCAGTCCATAAGCGAATCGCTAAGATTGCAGACGCTTATGAAGATTTTGTGACAGTGGAGTATCAGAAGTATTCGGGATAAAGGGGAGGATGGATCACAAATGATAGAATCAAAAGACGATATATTTCCTTTGTTAAACGAATATATTAGCACCCAACATGAGTGGATATATCAATTTTGGATGGGAGATGCAGAAAAATGGAATGGCACGAGACAAGCTATATATATCAATGGTGTTGTCCTCGGAAAATTCCGAGAAAGCGATATTCATACTATTCAAACCCTTAAACTAGGCGTTTCTGACACAGCCTTGCATAATGAAATACACCAGTACTATGAACGCAAAATCAAAGCACAAAAGGAATTAGAGCATCCTGACATCATGCAACAAGGAATGCTGGAAATTTATGAAAAGCAATTTCGAGAGGTCCTGACACTCCCGATTGATGAATGGATAGAGAATAATTGTACATGGATACAAAACGATGTTGCCGATTTGACTTATCCAGAGGTAAGAGTTTTATTATACCTATACTATGCTTTTGACAACTACGATTACATTCGGAAAAACCGATACAACTCCGATACAAGCAGTTTGACAGCGACATACGAGAATATCTTTAATAAACAAAGCCAATTTGGTAAATACGGCATTGTTCCCATAGATCAGCACAGGACTTTGCTCCCTATTGATCCCCCTCGGATTTATGATCGCTCGGTAGATAAAACATTCTTCACAAAAAATATTCCCTTGCATTTGTTGAAAAAACTATCCGAAATGATGTCTAAGGGAATGGTAAGCGAATTGGCTGTTCGACTTTTGAATGAGTCTGGGTATAAAGGAAAGATGTCCCGCGAATATCTTACAGAAGCATTAGAGAGAGGCGAGCAGTTTGATTTTGTTAATTTAGGTAGTTATTCCGTAAGTAAACTGTATTCCACTAAATACGAAGATTGCTTATGGGTAGTAATTGATCCGGAGAATATAATTTTTGAAGAGCTTTGCGAAAATTTTGAAACTTTTGAAGACATGGTTGTTACGCAAGTAGTGCATTTGCAGTATAAGAACCTCGCAGGTGAGATTTACATTACCCACTTAGATCATGAATATATTTTTTATACGCTTGATGAATATGGCAAACGAATGCGTGATGTAACACAAAAAGGCACAGCAAAACAACGGATGAAGTCTTTCAAAATCGACAATTCAAAAATCCCATTTGACTTTAGATGCGAGATTTCCAGAAAAGACGAAGACGGCAATGACTTGCCAGTTGAGAAAGAACAGTTTTTGTGTTATGTGTTGGAGTGTTATTTCAAACATAAGGATTTATTAAATGAGTACTTCCAAAAAGTTAATTCATAACTCATTTTGGGCTTTGAATTGTCAACAAAAATAGACTAAGGGCAGTCACGAGAAATCGTGGCTGCTTTTTGTCAACACCGCCTGTACCGATAGGCAGCGAAAAAAATCCGGGGGCGGCAGATCATGGACCTGTCTCCCCCGGTTTCCTGCGAAACTACTTGCAAGAATTATCATGATTTGAAGCTGCTGTTTTGTCGGAATTGCCGCCACAGACGCAGAAGCAATGGACTGGCACACACAGCATAGGCCGCCATGCCGATGAATGCAGAGAGGACAAAACGGAGCAGCGCATTCTGCGCGGCCAGATGCGTGGCACTGAAGCGGGCAATTACGCCGCAGACCGTACCGCACAGGGCTAAAAAAGGCAGCAAGCGCAGATAGGGACGAAAGGATAAGGCGGTGCTCAGCTTTCGTGCTGTGCAAATATTCAGCACGCCGCATACCACAACAGACATGCTGGTGGCAAAAGCTACGCCCAGTACACCGTAACGCGGGCAAAGCGCAACACTTAACACAATGTTTAAGGCAATGCCGATGCTGCTGTTGACCATGGGACGTTTGGAGTCTTGATGTCCATACTGAAACCGGCTGTAAACCTCCCGGAAAACCAGAGGGACAAACATCAGCGCATAGCCGCGCAGGGCCTGCGCGCAGATGCGCACGCTTTCCGCGTCAAATGCGCCGCGGGCATAGACGATGGTGACGATCTCCTCTGACAGCAGAACCGTCAGAATACTGATGGGAAGAAAGATGACGGAAAGCAGAAGCGCTGCCCGCTCCGTGAGCTGTGCCGCGCCATCCGCGTCCCCCACGGCAATGCGCGTGGTGACATAAGCAAAGAGCATGGAGGCAAACGTAGTGATAAACGTACTGACCAGGTTGCTCAGGACGGCGGCATAGTTCAGCGACGTGACCGCTCCTGCCTCAAGACCGGATACCAGCATCTTATCGACCATCTGGTTGATGTACACCAGCGAATAGCCCAGCAGCAGCGGCCCCATCATGCGCAGCAATTCTTGGACCGCGGGATTCCGGAACGGATTTCCGCGGGAGACCGTCCAATAGCGCCGGGAGAGAATGGCCATATAGCCTGCATTCCAGAGATTATAGGCAAAAAACGAGAGGACAAGAACCTGCACACCGAGCGTACGCGCAAGTGCCGCAGCCAGAACGATGAGAAAAATACTCTGGTGAACAGAGATCATTTCACCGGGGACAAATCGCTTATTGGCATGGAGCAAGCCGTTGAATACGGCGATCCATGTGAGCAGCAGCAGCACCGGGGCAAACAGGCGCAGATAGCGGCTCAGCTGCTCGATCTGTTCAGCCGGATAGCTTGGTGCGATCAGCCGGGCGAGCCACGGCGCGCATAACTCCACAAAAAGCACGACCATGGCGGTAAAGACCGTCAAAGCCTTCCAGACATCAAAGGCAAAGCGCCGCGAAGCGTCCTCTCCCTGCTGCGCAGTATGCAGATAAACGGCGATGAGAGCGGAAAGCACGGACTGCACCAATAAATATTGAATATTTCCGATCAATCCCTGAGAAAGATTGATGAGATCCGTTTCCAGCGTTGCGCCGAAGGCAGAAGCCGTCACCATCTGTTTGACAAAGCCCAGCAGCTTGCTGACGATCAGCAGGCCCGTGACGGAAAAAACCGTACTGATGATGTGGTTCTTTTTTATGGTCAATGCCGTACCCTCTCCTTATGCTCTATCCGTGGAGGCAGCCACGTCTTTTTTCGGCGTTCCGGGAACCGGGACCGCTTCACACGTCTTATTGGGCAGCGTCAAGCCGTAACCAATGGCGCACAGCAGTGGGGAGAAATACCACAGATCTCCGGAAATATTGGCCTGCACCATATAGGCGATCAAAAACAAGAAAAAATAACGGACATGCTTTTGCTTCCATCCGAAATGCAGCAGATTCTTAACCGCCCAGAGAATCAGAAGCATCAGTGGAATAAACCCCGCCAGCCCCGTTTCACACAAAAGTTCTAATAGAATATTGTGCGGGTACATTCCGTATTTCACAGTATACCCCATGGGACCCATGCCGGTGATCGGTGACTTCTGAAATTCTTTTACTGCCAGCTTGAAAAGAGTGCCGCGGCTGCCAATTTGAATGTTTTCCTTCGCACTATCTTCCTGAGATGGGGTATCCGGCTCAGCGGGAGCATCCGGCTCGGACGGAGTATTCGGCTCAGACGGAGTATCCGAACGGTTGGTTACTTGCTGGTCGCCGTCCGCTTTTACTAAATCATCAATTCTATCGGAAACTTTGGGATCCTCATTTGTTGTAACAAATTCACCTTTGGATATGCCCTGCAAAAAAATAGTCATCCGTGATGTGTTAAACCCCTGCGGGGCGTAAACAAAAATATTGAAACACAGGACAAACGTCATAGCGGCAGACAGGATCGCGCTTTTCCGACGGGACTCACGATGCAGGCAGGAGGAAAATACCAGGCAAATGCAGAAACCGACCACGCAAAAATAGGTTCCGCGTGTACCGGACGCAATAATGGCGATCCAAAAGAGCGCAATAAGAATGCAGCGGAGGCGCTGGGGATGTCTCAGCGTTCGTCCAAACAGAGAAAATGGCTTTCCCTCTAAAAACTGGAACACCATTGCCAAAAGAAACGGCATCAGGGTGTAAGAAAAACTCATATAGTTGATGATGCCAAGATCTCTACCCCAATTGAACGGGTTGCAGTTAAAAAACGCGCCATTGAAATAAATTAAAGCGGCAGGGGCCGCAAAAAGACCGAGATGTTCCAAGGTGTCAAAGAACGAGGATTCCTGCTGCTTTGCTGCGGCGTAAACGCCGGTGCAAAATGCGGGAAATGAAAAAAAGAGAAACTGACCGGCACGATGAGTCCACGTTCCTGTAAATCCAAAGTGTACCAGCGCCCTGATGTAGCAGCCGGCAAAAAACAGCAATACAAGGCTCAAGGGAAACAGGGATCTTAACTTTAAGTGGCTGAAACGCAGCGTGGACAGCAGCGCCAGAAACGCCGCGGAGGCAAAGAGGACATTGCCGATCACAAAGCCGGTTTGACGGGCAATATTGTCCTGAAAGGCCAGCCCCAGATAGTAAAACATGACGTTGATCAGATTCCCGACACAAAAACTCAGCGGGAGCAGGTATTTACCGTAGCGGCTGTTCCATACCTTGGACAAGATTTGATCCATGGGAGAGTTCTCCTTTGTTTTCTATGTAATATGCTGACTGGGATCTGCCGCACAGAAGCTGCCCGGCGGAGATCAATCAAACCGTCCCTCAAAGTCCGTGCTGGCGGTATGCTCCAGCGGCAGCTTCACCGGCTTGCCGGTGGCGGCGGACTGGTAGATGGCTAAGATCATCTCCAGCGCATTGCGGCCCGCCACCGCGTCCACATAGGGCTTGCGGTCCTGCTCGATGGCGTCCATCATGTCGGCAAACAGGCTGGTGTGGCCGTTGCCGTAGACGTTGCTGGTGGCCTCCTGCAAGCCCTTGTTCTTGGCGTCGGCGTCGCTCTCGTCGGCAAAATTCCACACGTCGATGTTATTGGTGGAGGTGCCGCCCAGCTTCACCGTGCCGGTCTCGCCGAAGAGATAGAGGGTCTCCTCAAGGTTCTTCGGGTAAACGTTTACCGTGCCCTCGATGGTGCCCACCGCGCCGTTTTTGAACTTCACGACCGCCATGCCGATGTCCTCGCACTGGAGGTAATCATGGAACTGCTGGCGGGTGACGCCGTAGACCTCGTCCACCTCGTCCCCCATCATCCAGCGCAGCAGGTCGATGCCATGGATGCACTGGTTCATCAGGCAGCCGCCGTCCTGCGCCCAGGTGCCCCGCCACGGTGCCTGATCGTAGTAATCCCGATTCCGGTTCCAGCGGACGTGGATGCTGCCGTGGGACAGCCGGCCAAAGCGTCCGGCTTCCAGGGCATGGCGCATCTCCTGCACCGCCACGTTGAAGCGGTTCTGGTGGCAGGCGGCCACCTTGACGTGCTTTTCCTCGCTGCGGCGGATGATCTCGTTGGCGTCGTCCATGCGCATGGCCATGGGCTTTTCGATGATGACGTTCACCCCCGCATCGATGCAGGCGAGGGCGATCTCGGCGTGGATGCCGCTCTCCGTGGCGATGGAGGCCAGCTGCAGGTCGGGGTGCTCGGCCAGCAGCTTTTTGTAGTCCGTGTAGCGGGCGATGGAATCGTCGTTCTGGAGGTCATACTTGGTCAGTAGTTCCTCCATCTTCTCCGGCAGCACGTCGCACACGGCGACAATATTCAGCTTGTTGTTCAGGGCGGCCTTGATGTGGTTGACCGCGATGCGGCCGCAGCCGATGAGTGCGTAAGTCATGGAATAAGCCTCTTTTCTTTCATGGCGTTTTCGTAAATGTGTTGATATTCCTTTGCAATGGTGTGCCAATCAAAACGAGACACATTCGCAAGGCAGTTCGCTGATAGGCTGGAATAGTTCTCTGCGACTTGTCTGATCTTTTCGGCCAATTCTACCGGATCGCTGTCGGATACAGGGTATCCTACCGTTCCCTCCGGAAATTGACCGTCAAATCCCTGCCCCCTGGTATATAATACGGGGATGCCTTGGCTCATCGCCTCCGCATAGACCAGGCCAAAGGTTTCTGTATGAGAAGGCATGACAAATATATCGGACTCCCTTAAATGCTGCAGGATCTCTTCTTTCGGACAGCGTGGGAAATAGGAAACAAACGAAGTATCCTCAAGGAGTCCGCGGTATTTCTCCTCTTGAATATCTCCAACGGCAGTAAGCCGAACCTCCATACCTTGCTCTCTCAGCAACTTTGCTGCCTGCACAGTCAACTCAAGATTTTTGTTGGAATTAATCTCGCCTGCATAAAGCAATTCTAACGGCACAGACACCTTGTTTCCGGGTTCAGGAGTGTTCTTTAGAAAGAAGTCATCAATTCCATTGGGAATGACTATACTTTTTTCCCGGATACGCTGCTGTAAAGAAGCCGGGACATATGTAGAAAGGACGTGTTCCCGATAAGCAGGTGAAAGAAAGATAACACAGGAAGCATCCTGCATAACCCTCACTCCAATGCGGCGCAGATGAAACATATATTTGAAGAATACATTCACATCGGTGTTTCGTACTGCCACAATATAGGGGATGCCGTAAGTCTTTTTCAGCAGGCGCGCCACATAACCGCCGGAAAATACAGTATGCGAGTGAATGACATCAACCCCATCTGCCAGCGGCAGCAGATCACGCAGCATTTTCCGCTGCTTGGAGAAGAAGATCAGCCGGTCGAGTTGTGTAAAGCAGGGAGAAACCGTAACATTTTTCGCCATATTGGAGGGAATTTCCATTCCATATCTTACAGGGACATAGACTTTGTTTTCTACGCCGTGTTTTTCCAAAGCGGAGAAGAGATGCGTATACAGCTTGCTGCCCAGATATCCATTTGCAATTTGCAGCACGTTTACAGCGCGCGTTTCCGAATGTGCGGACAGTGTCGAAATTGTTTCAGTATCCGCAGCCGTAGGACACTCTTTTGCCATGTTGCCTCCCTATAAAGTTTAGAGTTGTTCCGGCTTTCTTACAGCCGCCAGAAGCGCAGGCCGGAGGCCTTCAGCTCGTCCATGCGGTAGAGGCTCTTCACATCAATAAGCACCCGCTCGTCGTTGGAAAGCTCGCTCTTGAACAGCTCCCGGAGCTGCATGAGAGACAGCGCGCGGAATTCGTTGTGCCCAACCGCCACGATGACACAGTCCGCCTTGGGAATCGCGTCGAAGGGAACCAGATCCACGTCATAGACCTGCTTGGCCACCTCGGCGTCCGCCCAGGGGTCGGTCACAACAGGCTGGATATCATACTCCCGCAGGCGGTTGATGATGTCCACCACCTTGCTGTTGCGGGTGTCGGGGCAGTTTTCCTTGAAGGTGATGCCCAGGATGACCACCGTGGCCTTCTTCGGCGCCATGCCCGCCTCGATCATCTGCCGGATGGCGGCGTCCGCCACGAACGCGCCCATGCTGTCGTTGACCTTACGGCCGTTGAGAATGATCTGGCTGTGATAGCCCAGCGCTTCGGCGGCGTTGGTGAGATAGTAAGGGTCTACGCCGATGCAGTGGCCGCCCACCAGTCCGGGACGGAAGCCCAGAGCGTTCCACTTGGTGTTCATGCCGGCAAGCACCTCGTCGGTGTCGATGTTCATGCGGTCGCAAATCATGGCGACCTCGTTCATAAAGGCGATGTTGATATCCCGCTGGCTGTTCTCAATCACCTTGACCGCCTCGGCGGTCTTGATGGTGGAAACGGGGAAGGTCCCTGCCTTGATGACGATATCGTAGACCTTTTTGATCTCCCGGACGCTCTCATCGTCCATGCCGGAGACGATTTTCCGGATATTGGTCAGGGTATGAACACGGTCGCCGGGGTTGATGCGCTCCGGACTGTAGCCGATCTTCCAGTCCTCTCCGCACTTGAGGCCGGATTCCTTTTCAATGATGGGGATGCAGATATCCTCCGTTACGCCGGGGTACACCGTGGATTCAAAGACCACGATGCTGCCGGGGGTGAGGTTCTGGCCCACGGTGCGGGACGCGCCCTCGATGGGGCGCAGATCCGGTGTGGTATCGGGATTGACCGGCGTGGGCACGGCGATGATCAGGAACTTCGCCTCCTTCAGGCGGGAAGCGTCCGACGTAAATTCCACCGTGGTATTCTTGATGGCCTCGCCCACCTCGTTGGTGGCGTCGATGCCGTTGGCGTACTCGTTCACCCGCTTTTCGTTGATGTCAAAGCCAATGACCGGAACGTGTTTGGCAAACTCCACCGCAAGGGGCATACCCACATAGCCGAGGCCCACCAGAGCCAGCTTTTCCTCCCCGGTGATCAGTCCCTGATAAATCGCGTCAAACTCCATATTCTTTCTCCTCTGTACTGTTCTTTTTGACGGGGCGGTCATTCCCATCTGTCTGGCTTGCGACTGAAGCCTTCAAATTCTGCATAAATCTTGCATGGTCGATGGCGAAGTTGCCGGTGACGGTCTGACCGGCAGGTACGTCCTTCGTCACAACAGACCCTAAAGAGACTCTGGCATGGTCTCCAATTCTGATCCGGTTAGAAATCGTCACTCCAACACCAATAAAAACATCTGCTGCGATGGTTACATTGCCAGAGATGACCGACATGCCTGCAATAAGTGTCCTTGTACCGATCGAAGAACCATGCCCAATGACGACACTGTTATCGATTTTTACATATTGTCCAATGTCTGTCACATCTTTCATCAGTGTAGCGCCTTCAACTTGGACGCCGCTACCGATCTCGGAATACTCCCTCATACGCACCCAACCGCCGTTTTTCGCCATAAACAGGGTATCTCCATGTTGGATGACATCAAAATTTTGACAGCCGACGGTACTGTTGGCACCAATGCGGACCCCTCGCTCCAGAATGCAGTTTTCTTCAATGACTGCATTGGCACCAACTACGACATCAGGCCCAATTTCTACGTTATATGGTGAGATTACTGCACCCGGACAAATCACCGCTGTTTTATCAATCACAGTTGCCTTTTTTGCAGACTTTTCTACTAAAAGGTTATGTGCTTCAAAAAAGACTCCTTTGGGGTTTTCTGCTGTCACCACACCTTTAACGTGATTTGGAAGATAACCCTTTAGCTCTGGTGAACAAATCACGCAGGATATCCCTTTCTGCTCCAGATAGGGAAGAAATTTGACTCGATCAATGTAGGTTAATGCGGATGAGGCTCGGATGCGGGTACACTGCTCCAGAAAATCAAAACTGCCATCCCGTATAAGTTCATGCGGCTGTTTAATATGCCTTAAAATCTCCGAAAGCAGCATCTTACAGCGCCTCCAGAACCGCGGTGATGACCGTCTCCTGCTCCGCCTCCGTCAGATAGGGGTGCATGGGCAGGGAGAACGTCCGGGCGCAGTAGTCATTGGCATTTCGAAACGCTTCGCCGTAGGTCGGCTCGCTGCGAAACACCGGCAGAGCGTGCTGCGGCGTGGGATAGTAGACCATATTGGGGATGCCCTTTTCCGTCAGGTGGGCGATGATGCGGTCACGCTGCTTGCTGTCCTCCGCCAGCAGCGCGTACTGCGCCCAGGCGGACACGCAGCCCTCCGCCACAAAGGGCGTGGTGAATTTTCCGGCAAAGGCGGCGCTGTACCGCCCAGCCACCATCTGGCGGGCGTCCATCTCGTAGTCTGCCAGCGCTTTCAGCTTGGGCAGCAAAACCGCCGCCTGCAGATTGTCCAGACGGGAGTTCATACCCACGCGGATATTGTCGTACTTGCCGCCGGGGCCCTTGCCGTGGACGCAGAGGGAGCGGATGAGATCGTTGATCTCATCGTCATCCGTGAACACCGCGCCGCCGTCGCCGTAGCAGCCAAGGGGCTTGGCCGGGAAAAACGAGGTGGTGGCGATGCGTCCGAAGGAGCAGGTCTTTTTCCCGTGATACTCCGCGCCAAAGCTCTGGGCGGCATCCTCGATAAGGGCGAGGCCGTACTTCTCGCAGACGGCGGAAACGGCGTCATAGTCGCAGGGGTTGCCGAGAATGTCCACCGCCACGACTGCCTTGGGGGTGTACTTCCCCTCCGCCAGCACCGCCTTGATCTGCCGCTCAAGGCTCGCGGGGTCAAGGTTATAGGTGTCGGGGGTGATGTCGCAGAACACGCTCACCGCGCCGAACATGGCGGCAGGCTCCGTGGAGGAAATGAAGGTCATATCGGGGGCGAACACCGCGTCCCCCTCCCCCACGCCCAGCGCCATGAAGGCAAGCTGGAGGGCGTCGGTGCCGTTGGCGCAGGTGATGCAGTGCTTGCGGCCGGTGAAGGCGGCAAGCTGGGTTTCCAGCTCCTTGACATATTTACCGCCGATGAACGCGGCGGAATTCAGAACATCTTGTATGTTCGCGTTAATTTCGTCCTTGAGCGCGGCGTATTGGGCTTTCAGGTCGATGAATTGCATAGGATCACACTTCCCTTTTGAATTTCGACTCGGTTACTTCTCGGAAACACCTTCTATGACGGAGATCAGCTTGTCCGTCAGACGCTTGAAGTCGTAGTCCTCTGCGGCACGGCGGGCGTTGGCGCCCATGCTTTGGCGCTGCTCATCAGAGAGCTCCGACAGATGGTCAATAACTGCGGCGACCTCCTGCGGTTGGGGATCCCTGACTTCTGTTCCCGCGCCATAGGTCACGACCGGGTTATAGCGGCAGGGAAAGTCACAGAGAATCGGTTGTCCCGCAGCAAAGTAATCAAACAGCTTGTTGAAGCTGATACCGTAATTAAACAGATAGGTAAACGAATTATGGGCAAAGTTCAGATCCGCGCGGCTGACGATGGAGGGAACGTATTTCTTCTCCACCCTGCCCTTGAACACCACATTGGAGATGTTTTCATCGCGGACCCGCCGCTCCAGCGCTTCACGCTCGTCGCCGTCGCCCCAGATCAGAAGCTTGACGCGGGGATCTTTCACACACTTCGCCGCATCCAGCAGCAGACCGAGGTTGTTGACCCGACGGATGGAGCCGGTATAGATGACCTTAAAAACCTCCGGATCGTTCAGGTCGGGATCTTCCACGTGGAAATGCTCTTTATTATAGTCAAACTGCTCCAGATCGACGCCGTTGTTGATGTAGTGCACCTTGGAGCGGGGGATCTCCTTCTCCCAGCCCTGCTCGGCGATGTAGTCGTAGGCGCCCTCCATGGTAAACACCAGGGCATCGGCTTTCTTATAGATCCACTTCTCGCCCCGATACAAGAGCTTGATCAAGGGGTTATCCTTCGTGAAGCGATCGGAGTACACCACGATGCTCTCCGGCCAGAGATCCCGCACCTCGCAGACGCACTTCACGCCGAACTGCTTCGCCAGCTGGATGCCTGCCACCAGCGTCAGCGGGTGGACGGAGGACGCGAAAATCACATCGGGCCTGCCGTGCTGGGCGGCGTACTCCTTCGCGGCCTTCTTCACATTGCGGTAGAAGTCGATCATATTCAGCACGCGCTGCTTGCCGTTGCCGGTGTAGGTGCGGGCGCGGACAAAAACGAAGGGCGTGTCGATCTCCTCGGCAACGTGCTCCTCCCACAGCGCGTCGGTCTCAAAGAAGCGCTCGGCCTTGCCGTGCTTGCTGTTGGCGCCGAAGACAACGGGCGCGTAACCGGCACGGCGCAGATTTTTCGCGAAGTTATAGTGCCGCCCGCCATGGTCGAAATACATATCACTTGCGTAGTGGTTTAAGATCCAGATGTTTGTGTTCATGAAAAGCTTCCTCTTTTTGTGGTTTATGCCCGGTAACGGGGGAAAAAGCCGCTGGTGGGAGAACATCTTCGCGCAATCGCAGAAGCAATACACAACCTAATCGGCAAAGGAACGGACATGGGTGCTCCAAGATTGGCTTGCTCAATGGTAAACAAATTGTCGGCATCACATGGCTTTCTGTTTCTGTTGCGATTTCCTCTCATTCCAATCTTTCAAATCCATATCATACCCTTCGGTTTCAAAGGCGATATCCTCTCGCCGAAAAACCTTTACAATTGTCCGCAAAAATATTTTCACATCTCCAATAAAGGAGCAGGTATCTACATATTTCACATCCAGCGCAAGCTTGGTATCCCAATCCAACGCATTGCGCCCCGTGACCTGCGCGAGACCAGTCAATCCGGGGCGCACCTCATGCCGACGGTGCTGCTGTGCGTCCATATACGCTACATCCCGCACCAGCAGGGGCCGGGGGCCGACGATGGACATATCGCCCTTGAAGATGTTCCACAGTTCCGGCAGCTCGTCAAGACTGGTGGAACGGAGGGCGCGACCGAACTTCGTCAGGCGCACCTCGTCGGGGAGCAGCTCGCCGTTTTCGTCCCGCGCGTCCGTCATGGAGCGGAATTTATACATTTTGAAGATCTTCTCGTCCTTGCCAGGGCGCTCCTGACAGAAAATGACGGGGCTGCCCAGCTTTGTCCGCACCAGCACAGCGATCAAAAGCATAACTGGACTCAATAGCAGAATGGCTATGGCAGACAAAACAATGTCCATCAATCTCTTTAAGTGATTTCTATAAATCAATTCCCCTATCTCCCACTTACTCTTTTATCTTAGCCCGATAAAGCGGGAAGTAACTTACGTCCTCTATAAGCCCACATTTCATTCGCTTTTCAACAAGCATATCATATACGTCCTTATTCCAAATTTTTTTCCCGATATAAAAGTCAAACTCCGTATTCTTTCCAAATTTCTTTTTATATTGGAATAACGCATCGTTCGGATCGCTGCTTCTGCCGCCTCCATGGTGAATATATCGGAATCCATGTTCTTTCCCCCACTTTGCAGCTGCAGCCTCAAGCAATCCCCCTGCATTTAACTCTAACATTTTTTTGCTGCTCCCCAACAAATGCGCATGTAGAATATTCCCCGCAGTGAAATACAGCTCGCTTGCGATAATCTCTCCTTTATAATGAAGCTGTCCTTCCAAAATATATGGTCTTAAATCTGATTCCAAAATCTTATAATAATCATCAGAAAAATAATACATTTTATCTGCGTGATTCCGATCCATCGTCTCTTCATAAATACGTCTGAATTCACTTAGGTCATCGGGCGATAACAGCAATTTAACCGTCACACCTTTCTCCAAAGCGCGTCTGTTATCGCGGCGCAAGCTTTTAGCGAATTCTTTTTGGACAGGATCATCGTAACCTTCCAAATCAGTTCCGACTGTATGTCTGGAAAAAATCACGTCGTAACTGTCATCCACATCTAAGTAATTTTGAAATATTGGATGAAATCTAATAAACTCGCTGACTATCTTATGGTCGCTGCAATACTTTCCAAAAGCCTCCGAATACTCTTTTTTTAGTTTTTCACCATTGTTCGTTTCAAGAATCATTGGCCCGCCATAACCATACGGCGTAACTATGTCATAGTACTGCACCCCGTGAATCAACCATGGCACAGGACGCATGATGAACATATTTTTTATCATTCCGCTTTCGGATTTCCATTCAAATATGTTACATCTACCCTCTCCCATTGCTTGACACAGTTTTCCATACTCCTTAAGGAAGTAAATATCTAAAATCTTTTCTCTCATCTCTTCTTTACCCAATGCACCTGTATGTGGTTTTAATACTCTCGCCCTGCTGCGCAGACATTATGAACGCTATCGCCCAACCAGCGGCACGATTATTGCCTTTGAAAATATTTCAAAACTCCGACAGTTCATCAAAATCAATCGAATACATCAGCGTAAACACTCCGCTTTTTCTGTATTTCGGTTTCTTTTTCAAGTGTGTCCTGCCTAGGTCTCCTTCACCTTTTTCCATATGCCAAAACGTCTTCTTTCTACATGGCCAATCACGCGAAAGCCCGCCTTTTCTACACCCCGAATCGAGCTAAGATGATCCGGGGACACAAACATATAATGCTCCCCGCGCTCCCCATCAGGAAGAGCCCTCACGCGAAACAGGCACGGATCAGTTCGATGACCGTGTCCTGCCGCTCCGGCGTCATTTTGTTGTCGCTGGGCAGGCACAAGCCGCGAGCGAAAATATCCGCTCCCACGTCAGGCACGCCGCCGGCGATATAGGCGTTGGTGCGGCAGCGGAGGCTCCCCTCCCTGCCCACGCACTCGTGCAGGCGGTACATCGGCTGCATGTGCATGGGTTTCCAGATGGGGCGGCCCTCGGCGTTGTACTTCGCCAGGACCTCCAAAATTTCCGTGGGGCAGGACTTCCCTGCCTCTGCGCGGTAAAGGGCTTCGCTGTCAGAGCGCACCTGCGGGCACATGGCCTCCTTGTCGATGATCAGGGCGGAGAGCCAGTAGTTGGGCACGGTGTCCGCCACGATGGGGTTCATCGTCACCGGCAGATCCCGCAGCCCCTCGCAATAGCGCTGGTAGATCGCCTTTTTCTGGGCGATGTGCTCCTCCAGATGGGGGTACTGGCCCCGCACCACGCCTGCGATGACATTGCTCATGCGGTAGTTGTAGCCCACCTCCTCGTGCTGATACCACGCGGCGTTCTCGCGCGCCTGCGTCGCCCACTTCCGGGCGCGGTTGGCGTCCTCAAGGGAGTTGGTCAGGAGACACCCGCCGGCAGAGCCGGTGATGATCTTGTTGCCGTTATAGGAGATGGCGGCGTAGTCGCCGAAGCTGCCGCACTGGCGGCCGTTGAGGGTAGCTCCCATGGCCTCGGCGGCGTCCTCGATGAGCAGCGCACCGTGTTTTTCGCAGATGCGCTTGATCTCGTCCACCTTGGCGGGGAAGCCGTAGAGATGGGCCATGACCACCAGCTTCACCTCCGGATACAGGGTGAACGCCTTTTCCAGCGCGATAGGATCCATGTTCCAGCTGCCCGCCTCGGTGTCGATAAAGACGGGGATGCCGCCCTCGTAGACCACGGGGTTCAGCGTGGCGTCAAAGGTCATGTCTGAGCAGAACACACGCCGCCCCTCAAGAGCGCCGTGGCTGATGGGAGGCTTGCCGTAGAGCCGCTCCCCCGCCAGCTTCACGCACAGGTGCAGCGCGGCGGTGCAGCAGGAGAGGGCGACCGCATAACCGACCTCCGCCTTTTCGGCGGCGATGCGCTCGACCTCGTTGATATTCTCGCCCACGGTGCTCATCCAGTTGGTGTCATAGGCGCGGCGGATATACTCCATTTCTTCGCCGTGCATGGTGGGGGTGGCGAGCCAAACCTTTTCGGCAAAGGGGTGAAATTGATCGTGTGCGGTGAATGCCATAGGGCCACTTCCTTTAAATGAATTGAGTTCTCTGCAAATATCTCAGGAACAGGCAGGTTCCTGTTCGGGGATACGCACGGTATCGCCCTGCGCGGCGTTGACCTCCTCCGGCTCGTGGAAGGTGGGCACAACACGGTGCAGCACCTCCCGGATGCAGGAGACGTCCTCCGTCCGCATGGTTTTGTCCAGGGCATCCTGCAAGAGGGATAGCTTCCGCTCCAGCTCCTCCGGGGTAATGGGGGGCTGGTGCTCCACGAAGATCATGCCGTTTCCGGTCTTTTCCAGATCCCGGCCGGCAATCAGCAGCTCTTCATAGAGCTTCTCGCCGGGGCGCAGGCCGGTCTCCACGATCTCGATGTCCCGGTACGGTTCGTAGCCGGACAGTCGGATCATGTTCTCCGCCAGCTCTAAAATCTTCACCGGACGGCCCATGTCCAGCACGAACAGCTCGTTCTGCTTGGCCATAGCCCCCGCCTCCAGCACCAGCTGGGCGGCTTCGGGAATGGTCATAAAATAGCGGATGACCCGCTTGTCCGTCACGGTGATGGGGCCGCCCTTCGCGATCTGGCGGCGGAACAGGGGCACTACAGAACCGTTGGAGCCCAGCACATTGCCGAAGCGCACCGCCGCGAAGGTGGTGGCGCTGCAATCCGCCATGGACTGCACCACCATTTCGCACAGCCGCTTGCTGGCGCCCATGACGGAGGTGGGGTTCACCGCCTTATCCGTGGAGATCAGGATGAACTTTTTCACCCCGTGTGCGTCCGCCGCCCGGACGGTGTTCAATGTGCCGAACACATTGTTGCGGATGGCCTCCTGGGGGCTGGTCTCCATCAGGGGGACATGCTTATGGGCGGCGGCGTGGAATACCACGTCGGGCTTGTAGGTATCAAACAGCATATCCAGCCGCCGGGGGTCCCGGACGGAGCCGATCTCCACGCTGAGGGGCAGGTCCTTGCCATACTGATCCAGTAGCTCCTGCTGGATGTCATAGGCGTTGTTCTCGTAAATGTCGAAGATCGCCAGCCGCTTGGGGTGGTGCTTGACGATCTGGCGGCACGGCTCCGAGCCGATGGACCCGCCGCCCCCCGTTACCAGCACGGTACGCCCGGAAAGCAGGCCGTCCATAGCGGTGGTGTCCAGCTGGATGGCCTCCCGGCCCAGCAGATCCTCGATCCGCACCTCCCGCAGCTGCTGGCGGATGGGCTTTTGATCGATCAGCTCCAAGGTGCTGGGCAGGGTGGACACCCGGATGCTTCGGTCCGCCAGCTGCCGCAGAATTTCCTTTCGGTGCAGCTCGTCCATGGAGGGGATGGCAAAAATGGCCTCGTGAATATCCATGGCCCGCATCCGCGGCAGGGCCTGACTGATCAAGCCGCTGACAGGCACACCACGGATGCGCTTGTTAACCTTGGCGGGGTCATCATCAAAAAAGCACTGGACGTGGTAGCGGCTGTTGGGATTGTGCTGCAATTCATCCAGCAGCTGCACCCCGGCGGAGCCAGCGCCGATGATGGCCACCGGCACCGCTCCCGGCTGCTCCCGCTGGATGCTGAAGGTCCGGTACATCCGGTAGCCGAACCGGACGGCCAGCATTTCCAGCACCCACAAGCTGGCGATGGCCGCCAGCAGGACGAAGGAAATGCTCTCATGAAGTAAGGCACGGCTGAAGATCTCATAGGCGCCGAAGCCGCAGATGGCCGCGCACAGCAGCGCCAGGTATTCCCGGCTCTCGGCGTAGCGCCACAGGCTGTCATAGGTCTTACACAAAAGCTGGGCAATAACGGTGCATCCATACAGCAGCAGCACATTTTTCGGGAAGCTGCCCTTGGCGCCCACCTCGGTATAGGGCAGCAGCACCGTGATGAACTTGTAGCCTGCCACTGCCACCGCGAACAAAAACGCGTCGCAGAGGAACAGCAGCTGTCTCCGAAATTGGCTCATGATATTCCTCCAAAAGCGGCCCGGCATTTCCAATCGAGAGTATCGTCCTTTCCTATGGAAAGGACGCGGTGCCGCACCGCGAAAAAATGCAATCTGTCCTGAAGTTACTGGGCATCCTCATCGGAAGACATGACCGCCAGAGACAGCACGGTATAAGCGTCCTGACCGGACAAATCTTGCTCCTTCACAGAGCGGCACAGCCTCAAGAACGATTGATTGGTCTCATTCAGCTCCACCGTTTCCAGTCTGCCTTCGGTGTTCATGGCGTCCAGTGCGTCACCAAGGGCCAACACGCCGTCCACAAAGGCGGAGACGTTGTCCGCGCCTATGGCGGGCAGAACTTCCGTGCGGTAGAAGTCCATTTGCAGGTTCCAGCCGTCCGGACTGGAGCGGACCTGCCGGATGCCCTCCAGCGAGCAGGCGAAGAGGTCATCCCAACTTTGCCGGGGCAGGTAATAATACTGGGCCAAAGCGCTGTCGTTTTCATAGGTGCCGGAGGCCCGCAGGGCCGATACATACTTCAGCATATCACCGTTGTAGCTGGGGTCGTTCAGCTGCACGGCGTTGGCCACGTAATTGCGCTGGTAGAAATCGTGGTCGAATACATTTCCACGGACACAGCCCCGGAGGAAGTCCAGATACTCATAAACGTCGCTGGTCTGGAACTGATCCGCCTTCCGGTCCGTCATGCGGGCGCTTTCCAGCAGGCCGCCGAACACGGCTAAATACAGAGCGTATCCGATTGCCAGAATCATACCCGCCGTTTTCGACTTCTTTCTACCCTTCGCCGTATCGCTGGGCAGCAGCGGTTGGGCATAGAGCAAAATCGGCAGCACCAGCAGCATATAGGCAAAGCACTTGAAGCCCCGGACGGAGAAGTTGATCTCCATCAGGCTGTGGAGGTTCATCATGACCCATGCCGCCAGCAACGCGGCGGCCAGACTGTCCTTCTCCTTCCGGACGGCCTGCAGGCACAGCCACGCAGAACCCAGTACAAAGGCCAGCGCAAAAACCGTCCCCACCAGACCGGTGTCGGCCATGGTTTGCAGCAGGTGATTGTGGGCATACTTGGACTCATACTGGAAGGACTGGACGGAGCGGGTCAGGTTTTCCGTGGAGCCGAGGCCCCGGCCCAGCAGCGGCGCGGTGGAGAAAATTTTCCACGCATCCTTATCAAACTCCATGCGCAGAGTGAAGCTGTTGCCCATACCCAAGAGCAGACGGTCGGCAATAAACGCGGGGAGTAAGGGGTAATCCAGCTGAAACCGCTGCCCATCGGACAGTTCGACACGCTCAACGACCGTACCCGCAGACGCATAGAGCTGCCAACGGGTCATCACAAGACCCTCAGGCACCGTGAATTCCGTCTCGCCGGAGGTGGAATCATAGAGCGTTTCATACTGGTCCATCAGCTTTTCATAGGCAGTTTGCCCCAGCAGCACCACGCGAACATCCTCACCCAAGGGCGCGGTCAGCGTGTATGTCCCCGCAGGGAGATCCGCCTGCCGGACCACTCGTTCAGCAGAATCAAAGGTGTAAGGTCCTTTTACCGTCATGGCGGCCACGCCGTAAGCAGCGCAGATCACCGCCACCGCGCCCACAGCCGCCAGCGCCGCCTTTTTGTGAGAGGACAGCACCGCGCCCAGCCGCCGTCCGGCCAGAACGTCCAGCGCAAAGAGGATCAATCCGCTGAACAGGCACAGCGCAACCGCCGTTTCGTCGCCCTGGGTCACCATAGAGGAGGCGGGGGCCGCGGCGGCGATCATGGTCACGGCTGTTTCCGCCAGCAGGAGGAACAGACCGACCCGGTCCATCCGCTCTACCAAAAGCCAGACGAGGCAGGACACCCCGAAGCAAAGCAGCGCGCCGCGGCTGCCGGTGAGCAGGAGGCTCACGGCGTTGATGCCCGCCAGCAGAGACGCGGCCAGCCGCCGCCAGACGCAGGTGGAATTCTTCAGCAGATACAGCGCCGCGAACAGCGCCAGAGAGAAGAGACAGGCTGTTACGTTGGCATCGTTATACAGGCCGTTGACGCGGGCGGTAAAATACTCCGGCAGAGCGCTGGTGTAATCCGTACCCAACACGTTCATCAAAGCGTTGAAAGGCCCGAACAGCACCTGACCGCAGCTCATGTCCAGAGAGATCAGAGCGATGACGGAGGAAACGGACGCGCCGCCCCACAGCAGGCCGGGAACGTGTTTCCGCTCAAATCGGGCCAGCAGAATGACCGCCAAGGAGAAGGCGGCAAGAAATTTGTAGAATTCCGCCACGCCGCTGGCGCCGAAGGGGGAATAGATCGCCGCCGCGCCGTAGATGATGGCGAAACCCAGCAGACCCAATACCGGCACGGACAGCCGCTGCTCAAAACGAGACAGCGGCTTTTTGCCAAGTAAACTCAGGAAGGCCAGGACGCAGAGGATCATACTCACAGTGCCGGTCTGGACGGTCATGGCGAAAAAGAGCAGAACGGAATAGAGCACCACCATGAAGGCATCCTTCCGGGAAATCGCGCTATCCGTACAGCAGTTCTGCCGGGGAGCGGCGGGAACAGGGGTCTTTTCTGTATGTTCAGTCGGGGCGGCGGGCTGGGCCGCCGGGGCGGGAATGTTGTCTTTTCTTGATTTTTTCGCGCTCAAAGCAAGTTCCTCCTATATCTGCGAACTTATGCGGCTATCATTCTACGTAAAACGGCGGGCTTCCACACGCGCCGACATGATTCTATATTTGTTATCCCGCAGCGGGCGGGGGCATTTTCAAAATCAGGCGGGGCGTTCCCCACAAGGATCCTGACAAAAAACGCAAAAGGCCTTTTGGCCATATGTTGTTTATTATAGTCCTATATACCTGAAAATACAAGCGTTTTCAACGGATTTCCAGGTTTTATGCGGTCATAGGGAGGCCGCGCAAAAAAAGGAAGGCAGATGAACGTCGACCGGGATCTATGAGAATCGGCATAACTCCCCCGCAGGGGCATAAAAGAACCCCCGGGCCGAAGCCCGGGGGTATCTCATTTCAGATGCAGCGCAACTGTTGAATCACAGCGGAAGGACTTAGTCCTTGGGCAGCTGGATGAACAGGTTGGTGATCTCGCCGTCCTCAACCGTGTAGATCACGGAAGCCTCGGAGTTGGTCTTGATAGCGGAAGCGCTGATCGCCTCGATATCGCCATCATCGTTGATGGTGTAGACCTTCACGTCGGAAGCCATGGACATGTTGGCGCCGTCGACCTTCTCGCCGTTGACCATCGTGCCGACGATAACCTCATCAGCGGAGACCTTCTTGACGCCGTCAGCGGAGTAGACATCCACGCCCTTGGTGGACTTGGTGGAAGCCTTATAGATGATGTCGTCAGAGTCAGCGGTGGTGGAGAACCAGATCACGTTGTCCAGCTCGCCGGGGTTGTTGATCTGAGCGTCAGACTGAACGTTGCCGTTCTCATCAGCCTTGGCCATGATCATGACAGAGGTGACCTCGCCCTTCACGACAGCGTTGTAGACATAGTATGCAGCGGTGTCGGTAGCGGCATTCAGCTTGGAAGCAGACTTGCCAGCGATGAAGGTGATGTCCTTGCTGCTGTTGGTGGTGGCCACGCCGGTGATGTAGACAACCTTGGCCACGCCGCCCTTGCTGTAGACATAGGTCTCAGCGGTGTTGGCAGCATCGACGATCTCGGGAGCGTTCTTGATGCCGGTGTAGACATTGAACTTAGCAGTCTCACCGTTCTTGTTGATCACGAAGATGGTCTTGGAATCGGTGTTGACAGTCTTGCCGTCAGCGGTCAGCTTCTTGTTCTCCAGAGCGGGAACACCCTCAGACTCGTAGCTACCGCTCAGCTTGTACTCGCCGTCAGAGTTGGTCTTGACGCGAACCAGCAGAGGCAGGTCCTTGGCATTGTATGCACCGGAGTAATCCTTATCGGTGTCAACGGTCTTGACGGAGCCGTCAGCAAAGACCAGCTTTGCGCGGTTGCCGTTGATCCAGTTGGTAGCATCGCCGTTGATATTCAGCAGCAGAGCGTAATCAGAGACGTTAGCGCCGGTCTCCTCGATGTACAGAGCGAAGCCGTTGGCATCCACATAGACATCATAGGAGCTCTTGTTGGACAGACCAGCCTCGGAGGTGCCGTTGAAGGTGTACTCCTTGCCATACTTGTAGGTGGTATCGCCGATGGTCAGGCTCTTCTCGATGACCTTCTTGGTCAGCTCGCCGGAGACAGACTCCATCTTGTACATGGTCTGGATCTCGCCGTCAGCATAGGTGAAAGCGACCACATCGTCCTCAGCGAAAGCCTCGGTCTCATACTCGTCGTTGAAGTCAGCAATGGTGCTGTCGGTATCGACCACAACATAAGCGTCCTTCTTGGAGGTAGCGTCCTTCACGTCGGTGATCTTACCAGCGTAGACGGACATAGCAATGACGTCAACATGGTTGTTGTCATCGTTGCGATAGACTTCGATCAGGGTGCCGTTGCCGATCTTGTCAGCGGTGCCGCCCAGCTTATCCAGCTTGGTGTCGTTGGCCTTGCTGACGGTGAAGGTAGCAGCGTCCTTGCCATTCTTGGCGGTGTCAAAGCTCTCGCCGTTGACATACAGGTTGGCAGTGGTGTCCTTGGTGGACATGTTCAGGTCAGCATAGATGTCATTGACCTTCACGGAGCCCACATAGGTCAGGTCAGGAGTCTTGGCATAGGTGCCGATCTTGACGCCCTTGTAATCCCAGCGGGTAGCGGGACGGCCGAAAGCGTCAGAGGTGCTGTGGGCAAACAGGTTCTTGAACACGGTCTCATAATAAGGCTTATTCTTATCCTGAACAGCCTTGGCGCTGGTGGAAACGGAGACGTTGCCAACGATGACAGTGTTGTCATTGGGATAAGAGAAGGTGCCAGCCTTCAGCATGTTCAGAGCATACAGGCAGGCCTCTTCACGAGTGGCAGCCTTGGCGCCGTTGAACTCGCCCTTCAGGCCGTTATCCAGAGCGACGTCCTTGGACAGAGCGCGCTTGGCAACGGAGATGGACCAGTTGGGGCCGGTGTAGCCTTCCTTGTCAGCCTGCAGGCCCAGAGCGCCCAGCAGCATCTTCATGAAAGCATAGCCGGTCAGGGTGTTGCCGGGACGGAAGGTGCCGTCAGCATAACCGGAGATGATGCCCTCCTTAGCGCAGTAAGCGATGTAGGGAGCAAAGACGTTGGTAGTAGCAACGTCCTTGTAGGGAGCTGCATCAGCGGTCAGAGCGTCAGCAGTGGTGGTGCCCAGGATCAGGTTGCAGATGATCTTGGCGGCAGCACCGCGGGTCAGAGTGCCCTGGGGCTTGAAGGTGCCGTCGGTATAACCGCCGACGACGCCCAGGGTGGACATCACTTCGACAGCTTCTTCATAGTTGATCTTGCTGTTGTCGGTGAAGTCCTTGGCGCCAGCGCTGACGGTAACCAGAGACATGGTCATCACCAGAGCCAGAACCAGAGAAAGGAACTTCTTCATGGGGTTTTCCTCCTTTTAGATTCTCCCGTAGGGGGAGTTTGTTTTACAAAACAGGCTTTCCGTTTCCGGCCCCGATTTACATATCGTGGCTAGCCTACCCTATATCTAAACCGGGAATGAAAAGGGGAAAATCTGCTTTGCAAGGCATACTTTAGCAGGGCATTTTCCCGTTGTAAATGGATTTGGGCCGACTGTAACAGAAGTGCAAGAAAACCGCATTTTTATGAAAATAGACCATAGCGAAGCAATCATCAATCGTAATTTTATTTTTCGGCAGGCTGCGCCTCCTGCGGCAGCTGATAGCGCTTCCCCACCCGGATCAGCTCCCCCCGCTCCACCATGTGTTTCAGGATGTTGGTGGCCTGATGGGGTGTAACGTGCAGGAGCTTTACAAAGTCCTGCCGGCTGGCGATGGAATGCTCCGCCAGATAGCCCCGGAGAACCGCCAGCTGCTCCTCCGGCGGGACGACGCGGCCCTTGGGATAGTACCGCACGCCCACCTTTTCCAGCTGCCCGCTCTCCGCCAGACGGTTCAGGCAGCTCCACGCCGTGTTGGCGGAAACATTCAGCAGGCGCATGACGTCCTCCCGCACCAGAGAACCTTGCCGCTCCGCCTGCGCCGTCAGAAGTTCGCCGGTTTTCTGCGCCGCCGCCCATGTGCATAGCGCCCGCAGGCTGAAATTTTCCAGCCCGCCCCGGATCATGGCCGTTCTGGACACCACGGAAATTCTGGAAAGGTCGATGGGACGGCCCGTCGTCGGCGCAACGAACACCTTTGGCTCGTTCAGCGCCTTCTGCCGCTCCCACGCTTCATGCAGCAGACGGCTCAGCCGCGCGCCCATGGGGATCTCCCGATCCGGCAGGCGGAGAACCTCCCGGTCGAAATCCACCTGCTCCCACGTCAGCGCGGCAACCTCGCCGGGCTGCATCCCCGCCCGCCAGCACATCCAGATGGCCAGTCCGGCAGTGGAGCGGCCCTCCTGCTGCACGATGCGCCAGAGGATGTATTCGGTTTCGTCCTGTCCGCCGGACGCCGCGGGCCGCCGCGCCTGCTTTCCCCGCAGGCCGGAGCCGAACTGCCCGCGGAGGGACGAAACCGCCAGACCGCTGACTTTGGCGGCATAGGCCCAGCCGTTTTCCCGGATCTGCCGCAGCAGCCAGTCGTGCCGCAGATCCATCAGGCTCACGGTCTGGTTTTCGGAGTCCAGCGCTATTTTGGCGAGCCGCGACACGTTTTCCGGCGTCATGGGCTTGCGCCCCCGCTCCGCGATGATGACCCGCTCCGACTGCTCATGGTACAGAGTCCAGCGCTTTTGGAGGCACTCCGCCACCGGCTCTGCCATGGGGACGGTGCGCTCCGGCAGCAGCAGCACCCGGTTTGCAAAGTCCACCTGATCCCACGTCAGCTGGTTCAACTCCTTCCGGCTCAGCCCCTGAAGCCACGCCAGACGGATGATCGCCCCCTCCGGGCTGTAAGGATAGCGCTCTAAAATCCGCTGCATGGCCGCCTCGTCCGGGCGCTTGTAGTCCGCTGCCATAAGGCACCTCCCGCCGCGCCGGAAACGGCGCTGTTCTGCGCCGATGCGGCGGGCGGGCGTTTACAAAATCATGCTTTTGTAAATACACGCGGCATTGATTGGATGCAGGAGCGAAGCGCTTTGTCAAAAAACGACGGAAATAGATGCTGCTATATCCGCTTTTTCCCAAAAATAACGCACAAAAAGAAGCCGATTTTCTATTTTTTGAGAATCGGCTTTATTTCGCACGCACCAAGGCGGAAAACATTGCTTTTTTCAGACAATTTCATTAAAATGAAATGGCTGATACGGCTCAGGCATTCACAGATGGCGCTTACTTTGTAACAAAAGCATGATTTTGTCTAACAGAGCAGGTTCATCCGCTCCAGCTGCCAGATATGCTCCGCGCCGTCCGTAAGGAGATAGATGCGTGTGGTGTTGACCAAGCTGTGGCCCAGAAGATCCGCCAGCTTCACGATATCTTTGTAGAGGGAATAGTACGTCCGGGCAAACAGATGCCGCAGATTATGGGGGAATACCTTGCTCTCCATAACGCCTGCCGCCGCGCACAGCTTTTTCATCTCCGACCAGATCTGGACGCGGCTCAGCGGGTTTCGCCGCCTTGTCAGGAAGATTTTTCCCGATCCCGTGCGCTGCCTGCGGGCATAGCGCAGTAGCTTCCCGCAGAGCTTCCGGGGAATCAGGATCGTGCGGATCTTCCCTTTCAGGTAAATTTCAGTCCGGCCTGCCCGCGCCGCCTCCACGGTTATATACCCGACTTCCCCCACCCGGATGCCCGTGGCGCAGATGGTCTCCATGACAAGGGCAAGCCGTTCGTTCCCGGATGCGCGGGCCGTTTGGATCAGGCGGAGGTATTCGTCTCTGCTCAGCTCCCGTTCCGGGATGGAAAAGCTGCGGCGCTGAAGCCGCAGCGGCTTCGCCGCGCAGTCGGACCATCCCTGAAACTTGAAAAAGCAGTTGATCCCGGCCAGCATGGCGTTGACGCTTGCCGGCGCGTAGCAGTCGATCAGGTGCGCTTTCCACGCCAGCACCCCCGCCTTGTCCGGAAGCCCTTGGCACCACACGCTGAATGCCCTGATGCTGCGGACATAGTTTTCAATCGTTCCCGCGCCGTATTCCTGCCGCTTCAGGTTCTCGGCAAATCGGCGGATCTGTTCCTCCGTGATCTGGCGTTCTGTATTGCCTGCGTCCATTTTCTTCTCTCCTTACTCTGTAAGCTTTCAAACTCCGCAAAGCACTGAAACGCACATGGGCGGACAGGAAGTTCCTGTCCGCCCATGTGCATCGCGTTTTATTTCATATTAAGGCAGTTACAAGGCGCAAAACGCACGCCGTTCAGTGACACGCGGCGCTTCCCATCGTATCAGACGCATGAGGAAAAATCAATCTTGCAACCCCGCAGGAAAATCCGATCCCAGCTGGGGGATCCTCTGTCCGGCAGCAGGCAAACCGTCCGCAATCCGCCTCACCCAATCAGGCAGAAAGCCCCTGAAACCATTCGGGTAATGTTCATAGGGACACAAGTTGACACCATATCTTGCAAGGGGGCGGACAGCGTTTGCT
>ERZ827440.1330-NODE-1330-length-27818-cov-9.455390_pt1 | contig 27818 bp, 30 predicted proteins | sample MGYA00519774_ERZ827440 | MGnify/ENA primary metagenome ERZ827440 (study PRJEB31778, sample SAMEA3449302) | human gut metagenome | biome: human gut; feature: human-associated habitat; material: faeces | place: United Kingdom | collected 2010/2012 ... | reverse complement strand
GCATCTGTAACGCTCCTTCGTCGCGAACAGCTGCGCTCGGCATCGGCCCCTGCAAGTTCTATCGAAAAGTGCCGCAGAGCGGAGCCTGTACTAACCAACGCTTTCCTCTCATATAGTGTTCCAGACGAACAAAACGAGGTGGAAACATGGAACATACAGGCAATCATATCACCCTTTGCGGCACGCTGCGGGCGCTGCCGGAATATTCGCACAGCAACCATGAGCGGCGCTTTTTCCGCTTTGAGCTGGAGGTGGAGCGGCTGTCCGGGACGGCGGACGTGCTGCCGGTGATGGCAGCGGAAGACGTGCTGATGGCAGCGGATCTGTTTGCGGGTGGGCGCTTCCTCGTGGAGGGGCAGATCCGCTCGTTCAACTCGCGGGCCGAGAGCGGGCGGCGGCTGATCATCTCGGTCTTTGCCGAGTCCGTCACAACGACGGAGCAGCCGCCGCAGAACGACGCCGTCCTCACAGGCGCGATCTGCAAGCCGCCCATCTACCGGCGGACGCCGCTGGGCCGCGAGATCTGCGACGTGATGCTCGCCGTGCCGCGGCAGTATCAGCGGACGGACTACATCCCCTGCATCCTCTGGGGCCGGACGGCGCAGTGCGCCGCAGAACTGCCCGTCGGGGCGCAGATCGCGCTGACCGGGCGCCTGCAGAGCCGGGGCTACGTCAAAGTCCTGCCCGAAGGGGCCGAGGAACGCACAGCCTACGAACTGTCCGCGATGGAGCTGGAAATTCTGGAAGAAAATTTCTGATTTTCTGCAACGCTTTCTCAAATTCTTCGTCTGGATAGATAAACACACAAAAGAAAGGGGAACCCCAACATGAAACAGCATCGAATTCTTGCACTGTTTTTGAGCGTCCTTTTGCTTACGGCCCTGCTGACCGGGTGCGGCGCGAGCAGCAAAAACATGGCCGCCGACACGGCTTCGTCCGCAGCGCAAAACTGGAAGACGGAGAGCGCTGCCGCTGCGGAAGAGTGGGGCTACGACACCCCGGCGGAAGCGCCGGCGGAGACGGAGACGGCCTGGGATGACGCGGCGGACACGGGCTTTACGACCAGCGCCGCGGGGAACGCGGAACTGGACACGGGCGACAATTCCTCGCTCTCGGACTACGCAGCCAAGATCATCTACTCGGCAAACATCTCGGCGGAGACGACGAAGTTTGACGAGGCCGTGGCGCGGATCGAGGCGATGGTGACGGACTATCAGGGCTTTGTAGAAAGCTCGAACGTCTACGGCAACACGCGCTACAATGACGACGGGACGACCACCGTGGTCGACCGGCACGCGAGCTATGCGCTGCGCATCCCGGCGGACAAATTTGAGCAGTTCATGTCCGAGACGTCGTCCATCGGCAACGTCCTGTCCTCGAACCGCTATGCCGAGAATGTGACCTCGACGTACACGGACTATGAGGCGCGGCTTTCCTCGCTGCGGACGCAGGAAGAGCGGCTGCTGGCCATGCTGGAGAAGACCGAGGACGTGGAGAGCCTCGTCGCGCTCGAAGAACGGCTGGCCGATGTGCGCTATGAGACGGAATCCATCGAGCGGAATCTGCGGAACATGGACATGCAGATCCGTTATTCGACTGTTTCCATTGATCTGGACGAAGTTGAAATTTACACCCCGACCGTGGCCGCGCAGCGGACGTTCGGCGAGAAGTTCGCCGATGCGTTCTCCGACGGCTGGCGCAGCTTCGGCCGCAGCTTCCAGCGCTTCATCCTGAATCTGACCGAGGCGCTGCCGTCGCTGATCCTGCTTGCAGTGATCATTATTGTGGTAGTCGTGATCGTGCGGCGGTGCGTGAAAAAATCCCGCGCGAAGAAAGCCGCAAAACAGGCCGAGGCCCCGCAGGACGAACAGAAATAACAGGCATAAAACGTCCCCGGCTTCCATGGAAGCCGGGGATGATTTTTATTCATCAGATGTACTGCTGCGTGACAACGTCGATGATGCCGCGCGTCGTGATGCGGAGCGTCGGGATGACCGGCAGCGCCATGAAGCTGAGCGTCATGAACGGGTCGATGCCCTCCTTGACGCCGAGCTTAAATGCGGCGGCCTTCGCGCCCTCGAGCTTTTCGTTCATCTCGGTCAGCGGGCAGTCGGACATGATGCCCGCGATCTCCAGCACGACGTTCCCGCGGATCTCGCCGTTTTCGACCACGACGATGCCGCCGTGCTGCTGCACGATCTGATTCGCAGCAAAGGCCATATCGTCCTCATTCGTGCCGACGACGATGATGTTGTGCGAATCGTGCGAGATGCTCGTCGCCACCGCGCCTGCCTTCAGGCCGTAGCCCTGAATGTAGCCGAGTCCAATGTGGTGTGTGTTCTTGTGCCGCTCGATGACCGCGATCTTCAGGATGTCCTTCTCGAGATCGACCCGGTCGGAATACCCGTTGTCGGTCGTGACGATCTCGCCGGGGATCATGCCGATGACGCCGCGCGGGCGCGTGTCCTTGAAATCATCCGGCGTCAGCGTCCCAACGTGGAACGTGTCATGCGCACGCTCGTCGAGATACGTCTCGATCTCCGGGGCCGGGAAGTCGAGCAGTGTCGTGCCGTCCCAGTAGAGCTTGCCCTTTTTGAAAACCATCTGGACGTTAAAATCCTTGAAGTTGTCGATGATGGCGAAGTCCGCCAGATAGCCGGGCGCGATGGCGCCGCGGTTGTTCAGCAGGAAATAGCGCGCCGCATGGTGGCCCGCAGCCTTGACGGCGATGATCGGGTCGACGCCGTATTTGTTGATGGCCTCGCGGCAGATGTAGTCGATGTGGCCCTTCTCGAGCAGGTCGTTCGGATGCTTGTCATCGGTGCAGAACATGCAGCGCTCGGCATACTGCGGCGTCAGCAGCGGAGCCAGCGCCTCAAGGTTCCGCGCCGCCGTGCCCTCGCGGATCATGATGAACTGTCCGCGGCGCAGCTTGGCCAGCGCGTCCTCGATGTCGGAGCACTCGTGGTCGGAATAGACGCCCGCAGCGATGTACGTGTCGAGATCCTTGCCGGACAGGCCCGGCGCGTGGCCGTCGATCTTCTTGTGGTGCGCCTGCGCGGCGACGATCTTCGCGACGACCTCGGCGTCGTTGTGCGTGACGCCGTAGGCGTTCATCATCTCGGCGAGGCCCTGCACGCGCGGATAGTCGTAGAACGAATCGATGGCGCGATAATCAAGATTCGCGCCGCTCTCGTCCATCGGCGTCGCCGGGACGCAGGACGGCAGCATGAACCGCACATCGATCGGCAGGCCCTCGGTCGCCTGGAACATATAATCAATGCCGTCGGTGCCCATGACGTTGGTGATCTCGTGCGGATCGGTGATGACGGTGGTCGTCCCGTGGACGAGCGTCGCCTTCGCAAACTCGCGCGGCGTCACCAGGCTGGACTCGAGGTGGATGTGCGCGTCGACGAAGCCGGGGCAGACGATCTTGCCGGTCATGTCGTATTCGACTTCACCGTCATACTGCCCAAGGCCCACGATCAGGCCGTTTGCGCACGCGATGTCACACGTGCGCAGCTCATTCGAGAACACGTTGACATACGTCGCGTTTTTCAGCACCAGATCGGCCTTTTCCCGGCCGGAGGCCGCCTCGATCACGCGCTTTTTGCGCAGCAATTTCCGTTGAATTTTTCCTGCGTAGCTCTCCATCGGTACTGCCATAGGGTTCATCCTTTCTTATGTTTATGATTAGCACAGATTATAGCACAGCTTTGCGCACTTGTCCATTCCACCGGACAGAATTCTTTTTGCGATCATCGAAATTTTGTGCTATACTGGATTCACATCAAGAGGTGATCTGTTATGAAGCTGCTTATGCACATCTGCTGCGCGCCCTGCGCGAATATGCCAATCGACGCGCTCCGCGCCGACGGCATCGACCTGACCGGCTATTGGTACAATCCGAATATCCATCCGTTTACCGAATACCGCGCCCGGCGCAACTGCTTGCAGGAATACGCAAAGACCATCGGCCTGCCGCTGCTCGTGCGCGACGACTATGGCCTGCGGCCGTTTGTCCGCGCTGTAGCGGACGACATTGCGGGCCGCTGCGTCAAGTGCTACGAGATGCGCCTTTTCGAGGCGGCACGGATGGCGAAGGAGGGCGGCTTCGACGCGTTCACGTCCTCGCTCTTCATCAGCCCCTATCAGCAGCACGAGCTGATGCGCGACGTGGCCTACCGCGCGGGCGAGGAATACGGCGTGCAGTTTTACTATCAGGATTTCCGCCCGATGTTCCGCGACGGGCAGACCCGTGCGCGGGAGCTGGGCTTCTACATCCAGAAATACTGCGGCTGCGTATTCTCCGAGCAGGAACGCTATCAAAAGCCCTCGCGCATCATCCCATAACCACCGGCCAAAGCCCAAAATTCTACAATAGACGCGTCATTGCGAACCAGCCCGCACACTGGTGTGGCAATCCCGTGGATCTTCATGGAGTCTAAAATGGAGCAACGCTCCCCATAACACTCCTATAAAATAAGGAAGCACGATTCGCGTAAAAATTTTTCTCGTTCCAGTCAGAGTAATTCACTCTGACTGGAACTTTTTTGCGCCCCTATACAGGAAAATCGAGCTTGCCGACGAAAGCGTAGTAGATTTCAATCTCCTGCCGCCGGGTGCCGTCTTCATCGCGGCTGCCCTCATGCACGATAATTTTGTCTATTCTCCAGAGTGCGTTTGCTTTTGTAGGACTCCTTTTCCGTCTTGAAATTCACCAGATGGCCAAGATATTCTCTGCGCTCGAGGATGTGCGCGACGGTATTATCCGCCCAGCGGCACTCATGCCCGGGATGATAGCGCCTTGTGCTGCCGGTTCTGCGAAATTCCAGCGTTCCGGGCGTTGTGATTTCCTGCTCTGTCAATATCCGGGCAATTCTGGTCGGGCCATTGCCTGCCAGACACAGACGGTATATCTGCTGGACAACAGGGGCGGTTTCCTCATCTACAATGAAATTACCGTCTTCGCCCATGAGGTAGCCGTATACCGGTTGACTGGTGGTGGGCTTTCCACTCATCCCTTTGGCTCGCTTGGAGGCTCGGATTTTCTTGCTCGTATCGCGAACGAACCACTCATTGAACAGGTTCCGCAGTAGAGTCAGGTCGTTGTCGCCCTTAGCGCTGTCCACGGTGTCATTGACAGCAATGAAACGAACGCCGTTCTGTGGGAAGACCATTTCCGTGTACATACCGACTTGCAGATAGTTTCGACCGAGCCTCGACATATCTTTGACAATTACCGTTCCGATTTTTCCAGCCTCAATGTCTGCAAGCATTTCTTGAAAATCAGGGCGGTCAAAATTCGCACTGGAGAAACCGTCGTCGGTGTACCATTTCAAGCTGGTGAAGCCATGCTGCTTTGCGTAGCTCTCCAAAAGCAACTTTTGATTTAGAATTGAGTTGCTCTCACCTTGGAGTTCATCTTCATGCGAAAGTCTGGAATAAAGAGCAGTGATTTTGGGCTCACTCTGTCTTGCCATAAAAACCTCCGTTCCGACAGACGAACCCCACGATTCCTATTCAATTATACCACCGAAGCGGTTGCCTGTTCAAACGATTATGCACACTAATTTGTGAATTCTTGTAGTTTCTCTTTGCAAATGCGGATAAAAAATAGGCAGCGTCAATGCCGCTGCCCAACCTGCGTTTCTGCAATCTCGGATTGCAAAACCCTCATCATCTTTTCCGCCGCCGTGACGGTTGTGGTCGGCTTATAAAAGCCATATACAACTAAAATAGAATTTCCCAGACGCGTTTCAGTCACACAATCCGCATTTTGAATATGGGAATATCATTTTGCCTTTCGTAGACCGTTTCCCCAAGGACACCGAGCTGTATCGGGTGATGACCACCAAGCCGAACGAGGTGAGCGGCGCATGATGGAGCTTGATACGATTTTCTGCGGCGACGCACTGGATGTGCTGCGCACGCTGCCGGACAACTTTGTGCATTGCTGCATCACCTCGCCGCCCTATTACGCGCTGCGGGATTACGGTATGGATGGGCAGATCGGGCGCGAGGACACGCCTGCGCAGTATGTGGCGCGGCTGACGGAGGTATTTTCCGAGGTTCGGTGCGTGCTTCTTCCAAGCGGCACGCTCTGGCTGAACATTGCGGATACCTACTGCGGCACCGGCAGCAAAGGCGACCATCTGGACCCGAAGAATCCAAGCGGGAGGAATGAACAGGGTGTATCGCTTGCGCAGCGAGTGGAAAATGTCAAGGCAAAGGATATGCCGACAGGAGCGGCTATGAGGCGCGCTTCACGCAGTGCGGCATCTGTACGCTGATGAAGAAGCTGGGGCTTTATGACCTGACGCCCGCCATGTGCCATCTGGACTATACGATGAGCGAGGCCGACGGCGCGTCGAACTTCGTGCGGGAGTATACGCTCGCCTCCGGCGGCCCGCATTGCGACTGCGGCTATCAAAAGCGCAGCTAAAGTAGGGGCGGACGACTCTGTCCGCCCGTCCCCCCGCCGCAGTGAAATAAGCCTTCTCCGGAGGAGAAGGCTTTCGGGCGACCGTTGGCCGCCCCTATGTTCACAACAGGAACTGTAATCAAATTCGTAGAGACAGCCATAAAAAATGGGCGCAGCCATCCGGCTGCGCCCATTGCTGTTCTGGAATTAAAGCGCCTTCTTGGCGGCCTCGACGAGGGCCTCGAACGCGGCGGGATCGGCGATAGCCAGCTCGGAGATGGCCTTGCGGTTCATCTCGATGCCAGCCTTCTTCAGGCCGTTCATGAAGCGGGAATAGTTGATGCCGAACGGAGCGACCGCCGCAGAAATACGGGCGATCCACAGCTGACGGAACTCGCGCTTCTTCAGCTTGCGGCCGACATAAGCGTACACGCCGGACTTGTAGACGGCCTGCTTGGCCATCTTAAAGTGGCGGGACTTGGAACCCCAATAGGACTTCGCCAGCTTCAGGGTCTTATTTCTTCTTTTGCGCGTCATCATTGCGCCTTTCACTCTTGCCATGATTGAATCCTCCTATGTTATCAGTCCGTCCCTAATTATTTGTAGGGAATCATTTTCTTGACGGTATCTTCCACGGTCACGTCGGCGTAGCCGTTCTTGCGAAGGTTACGGGTGCGCTTGGTGGTCTTCTTCGTGAGGATATGGCTCTTGAAGGCGTGCGCTCTCTTGACCTTACCGGTCTTGGTCAGGTTGAATCTTTTCTTTGCGCCGCTATGGGATTTCAGCTTAGGCATAGTGGTTCTCCTTCCGTTTGTTGCGTTTTGCGAAAATTATTTGGAATTCTTGGGGCTGAGGAACATGGACATATTGCGTCCTTCGAGCTTCGCGTCCTTGGCGACGGTGGCCAGCTCGGCACAGTCAGACCCGAATTTCTTCAGCAGGTCTGTGCCAAGCGAGGTGTGCGCCATCTCGCGGCCGCGGAAACGAACGGTGACCTTCACTCGGTTGCCATCCTTCAGGAACTTCATGGCGTTTTTGACCTTGGTATTAAAGTCGTTGGTATCGATGCTCGGGGACATGCGGATCTCCTTGACCTCGACGACGTGCTGGTTCTTCTTCGCTTCTTTTTCCTTTTTCAGCTGTTCGAAGCGGAACTTGCCGTAGTCCATGATCTTGCAGACCGGGGGCGTGGCGTTCGGCGCGATCTTGACGAGATCAAGCTCCTTTTCCTCGGCAAGCGCGAGGGCTGCGGCCGACGTCATGATACCAAGCTGATCGCCATCAGCTCCGATCACGCGAAGCTCCTTGTCACGGATCTCCTCGTTGATCTGATGTTCTAATTTACCGATGATGAAGCACCTCCATACGCAAAGTGCGGATGCCGCAAGGCACCCGCACATAACTTCGCACTGACTCCCGAAAGGGAGGTGAAAGATATGAACCTCTTCGCGCAAGCTGGAGGTGAGGGCGGCCAAACGGCTCCTTCTTTGTTTTCTCCGCATATTATAGCGGGGAAATCTCCTCTTGTCAATACAAATTTGCAAATTTTCAAGCGGTTTTCTGTAAATACCACGCGATGAGCAGATCGGCGACCTCGCCGTAGGACTGCACGCCAGACTCCTCGCTGAACGCCTTGAGATAGGCGTCGTTGACCTTCTGCGCCGCGTCCTGAACCTTGCCCTCGTACTGGGCATAGTGCTCGTTGGCGGCCTGTGCGTCGGCGCGGACGCCGTCTGCGACATTCTGCCAGATGCTGGCGGCGGCGCTGCGGTCGACCTTGGCGAGGGCGTTATTACAATAGATGTAGGCGGCAAAGGCACCAGAGTAGCGGAAATCGTTCCTCGGGTTTTCCATGCACGCCAGATACGCGCAGAAGTTCGCCTCGTCCTCGGCGGCGACGGCCTGCCGGTGGGCGATCTCGTGGCACATCGTGAACGGGACCCACGCCTCATAGGTGTCGGGGTTGACGCAGCTCTCGCCGGTGAAGCAGATGAAGATGCCCGTCGTGCCGAACTGGCTGAACAGCCGCCATGAGAGCAGCGATTTGACCGGATCAACCGCGCCGTCGAACTGCGGATAGGCGCTCCGGAGCGAAAGATAGCCGTCCCCGGCCTGCTTCGAGAGCGTCTGGAAATCGGCGAACTGCGCGCGGCCCTGCTCGTCGCGCTGGACCGTCCCGGCATACTGCGTGGCCTGGGCGGCATAATAATTCGTGGCTGCAATCAGTTCTTCCTTGCTGTATTCGCGGACGTCAAGGCCGAGCGTCTCGCCGACGCCGGGGCCGAAGTGGTTCAGCCCCCAGAGTCCCGTGAACAGGAAGACACCGACGCACACCGCCAGCAGCACGCCTGTCAGCCAGTTCAAAAAGCCGCGGCGGCGCGTGAAGATGCAGACGAACGTATAGAGCAGCCAGAGGATCGCGAGTCCCGCCAGCACCTCCCAGAGCGCGATCGGCAGCAGCGCCGACACCGAAGAGAGCGCCGCGAGCGCCTTGCGCGACCACGCGGGATAGAACGAAAAGACAAGCTGCGGCGCGTATTTCGCCGCCGCGAGCATCAGCCCGGTCAGAACCAGAAAAATCGCGGACAGGATCGCCCGCCCAATGGCTTTCATGAGATCTCGCATCCTTTCCAATGGGAATTGCACCTAAGTATAGCACAAACGGCGGAAAATAGAAACTGTTTTTTGGCGGTGCGGTTGACTTTAAGAGAGTTTTTACTATAATAGTAACGTTAATGAAAATCACGTCGGGAGGACGGATGAATGATGAAAAACAGTGAAAAGACGATGGATAAGATCATCGCGCTCTGCAAAAACCGCGGCTTCGTGTTCGCCGGATCTGAAATTTACGGCGGCCTCGCCAACAGCTGGGACTATGGCCCGCTTGGCGTGGAGTTCAAGAACAATGTGAAAAAGGCATGGCTGAAAAAGTTCGTGCAGGAAAGCCCGTACAACGTCGGCCTCGACGCGGCCATTATCATGAATCCGCAGACGTGGATCACGACCGGCCACGTGTCCAGCTTCTCCGACCCGCTGCTCGACTGCAAATCCTGCAAGGCCCGCCACCGCGCGGACAAGCTCATCGGCGAGGAGCATCATGAGGTCAATGTCGACGCGATGAGCTTCGACGAGATGGACAAGTTCATTGCCGAGCACGAAGATATTGTATGCCCCGTCTGCGGCAAGCATGACTTCACGCCCATCCGCAAGTTTAACCTGATGTTCAAGACCGCCATCGGCGTCACCGAGGACTCGTCCTCGACCTGCTATCTCCGCCCGGAGACCGCGCAGGGCATCTTCGTGAACTTTGCCAACATCCAGCGCACCACGCGCCGCAAGCTGCCGTTCGGCGTCTGCCAGGTCGGCAAGGCGTTCCGCAACGAGATCACGCCGGGCAACTTCACGTTCCGTACCCGCGAGTTCGAGCAGATGGAATGTGAGTTCTTCTGCAAGCCGGGCACCGACCTCGAGTGGTTCGCCTACTGGAAGGAGTACTGCGTCAACTGGCTGAAATCCCTCGGCATCCATGAAGAGAATCTCCGCCTGCGCGACCACGAACCCGCTGAACTGGCGTTCTATTCCCGCGCCACGACGGACATCGAATATGCGTTCCCGTTCACCGATTGGGGCGAACTGTGGGGCATTGCTGACCGTACCGACTATGACCTGAAGCGTCATCAGGAGGCGTCCGGCAAGGATCTGACCTACTTCGATCAGGAGACGAACGAGCACTATATCCCCTACGTCATCGAGCCGTCCCTCGGCTGCGACCGCGTGGCGCTCGCGTTCCTCTGCGAAGCGTATGACGAAGAGGTCATCGACGCGGAGAAGAACGACGTGCGCGTCGTGCTGCACCTGCATCCGGCGCTCGCGCCTTATAAGGCGGCCATCCTGCCGCTGAGCAAGAAGCTGGCCGAGCCGGCGAAGAAGCTCTTCCAGGATCTCTGCCCCGACTTCATGCTCGACTACGACGAGACCGGCTCCATCGGCAAGCGCTATCGCCGCGAGGACGAGATCGGCACGCCGTACTGCATCACCTTTGACTTCGAGACCGTCGGCGACGAGAACACGCCCGCCGACCACTGCGTGACCGTGCGCGAGCGCGACACGATGCAGCAGGTGCGTATGCCCATCAGCGAGGTCAAGGCGTATCTGCGCGAGAAGTGCGCGTTCTGAGATCATCCTGCCGCACTTTGCGGCGCACATAACCAAAGGGGGTATTCTCTGCCGTAGAGAATACCCCCTTTTTGCCGCGCGGCTTTATTTGTATTTCCGGCTCTCGGCCACGGCGAGCTCGTCGCAGCGGTTGTTGTATTCGTTCTCCGCGTGCCCCTTGACCCAGTGGTAGCGGACGTCGTGCGCCGCGATGAGCGGCAGCAGCCGCTCCCAAAGGTCCACGTTCAGCGCGGGCTTCTTGTCGCTCTTGACCCAGCCCTTTTTCTGCCAGCCGTACACCCAGCCCTTGCTCAGCGCGTCGATGACGTACTTGGAATCCGAGTACAGCTCGACCTCGCACGGCTCCTTCAAAAGGCGCAGAGCCTCGATGACGGCGGTGAGCTCCATGCGGTTGTTGGTGGTCTGCGCCTCGCCGCCGGAGAGCTCGCGCTCGTGCGCCCCGTATCTGAGCACCGCGCCCCAGCCCCCGGGACCGGGGTTGCCGCTGCACGCGCCGTCGGTATAGATGGTAACGGTTTTCACTGTGGGCCTCCGTTCAGACGGCGCGTGCCTGCCATGCGAGCGGTTGCCCCGCAAGGGGCGAGCGAGTTGGCATTGACCGGGTTTGCGAGGCAAACCCCGCCGTCGGTATAAATGGTGACGTTCTTCATATCGGCTCTCCGTTCAGCGGTGTGAATGCTGCGCCTTGACGCGCGCGACACGCTGGGTGTACTCCTCGCGGTCGAGGATGCCGGCGTCGTAGAGGACCTTCAGGCTCTCGAGACGGCCCTCGCAGCTGTCGACGCCGGCGGCGTGGACGCGCAGGGAATCCGCCTGCTGGCGGCGGGCCTCCGCCCAGCGCTTCTCGCTGTGATGGCGCTCGGCGGCGTTGCGGCGCGCCTGCTCCGCTTCGATATCGCGCCCGCTCGGGCGGCGCGGACTCTTTTTGAGGGCATTGACGGCGCTGTTGAGCTTGTCGGACACCTCACCGCCGGCGGCAGACTGGCGGAGCCTTTCCGCCCATTCCTCCGCGGTGGGGCCGACGTTCTGTGTGCGCTTCTTATTGCCCTCCCCCTCACTTTTTGCAGCGAGCTTGCCAAAGGCGATGACAGCGGCAACGATCATTATTAAAAAATCCATTCTGCTCTCCTCCTTACAGGTCGCTTAGAATGTCACGGCGCTTGGCCTCGTACTCCTCCTCGGTGATGAGGCCGCGGTCGTAGAGGCTGCGCAGCTCGGTCAGGCGCGCTTCCGCGTCGGAGCGCGGGGCGGCGCGGCGGTCGTCCGGCTCGTCGTCCGTGATCTCGTAGCCGCCCATTTTAACCTTGCCCGCGGCGATCAGAAAATTATAAACCCCCATACCGAAGGCCAGCAGACACCAGATGACCTTGAAGCCTGCAAAGACCGGGTCGAAGCCCGACGGAAGGGCAAACAGGCCGAAGCAGCCCATCGCAAAGCAGACGATGCCGCCGAAGATGCTCTCGCCCCTGGTCGGGCGGCGGGTGATGCGCCGTCTTCTCATATCATGCCTCCTCAGTCGGTTCCTCAGACGCAGCGTGCATACTGCCCTGAATGTCGGGGTCTTCATCGAGCGCCGGCTTGCGCTTGCCCTGCCACTTCGCGCGGCGCTCGTCCTCCGCGGGGCCTACGCCGCTGCCGATGAGCTTACCGAAGGCGGCGAAGGCGAGGAGCAGAGCGGCGATCAGAAGGTACTTCATGGTGTCTTCTCCTTTCTGCGTCTGACGGGGTTTTGTTCTTTTCTATCCACAGTATCGCATAAAACCGGAAAAAAGTCTACAACAATAAAGTTGCGCCGGAGTATTCCGACGCAACTTTGCTTTTACATGGGGCTTATTCGTCCGCGTTTTCCACAGGGGTGGGGACCTCCGCCGTCTCCGGCGCGGGGGCTTCCTCATGCTCGGCGAGGGCCATGGAGATGACCTGATCGCCCTCCTCCTTGAAGCGCATGACGATGACGCCCTGCGTGGCGCGGCTCGTGGTGCGGATGTCCGCGACGGGGGTGCGGATCAAAATGCCCGCGCGGGTGACGAGGAGCAGATCCTCGCTGCCGTCCACGACCTTGACGCCCACGACGCCGCCGGTCTTTTCGGTGACAGAATAGTTCTTGATGCCGAGGCCGCCGCGGTTGGTGATGCGGTATTCCTCGACCGGCGTCTTCTTGCCGAAGCCGTTCTCGGTGATGGAAAGGACCTGCTTGCCCGCCTGTGCACGGGCGGCGCCGACGACATAATCGCCCTCGCGCAGACGGATGCCGCGCACGCCGACGGCGGTGCGGCCCATGGCGCGGACGTCGGTCTCGTCAAAGACGCAGGCCATGCCGTCGTGCGTGGCGATGAGGATGCGCTGGCTGCCGTCCGTCTCGCGGACCGCCACCAGCTCGTCGCCCTCGTCAAGGCTCAGGGCGCGGATGCCGTTGCTGCGCAGGTTCTTGAGCGTTTCAACGGGCAGGCGCTTGACCGTGCCGTTGCGTGTGACCATGGTGAGGTAGAGCTTTTCGTCGCCCTTTTCGCGGAAGTGGAGCATGGCCTGCACGCGCTCTCCGGTCTCGACCTGGATGATGTTGACGATGTTCGTGCCTTTGGCGGCCTTGCCGCTCTCGGGGATCTGATAGCCCTTCTTGCGGTAGACCTTGCCGGTGTCGGTGAAGAAGAGGATATAGTCGTGCGTGGAGGCGGTGAACACGTCCACGACGGTGTCCTCCTCGCGGGTGGTGATGCCCTTCTTGCCCATGCCGCCCTTACCCTGCGCGGCATACTCGCTCACGCCGGTGCGCTTGATGTAGCCGTTCTGCGTGAGGGTGAAGACGCACTGCTCCTCCTCGATGAGATCCTCAATGTCGATCTCGTCCTCGACGTCCTGAATTTCGGTCTTGCGCTCGTCGCCGTACTTGTCGCGAATTTCGATCAGCTCGTCCTTGAGGACGCCCTTGAGCATCGTTTCGTTGGAAAGAAGCTCAACGAAGTAGGCGATCTTCTTTTCCAGCTCGTCATACTCGTTCTGGAGCTTTTCGCGGTCGAGGCCCTGCAGGGCCTTGAGGCGCATTTCAAGAATGGCCTGCGCCTGAATGTCGGACAGGTCGAAGCGCGCCATGAGCTTTTCCTTGGCGTCGTCGTAGCTGGTGCGGATGATGTGGATGACCTCGTCGATGTTGTCTTGTGCGATGAGGAGTCCTTGCAGCAGGTGCTCGCGCTCGCGCGCCTTCTTGAGGTCGTACTGCGTACGGCGGGTGATGACCTGCTCCTGATAGGCGAGGTATTCATCGAGAATGTGGCGCAGGGAGAGGATCTTCGGCTGCTTCTGGTTATTGACCAGCGCGAGCATATTGATGGCGAAGCTGGTCTGGAGCTGCGTCTGTGTGAACAGGCGGTTCAAAACAACCTGCGGGTTCGCGTCGCGCTTGAGCTCGATGACGATGCGCATACCGGTGCGGTCGGTCTCGTCGCGGATATCGGAGATGCCCTCCAGCTTCTTTTCGTTGACCTGATCGGCCATGCTCTTGATGAGCATACGCTTGTTGACCTGATAGGGAAGCTCTGTGACGATGATGCGCACGCGGTCCTTGCCGAAGTCCTCAAACTCCGTGCGGGCGCGGAGCACGATCTTGCCGCGTCCGGTGGCGTAGGCGGCGCGGATGCCCGCGCGGCCCATGATGATGCCCTTCGTCGGGAAGTCGGGGCCGGTGACGTGCTGCATGAGGTCCGAGAGCGTGGCCTCGGGATCGTCGAGCACGCAGATGCAGGCGTTGATGACCTCGGTGAGGTTGTGGGGCGGGATATTGGTCGCCATGCCGACGGCGATGCCTGAGGAGCCGTTGACGAGCAGGTTCGGGAAGCGGCTGGGGAGCACGCGCGGCTCCTTGCGGGACTCGTCGAAGTTGGGGTCCCAATCGACGGTGTCCTTATCAATGTCGCGCAGCATCTCGTTGGCGAGCTTGGACATACGCGCCTCGGTATAACGGTAGGCCGCCGGGGGGTCGCCATCGACCGAGCCGAAGTTGCCGTGGCCGTCGACGAGCATATAGCGCATGGAGAAGTCCTGCGCGAGACGGACGAGGGCGTCGTAGACCGACGCGTCGCCGTGGGGATGGTAGCGGCCGAGCACGTCGCCGACGCAGGTGGCGGATTTTTTGAAGGGCTTGTCGTTCGTCAGACCGTCCTCATACATGGCGTAGAGGATGCGGCGGTGGACGGGCTTGAGACCGTCGCGCACGTCGGGCAGAGCGCGGCCGACGATGACGGACATGGCGTACTCGATGTAGGAGGACGTCATTTCATGCACGAGCTCGCTCGTGACGATCTTCTGCTCGGGGAAGCGAATGTCCTCGGGCTTGTAGTCTGTGTTTTTGTGAGCCATTTTGAAGATGTCCTCCTTTCTCAGAAGTCAAGATTGACGGCATACTGCGCGTTCTTCTCGATGAACTCCTTGCGCGGCTCGACCTTTTCGCCCATGAGGACGGTGAAGGTCTCGTCGGCGAGGATGGCGTCCTCGAGCGTGATGCGGCGCAGGGTGCGCTTTTCGGGGTCCATGGTGGTCTCCCACAGCTCGTGGGCGTCCATCTCGCCGAGGCCCTTGAAGCGGGAGATATCGACCTTGGCGTTCGGATTGTCGCCGCGCAGCTCGGCGGAGTATTTGTCGCGCTCCTCCTCTGAGAAGGCGAGACGCGTCGTCTTGCCGCGCACGAGCTTGAACAGCGGCGGCACGGCGGCGTAGACGTAGCCGTTTTCGATGAGGGGACGCATATAGCGGAAGAAGAAGGTCAGCAGAAGGGTGCGGATGTGGGAGCCGTCCACATCGGCATCCGCCATGATGATGACCTTGTGGTAGCGGAGCTTGTTGACGTCGAAATCCTCGCCCAGTCCTGCGCCGAGCGCGACGATGACGGGCTGGAGCTTGTCGTTGCCGTAGATCTTATCGGCGCGGACCTTTTCGACGTTGAGCATTTTGCCCCAAAGCGGCAGGATCGCCTGGAAGCGGGAGTCGCGGCCCTGCGTGGCGGAGCCGCCCGCGCTGTCGCCCTCGACGATGTAAATTTCGGTCAGCTCGGGGTTATTCTCGTTGCAGTCGCGCAGCTTATCCGGCATCGCCGCGCCGCCGAGGGCGCTCTTGCGGCGGATGGATTCGCGCGCCTTGCGCGCGGCCTCGCGCGCGCGGTTGGCCATCATCGCCTTATCCAGAATGGTGCGGGCGACGACGGGGTTCTCGTCGAGGAACTGCATGAGCTTATCCGAGACGATGGCGTCCACGAGGGTGCGCATGGAGGCGTTGCCGAGCTTGGCCTTGGTCTGACCCTCAAACTGCGCGTCGGTGAGCTTGACGGAGATGACGGCGGTAAGACCCTCGCGGCAGTCCTCGCCGGAGACCTTGTCGCCCTCTTTGATCAGGCCGACCTTGAGGCCGTAGGCGTTGAGCACGCGCGTGAGCGCGGCCTTGAAGCCGGTCTCGTGCATACCGCCCTCGGGGGTGTGGACGTTGTTGGCAAAGGAGAGGATGTTTTCCTGATAGCCGTCGTTATATTGCAGGGCGACCTCGGCGTAGGAATCTCCCCTGGTGCCGCTCATGTAAATCACGCCGGAGTGCAGCGCGTCCTTTGACTTATTGAGGAAGGTGACGAACTCGCGGATGCCGCCCTCGTAGCACATCTCGTCGCTCTGCTCCTGCCCCTCGCGCAGGTCGATGGTGCGGATGCGCAGGCCCGCGTTGAGGAAGGCCTCCTCGCGCATACGGGTGTGGAGAATATCGTAGGAGTATACCGTATCCTCAAACATTTCGGGGTCGGGCTTGAAGGTGACGGTGGTGCCGGTGTGGTCGGTGGTGCCGACGATGGTCATCTCCTGCGTGATATGACCGCGGGAGAATTTCATCTCGTGGATCTTGCCGTCCTTATGCACCTGCACGGTCAGCCATTCGGACAGCGCGTTGACGACGCTCGCGCCGACGCCGTGCAGGCCGCCGGAGACCTTATAGCCCCCACCGCCGAACTTGCCGCCCGCGTGCAGGACGGTAAAGACGACCTCGAGCGCGGGACGTCCGGTCTGCGCCTGAATGTCCACGGGGATGCCGCGGCCGTTATCGACGACGGTGATGGTGTTGTCGGGATTGATCTGCACGGTGATGTCCGTGCAGTAGCCTGCGAGGGCTTCGTCGATGGAGTTATCGACGATCTCATAGACGAGGTGGTGCAGACCGCTCGTGGAGGTCGAGCCGATGTACATGCCCGGGCGCTTGCGCACCGCTTCCAGTCCCTCAAGGACCTGAATTTCCGAGGCGTTGTAATCGTTGTTGGCGTCGACCGCCGTGGACTGCAGAAGTTCGTTGTCTGCCATGGGGTTCTCCTTTCGGTACAGGGTACGAAGAACCGGGCCGGAACGGCTTCCGACGCGTTTCTTCGCACCTTGTATAGTATTTTCGGATGGGAAGGCCGCTTACATCGCGGCCTGTCTTTTTTTCTTCGCAAGAAGGTACACGCCATACACGAGCGCTTCACTCAGCACGCACAGAAACACAATGCCTGTGAGCGGCGCAAAGTAGAGCGCCGAGCGCGAGGGGCAGCACCCACCGTTCGTCGTGAGGAAGGGAAAAGGGACTTAACAGCATAGACAGGGCGATCGGGGTCTTCATGTCGATTCCTCCATTCTTTTTTGCAGTGTTTGGCTCGAAAGTTCGGAGAGATAGACGATCTGGGGGTGGTAGGGATGGTCGCAGACGAGGAAGGATTTGGGGAGGTCGTCGCAGACCTCGAGCACCGTGCCCTCCTGCTGCGCGCGGTCCAGAAAGGCGCGGGTCGTTTTGGACTGCGAGGTGATCTCAAGATCAAAGATGCCGATGATGCGCCGCTCGGCGAGCATCTGATTGCGGCCGATGTGCAGGTACATTTCAGACCACCTTTCCGTTTTCAACGTGGAGGACCTTGCCGCCGAGCATGGATTCCAGCCGGTCCTCCTCGCAGCAGGTGATGAAAACCTGGCCGCCGGAGATGCGGTTGAGGACAAATTCCTGCCGGCGGGGGTCCAGCTCGGAGAGCACATCGTCGAGCAGGAGGACGGGCGAAAAGCCCGTCAGCTCGCGGAAAATGTCGCGCTCGGCGAGTTTGAGGGAGAGCGCCGCGGTGCGGGTCTGTCCCTGCGAGGAAAAAGCGCGGGCGGCGGCGCCGCCGATGGAGACCTCGATGTCGTCCTTATGGGGTCCGGAGAGACAAAGACGTGAGGCAAGCTCGGCATGGTAATGGTCGCGCTGGTGCGCCATGAGCTGCTCAAAGACTGTCTCCTGCGACGCCATCGGATCGGCGACGGTGCTGACGGTCCTGTACGCGAGCGTCAGCTCCTCCCGCCCGCCGGAGCATTCGCGGTGGGCGCTCGCGGCATAGTCCGCGAGGAGCTTACAGAAGCGGGCGCGATAATAGATAAGCACCGCGCCGCACTGCGCCATGCGGAGGTTGAAATCGGGGAGCGCGTCGAGCAGCGAGGGGTGCTCCTCCGCGTCGCGCAGGATGCGCGTCTTGTGGTCGTAGAGGCGGTTATACTCGCTCAGCGCCGCGTCGTAGCGCGGGCGGAGCTGGGAGAGCGAGAGATCCATGAAGCGCCGCCTTGCCGCGGCGCCGTCGCGGATGAGCAGGAGATCGTCGGGGCAGAAATAGACGGTGTTCAACACACCCGAGAGATCGCCCGCGCGCTTGCAGGGGACCTGATTGACGCTCATTTTCCGGCGCTTGCCGCGGGACAGCTCAATCTCCACGGTAAAGTCGCGGCCGCGGGAAAAGACGCTGCCGGTGAGCCTTGCCGCGTCGGCTTCAAAGGAGATCATCTCCTTCTCCGTGCGGGCACGGGGCGACTTGGCGCAGGAGAGGTAGACAGCGGCCTCGAGCAGATTCGTCTTGCCCTGCGCGTTCTCGCCGACAATGACGTTGACCGAGGGATCGAAGGTCACGCTCTGGTGCGCGTAGTTGCGGAAATGCTCCAGCGTGATGGCGTCAAGTCGCATATTCGACGGTGAGCTCCCGGCCCGCGAAGGAAACCACGTCGCCCGGGCGGAGCTTTTTGCCTCGCATGGTGCAGACCTCGCTGTTGACGGTGACCTCTTCATTCAGAATGCGCAGCTTGGCCTCGCCGCCGGTGGAGACGAGATCGGCAAGCTTCATCAGGTCCTGCAGCTTGATATACTCGGTGGTGATGGGAAGAACGGTCATAAGGGGACCTCTTTTCTTTTATTGTGCCTTGAGACGGACGGGAAGGACCATATAAAGGAAGCTCTCTTCTCCGTCGGTCGGGACGAGGATGGCGGGAGAAATGCCGGTGTTCAGCTCGAGCTTGAGCTCATCGGCGGGCGCGAAGCGAAGCGCATCCATGAGGTAGCGGTTGTTGAAGCCGATCTCGAGGCCCTGCCCGTCGCCGTCGATGCGGCAGACGTCCTTGGCGTCGCCGTTGGCGGTCTTGGCGGAGAGGAGCACGCGGTCCTGCTCGAAGATGCAGCGCACGGGGCTCTTGAGCTTCTCGGAGATGACGACGCTCACGCGGTCAAGACTCTCGAGCATTGCCTTGGTATCCACGGTGACGGAGATGGGGTTGCGGCGCGGAATGGCGTTTTTGTAGTCGAGAAATTCGCCCTCAAGGCGGCGGCAGATCAGCTCGGTCTCTCCCATTTCAAAGAGAATGTGGCGCTGGCCGAGGGTGATGGTCGCGAAAGCGTCGATGTCTTCGCAGATCTTCTCGACCTCGTTGAGCGCAGCGCCGGGTGCGACGAAGGAGAACGCGCCGCCCTCGATCCGCTCGAGCGGCTCACGGCGAAGCGCCAGACGGAAGCCGTCGACCGCGACGACGGTCAGACCGTTGTCGCCGATCTCGAAGAGCTCGCCCATGTGAACGGGACGGGCCTCGTTCGTGGAGACGGCGAAGGAGGTCTGCTGGATCATGGAGCGCAGCGTCTTTTCCGGCAGGGATACGGAATACTTCTCCTCAACCTCCGGCAGCTCCGGAAAGTCGGCGGCGGAGAGGGCGAGAATGTCGAAGTCGGCATCGCCGCAGGAAAGGTGGACCACGAGCTTATCATCGGACGAGAAGGTGATCATATCGTCGGGCATACGGCGGATGATGTCGCCGAACAGGCGCGCGGAGAGGACCAGCTCACCGCCCTCCTGCTCCTCAACGGGAAAGCGGGTGCGGATGCCGGTCTGCATATTGTAGCCAGAGACGGTCAGCACGCCGTCGCCGCACTGGAGCAATAGACCCTCGAGCGCGGGAATGGAGCTTTTCGCGGCGACCGCGCGGGAGGTGGTATTGACGGCGTTTTGAAGAAGGAGCTTTTCGCAGGAAAATTTCATATTGCGATCCCTTTCTTGAAAAAAGAATAGATTATTTCGTCGTTATCGTAGTAGGGGAGAGAAATTGTGGAAAAGGGGAGGGAGGCTTAGAAAAATAAGGGTTTTCGGCTGTGAAAAACGATGGGGAAAGAAAAAGGAAAGAATCGGTCTTTGTGGAAAGTTGAGGATATCCACAGAAGGCGCAACCGGAAACGTGTTAACTCAGGGGAAAACGTCACTTCTTGGAGTTGATGTTGATGGTGATGTCCTTGATGGTCTGGGCGAAGCCCGGGTCGTTCTGGAGCTTCGTTTCGACCTGCTCGAGCGCATGGAGAACGGTGGTGTGATCGCGTCCGCCGAACTCGCGGCCGATGTCGGGCGTGGAGAGATTCGTCATGCGGCGGACAAGATACATTGCCGCCTGACGGGCGGTGACGGCCTCGCGGCTGCGGGAGGGACCCTTGACGACCGCCTCGTCGATGCCGAAAAAGCGCGAGACCTCGTCGATGATGGAGGCGGCGGTGGGAATGTATTCGTTGGATTTGCGAAGCATATCGCGCACGGCGCGGTTGGCGCTCTCCTCGTCCATCTCCTTGCCGATCAGGTCGCGGTAGGCGAGGATCTTATTCATCGCGCCCTCAAGCTGGCGGACGTTGCTGGAGACGTTCTCGGCAATGTACTTGGCAATGTCGTCGTCAATGACGCTGCCCCATTGGGCCGCCTTGTTTTTGACGATGGCAAGGCGCGTTTCAAAATCGGGCGGCTGGACGTCGACGAGCAGGCCCCACTCGAAGCGGGTCTGAAGACGGTCGTCGAGCAGCTGCATCTCCTTGGGCGAACGGTCGGAGGTGAGGACGATCTGGCGCTTGGACTCGTAGAGGGTATTGAAGGTATGGAAGAACTCCTCCTGCGTCTGCTTGCGGCCGGCGATGAACTGTACGTCGTCCATCAGCAGGAGGTCCGCGTCGCGGTACTTACTGCGGAACTCGACGTTCTTGCCGGTGCGGATGGCCTCGACCAGCTCGTTGGTGAAATCGTCGCCCTTGATGTAGACGATCTTGGCGTTTGGTGTTTTGGTGCGGATTTCGTGCGCGATGGCGTAGATCAGGTGCGTCTTGCCGAGGCCGGAGTCACCGTAGATGAAAAGCGGATTGTAGTGCTCCGCCGGCGCGTCCGCGACCGCGCGGGCCGCGGCGTAGGCGAGCTTGTTGCTGTCGCCCACAACGAAGGTATCGAAGGTAAATTCGCCGGACTCCAAAAGAGAGGTCGGCTTTTTGGGCTTCTCCTGCCCGAGGGCGCTGCGCTCGGCGGCGGAGAGGAGCTTCACGTCGAAATCGGCGGAGAAGATCTCCTTCAATGCCGCCTTGAGGTTCGGCAGGAAGAGGGATTCGATCGTCCCGCGCTTGAAGTCGTTGGGACAGCAGAGGTAAAAGGTCATATCGCGGATGGCGACCGCCTCCACCTCGTCGAACCAGGTGGAGATGGCCGTTTCGGCCAAACCGCCGGCGCGCAGGCGTTCGAGCACGACCTGCCAGACGTCAGCTACAGAGTTCAAAGAAAACGCTCCTTTCGTGGGCGGAAATGAAGGCGCGGCCCGCTGTGGAGCAGCGCATAATATCACCTCTTTATTATACCAGAGACGGAGGGAAAAAGCAACCGTATTTTATATTTAGATAAGGTAAGATGAGCCGTGAAACGAGCGATTTGCGGTCGGAAAAGCGGGAGACCACAAGATTTTGTGGCTTGACAGGGTGGGCCGCATCTTATATAATATCCTCTGCGTTGCGTTGAACGCGGCGCAGGAAAAAGGCTACTGCGGCGGCGGGAGACCGCCGCCGTCGAGTAAGAGCGGCCGATGGCCGCCGGCAAATTTTTTCAGGAGGTGTAACGCAATGGCTACTTCTCGTACCTATCAGCCCAAGAAGCTTCAGCGCTCCAAGGAACACGGCTTCCGCAAGAGAATGGCAACCGCCAACGGCCGCAAGGTCCTGGCCCGCCGCCGCGCAAGAGGCCGCGCCCGTCTGACCCATTGAGGGAGCCAAAGGCGCATCGCATATAGATAGACCGAGGGACGGACGATGGGAAAAATCGCCGTCCCTTAGAGGCTATCGTCCGAAAACGCCGGAACGGCGGAAAAGGACAGATGCAGGAGAGAAGCAATGAAGCGAACGATGACCGTCAAGGAGAATTATGAGTTCCGCCGGATCTACGCCAAGGGGCGGTCCGGCGTTTCGCCGTACCTTGTGGTCTACGTCCGCCCGAACCGGCGGGGGCGTAACCGCCTCGGCGTGACGGTGAGCACAAAGCTCGGACACGCCGTGGTGCGCAACCGCGTCCGCCGCCGTCTGCGGGAAATTTTCCGGCTCAATCAAGGCGGGCTCGCGCAGGGGTATGATATGATCCTCGTCGCGCGCACGCGCGCGGTGGGGGCGGAATACCGCGAGCTGGAGTGCGCGTTTTTGAACGTGTGCGGAAAGCTCGGACTGCGGGAGAAGAAGCCGTGAAGCGATTTCTTCTCGCGCTCGTGCGCTTTTACCGGAAAAGCATCTCTCCCCTGCGTCCCCCCTGCTGCCGCTTCATTCCCACCTGCTCGCAGTACGCGCTCGAGGCCATCGAGAAGTACGGCGCGCTCAAGGGGGGCTGGCTGGCGTTCAAACGAATTATGCGGTGCCATCCGTTCTATCGGGGCGGAAAGATCTACGACCCCGTTCCCTGAGGGGGAACACCAAAAAACACGGAGGACACAAAAATGTTTGCAACGATCGGATACTATATCTGTATCCCCTTCGCATGGCTGCTCCGCGCGCTCTATGAGCTGACAAGCTCTTACGGCTGGGCGCTGGTGCTCTTTACCGTGGTCATCAAGCTGATCATGCTGCCCTTCCAGATGAAATCGAAGAAGAGCATGATGCGCATGAGCCGCTTCCAGCCCATGATCAAAGAGATCCAGACCCGCTATAAGAACAATCAGGTCAAGATGAACGAGGAGCTGCAGAGACTCTACGCAGAGGAAGGCGTCAACCCCATGAGCGGCTGCCTGTGGAGCTTCCTGCCCTTCCCCATCCTCATTGCCCTGTATTCCATCATCCGTCAGCCCATCACGCGCTTCATGATGCTCACGACCACGGCCATGCAGGGCGTGATCGACGCGGTGAGCGCGGCGGGCTTTGACCTCGCCGCCATCGCCATGACGGCGAACGACGGCGCCGTGACCGTGAAGGACGGTCTGACGCAGCTGCAGCCCTACGGCCAGATCACGCTCGTGAAGGCCGCGCAGGAGCTGGGCGTCGCCCTACCCGAGGGCTGGATCCACATGGACTTCAGCTTCCTCGGCATGGATCTTACCATGATCCCCAGTGACGTCATCGGTCAGATCGGGACCGGCGGCTGGGCTGTTATCGGCGTGCTGCTCATTCCCATCGTTTCCGGCGCGCTGAGCTTCTGGCAGTCCAAGGTCTCCATGGCCGGCAATCCCTCGGCCGCGGACCCCAACGATCCCACCGCGCGCTCGAGCCGCATGGTGATGTGGATGATGCCCATCATGTCCCTCTGGATCGGCTTTACCCTGCCCGCCTCCCTCGGCGTGTACTGGATCGCGAACAGCGTTCTGATGCTCGTGCAGGAGAAGGTGCTCAACAAGTATTTCAAGAAGAGCATGGCTGCGGAGGACGAGGCGCGTGAGAAGGCCCGCATGGAGGACCGTCTCCGCCGCATGGAGGAGGCCCGCGTCGCCCAGCAGCAGCGCGAGGCTGAAAAGAAGAGCCTGAAGGAAAAGCAGAAGGCCGCGCAGGCCGCCAAGGCTGCCAAGGCCGAAAAGGCCAGGAAGGCCACCACCGAGAACGGCCGCATCGGAGACCGTCCGTACGCGAGAGGCCGTTCGTTCAACGCCGACCACTACGGCGAATAACGAAAAGGAGCTTGTCTTAGATGATCAAGTTTATTGATATGACGGGCAAGACCGAGGACGAGGCCATCCGCCGCGCATTGGAGCAGCTCGGTCTGGAGCGCGACGATGTGTCCGTCGAGATCCTCGAGCGCGCGAAGTCCGGCTTCCTCGGTATTGGCGGCTCGCCCGCAACGGTCCGCGTCAGCTATGACGACGGTCAGCCGGAGCCGAAGCCGGAGCCGGTCAAGCCCGAGCCCAAGAGCGCCGCGCCCAAGGCGGAGAAGAAACCCGTTTACTGCGCCGAGGTGCTGCAGAAGGAAGTGCGCGCCAGGGAAAAGCAGGAGCGCGAGGCCAGGCGCGGCGAGCGCAGGGCCGAGCCGAAGGCCGAGAAGGCTCCGCGCGAGCCGGCTGTGCTCGGCGAGGAGGTTCGCGACGAGAAGAGCGAGCAGATCCGCACGTTCCTCTCCGGTCTGCTCGAGCACATGGACGCCAAGGCCGAGGTCAAGGTCTATGAGGTCGAGAAGAACCGCTACAAGGTCATTTTAGAGGGTGAAAAGCTCGGCGCGCTCATCGGCCGCCGCGGCGAAACGCTCGACGCCATTCAGCAGCTGACGAACTATTCCATCAACCGCGGCGGCGAGAGCAAGCGCGCCCGCGTGCAGATCGACGCCGAGAACTACCGCGAAAAGCGCGAGGAGAGTCTGGAGCGTCTGGCGCAGAAGGTCGCGGGCAAGGTGGTCAAGTACCGCCGCAACGTGACGCTCGAGCCGATGAACGCCTACGAGCGCCACGTGATCCATACGGCGCTGCAGGACACGCAGTACATCACGACCTTCTCCATCGGCACGGAGCCGAACCGCCGCGTGGTGGTCTCCTACGACCGCACAAAGCAGTAAAAAGCAGCGAAAAAGAAAGATGCCATACGGCATCTTTCTTTTTTTCAGGGGCGAAGCTCTGCTATGATGGAGCGGAGAAATGAAAGGGGAGGATGATCCTCATGAAGCTGGTATCGTGGAACGTGAACGGCCTGCGGGCCTGCCTGAACAAAGGCTTTCTGGATTTTGTGGCGCTCGCGGACGCGGATGTGATCTGCTTGCAGGAGACGAAGCTGCAGCCGCATCAGGTGAGCTTCGAGCTGCCGGGCTACCGGATGTATTTCAACAGCGCGGACAAGGCCGGCTACTCCGGCACGGCGGTGCTCACAAGAAAGGAGCCGCTGAACGTCACCTACGATTTCGGCGACGACGAGCACCGGCACGAGGGGCGCGTCATCACGGCGGAGTACGAGGACTTCTACCTTGTGTGCTGCTATACGCCGAACTCGCAGGATGAGCTGAGGCGTCTCCCCTACCGGATGCGGTGGGAGGACGACCTGCGGGAATACCTCTGCGGGCTGGATCAGACGAAGGCCGTGGTGTACTGCGGCGATCTGAATGTGGCGCACGAGGAGATCGACCTGAAGAATCCCAAGACGAACCACTTCAACCCCGGCTTTTCCGACGAGGAGCGCGGGAAGATGACTGAGCTGCTCGCGGCGGGCTTTGTGGATTCGTTCCGCGCGCTCTGGCCGGACCGCGCCGACGCCTATTCGTGGTGGAGCTACCGCGCGGCGTCGCGGGCGCGGAACGTGGGGTGGAGGATCGACTATTTCATCGTGTCCGAACGGCTGCGCGGGCACATCAAAAAGGCGGAGATCTGGAGCGAGATCATGGGCAGCGACCACTGCCCCGTGATGCTGGAGCTGGAATGAACGGAAAAGGCGGACGCCCATGGGCGTCCGCCTTTTGTGACGTTGCCGAATTTTGAAGCAGAGCGAACATCTGTTTGAAAAAGTGCTTGTACTACGCGGCGGAATGTGGTACAATAATATACTTCAAAAACGACGCGGAGAGGGTGAGCGCATGAGCGTACACGAGGGGCACCGACAGAGAAAAAAGGAGCAGTTCCGCGAGCATGGGCTGGACGCCTTTGCCGACCATGAGGCGTTGGAGCTGCTGCTCTATTACGCCATTCCGCGGCAGGACACGAACCCCATCGCGCACCGTCTGATCGAGCGCTTCGGCTCGCTCGAGGGCGTGTTTTCCGCGCCGGCCTACGAGCTGCAGAAGGTCGAGGGCGTGGGTGAGAACGCCGCGACGCTCATCCGGCTGCTCTTCCCGCTCTGCCGCCGCGTGCGCACGAGCGGCGGAAGGCATGAGGTCATTTTCAACACGCGCGAGAACATCGGCTCGTATTTCATCGAGCTGTTCCTCGGCGAGCGGCGGGAGGTCTTTTACGAGGCCTGTCTGGACGCGAAGGGCAAGCTGCTCGCCTGCTACCGATTGGTGGAGGGCAGCCCGGATCAGGTGACGATCAATATGCGCCGGGTGGTGGAAAACGCGCTCAACGCCAACGCGAGCCTGGTGGTGCTGTCGCACAACCATCCGAGCGGCGTGGCGCTGCCGAGCAAGGAGGACAACCAGACGACCTTACAGATCAAGCGGGCGCTTGCGGACATCGGTGTGCAGCTGGTGGACCATGTGATCGTCGCGGACGGGGACTTTGTGTGCCTGCGCGATAACGGACTTTTGGATTGAGGAGGCAGACCATGGAATTCAAGCTCCATGCGCCCTTTCAGGCGACCGGCGACCAGCCGGAGGCCATTGCCGCGCTTGCGCGCGGTGTCGAATTGGGACTGGACGAGCAGGTGCTGCTCGGCGTGACCGGCTCGGGCAAGACCTTCACGATGGCGAGCGTGATCGAAAAGGTCCAGCGCCCCACGCTGGTGCTGGCGCACAACAAGACGCTCGCCGCGCAGCTGTGCGCGGAGTTCAAGGAGTTTTTCCCTGAGAACGCGGTGGAATACTTCGTCAGCTACTACGACTACTACCAGCCCGAGGCGTATATCCCGCATACGGACACCTACATCGCCAAGGACGCCTCGACGAACGAGGAGATCGACCGCCTGCGGCTGAGCGCGACCTGCGCGCTGCTCGAACGGCGGGACGTGATCGTGGTCTCGTCCGTGAGCTGCATCTATGGCCTCGGCGAGCCGGACGACTTCGCCAAGCTGATGATCTCGCTGCGCCCGGGACAGACGATGGAGCGCGACGAGCTGCTGCGCCGTCTGGTGGAGGATCGCTACGAGCGCAACGACATCGCCTTTGAGCGCAACCGTTTCCGCGTGCGCGGCGACGCGGTGGACATCTACCCCGCCTACTGGCGCGACCGCGCGGTGCGCGTGGAGTTCTTCGGCGACGAGATCGACCGCATCTCCACGCTGCACCCGCTGACCGGCGACGAGATCGACGAGGAAAACGAAGTCCACATCTTCCCGGCCTCCCATTATGTGGCCGGCCCCGAACGCATGGAACGGGCGCTCAAAACCATTCGCGAGGAACTCGACGAACGCCTGGCAGAACTGCGCAAACAAGGCAAGGAGCTGGAAGCGCAGCGCCTCAACATGCGCACCACCTACGATCTGGAAATGCTCACCCAAGTTGGCGTGTGCTCAGGCGTCGAAAACTATTCGCGCCACTTCGACGGCCGCGCCGCTGGCACCCCGCCGCACACGTTGCTCGACTTCTTCCCTGACGACTTCCTGCTGGTCATCGACGAATCACACGTCACTGTGCCGCAGATCGGTGCTATGTACGAGGGCGATGCCTCCCGCAAGCGCACGCTGGTCGAACACGGCTTCCGCCTGCCCTCCGCGATGGACAACCGACCACTCAAATGGCCGGAATTCCTGCAGCGCGTCGGCCAGACCGTGTACCTGTCCGCCACGCCAGGCGACTATGAGATGGGACTGTCCGATGGGGTGGTCGAACAGATTATCCGCCCAACCGGTCTGCTGGACCCGAAGATCGACGTACGCCCGGTCAAGGGGCAGATCGACGATCTGCTCGCCGAGATCAAGGCCGTGAAGGCCGCCTGCAAGGGCAAGCTGCTGAAGGTCATCATCGAGTGCTGCTTCCTCACAGACGAGGAGAAGATCAAGATGTGCGAGATCGTCACCGCCTCCGGCGCGGAGTATATCAAGACCTCCACCGGCTTCGGCA
>ERZ827440.1329-NODE-1329-length-27871-cov-11.030127_pt1 | contig 27871 bp, 26 predicted proteins | sample MGYA00519774_ERZ827440 | MGnify/ENA primary metagenome ERZ827440 (study PRJEB31778, sample SAMEA3449302) | human gut metagenome | biome: human gut; feature: human-associated habitat; material: faeces | place: United Kingdom | collected 2010/2012 ... | reverse complement strand
ACTGCAAGAATTAATGCAGAAAAAGAATATTGGCTTTCGTCGCGCTGCGTCTATGCGTATTGGTACAGCAGTGTCTTCTACTTACGCTGTGTGTCAGGTAGCTCAATCAACGCCAGTGGCTTGTTCTACTCTGACACCGTCACGGACTCTTATTGTCGCGGTCTCCGCCCAGTCTTGCAAGTTTCTAAATAGTCCAATATCCAAAAAAATATAAACAGAACCAAGAGATGAATTATGAAGTGTAGAGTCTGCTCCCTAAATGGCCTTGGACATTTGGGAGTGGCTCTGTACAGATGTTATTGTGAATATTATAATTAAAGAGGTATCAAATGTTAAGATATGAAACTATACGAGATATGAAAACAGAATATCATCAAAATTATCCTGATTCTATATTGTTAGTGTTAAGTGGAAGTTTTTATAATGTTTATGGAAAAGATGCATACATATTATGTTATATATTCAAATACAAAATAAAAAATAAACTATATATAACATTGGATGATAAGGAAGAATATGTGATAAATACTGGCTTCCCTCGAAATTCACTTGATAAGGTTTTGTTAGACCTCGAAGATAAGAAAATTAATTATGTAATAAAAGTAAAAAATAAACATGACATATTTAAAGATTTTAAAAAATTAAATACATATAAGAGAAGATATGAAGCTTCAAAAAAATATTGTATGGAAAAAATGAAAATAAATGAAATTACGAGTAAGCTTGATGAATTGTGTGGTAAGAGAGATTTTTCAAGCATACTAGAAAAAATAGAAGATTATATAAACGAGTACGAAAATAATGTAGGGCATGGTTGTTAATGGCTAGGAATTTCGTTGAATTGGCTTTCGTCGCGCTGCGTCAATGCGAATTGGAACAACAGTAACTTCAACTTACGCTATGTGTCAGGTAGCTCAATCAACACCAGTAACTTGTTCAACTCTAACACCAACACGAACTCTAATTGTCGCGGTCTCCGCCCAGTCTTGCAGATTCTATAAAACTTTCGATGTGCCAACCTAATTACTCGGCTGTTTTTTAGTTGTTTGTAGTTAAAAGTTACACATCAGAAGCTATAGAAACAAACCTATGTCCTTGTAAGTATTTACACTAAAAGAAAGTTTGACAAAATATTTAGTAACATAAAAAAAGAAAAGTTATTATTATTTTATTTTCTAAGTTCTCCCATTAATAATGGGACAGGAAGTGACTTAAATTAAGGAGAAAATATAGTAAATAGCAATCTCTTAATAAACTTTTGTAAATACCCTAAAGAAAAGATGGATGAGATTTTTTGTTAGTAGTAATTCAATAATATATTGTAATGTCGAAGGGGATAAATCTCTAAAACTGTCTCGCCACTTAAAAATGTGAGTGGTTCTTTTTTATAAAATTTTAAATTAGGAGTTAAAAATGTCTGAAACTGTTGAATTTGAAATAAATAAGCAGTTTAAAAATTTTGTTGTAGTAGTAAAAAATATGTCGGAAAACAGAGAAAAAAGTTTTTATGATGCATATGGAAAAGATGCATTAGTCTTTGGGTACATAATGAAACAAAAAATAAGATATCGTAATTTTCGTGTTTCAAAAACGCTGAGAAAAATGCAGTGTTTTAATAAAGCTGATGAAGAAAAGTCGAAAAAAGAAAAAATTTTTACAGCTTATAGTGGAGTGCCATCATATAGACTTCAAGAAATAATAAGTGTATTAAATTATAATCATATAAATTACATTATAGTTGACAAGATGCAAAATTATAAAATTACACATATGAAACAATTCAAGGATAACAAATACGATTTTTACTATCAAAAAGGGTTGTACTATAAACGAATTATTTACAAGATGAAGAGTATAAATGAATTCTTAAGAAATAATTCTGATACCGGAGAAATAATGTATCTTATATATGATATTGAAAGATGTATAGATGATTATCGAAAAAGAAATAATAAAGAATTGGAAAATAAACAATGAAAACAGAAGAATATAAAATTTCAGAAAATGCTAAAGAATGGAAAAATATAAGTGTAGATGATGATTTTGATAACAATATTTTTGATTTTGTTATGGAAGAAAAATTCAAATTGCTAAATTACACTTATGAATACATAGATAGAATGTATGAAGATATAGCCAATTTTCCAAGAAAACATGAGCTTGTCAAAAATAAATTAGTAGAAACATCATTTGAATTATTAGAAAGAATTAGTTCAGAAAATTATAGTCATAACAAAAAATATAAGAAACAAATGGCAGATGAAGCTGTTAGCAAAGTAAAAACTTTATATTTTTTATTGCATATGATCGAAAAAGATAAAATGATTTCTAATAAGATGATACATAAGCTAAGACTTCAATTAGACAATATTTCGAAATGCTTAGTTGGCTGGAGAAAAGCAATTTAATGAAATTATTTAGAAGAGGAAATAATTGAAAAGATTTAGTAATTTATATGAGAATATATATAAACCAGAAAATATAAAGGCTTGCTATCGTGAAGTGATGCGTAATACAAAAAACAAAAGGCAAGTCTATAAATTGCAAAATAATGCCGATAATGTAATTAGAACAATTTATGAAGAACTAAAAAATGAAAAATATGTAGTTGGAAAGTACAATGTGTTTATAATATATGAACCTAAACAAAGAAAAATTGTTAGCCAAGGAATGAAAGATAAAATTGTAAATCATTTAATTGCAAGAGAGATATTATATCCAGCAATTCTTCCATGTTTGGTTCCATTTAATGTGGCTAGCAGACCAGGAATGGGAACCAAAAAGGCATTAGAGTATCTTGAAAGATATAGAAGACAATTTGCTGCAAAGAATGAAAAATATTTTATGCTAAAATGTGATATAAGTCGTTTCTTTCTGAGTATCGACCATAAGATATTAAAAAAGAAAGTTAGAAGAAGAATCAAGGATCCTCGAGCCTTAAAAATTGTATTTAATGTAATTGATAGTTATTCTACTGGAATTGGAATTGGTAGTATGACAAGTCAAGTTTTAGCAATCTTTTATTTAAATGATTTAGATCATTTTATAAAAGAAAAACTAAAAATAAAAGGTTATATTAGATATCAAGACGATTTTTTATTATTTTCAGAGTCTAAAGAGTATTTGGAAGTTTGTTTGGAAAAGATAAAAAAATTTTTAGAAAAAGAAAAATTAACACTTAATGGAAAAACTAGAATTTATTCGTGTAATGAAAACATATGCTTTTTAGGAAGGAACCTTTATGGACAGTATGCAAAAAGACGTACTGTAAGAAGGAAAATGAAAAAAAGATTTTATTTATTGAAAGAAGGAAAAATTTCATTAGATAGCTATATAGCTTCAAGAATATGTTATAAGAATTTAATGCGGAAATCCTAAAATATAATTGCAATATAAGGAGTAGGGTATATGAAAAAATATGCTCTACTCCTTGACATATCTACTATTAAGTGGTAGTATTAATGGCAAAATGCGCTAATTTTTTAGCTATGTAAGAGGTATAAATTATGATTGAAAGTATGGAAAAAATAGTAGCACTTTGCAAGAATAGAGGATATATATATCCAAGCTCTGAAATTTACGGGGGTCTTGCAAATACATGGGATTATGGCCCTTTAGGTGTAGAATTAAAAAATAATGTTAAAGCTGCATGGAGAAAGAAGTTTATTCAAGAGAACAAATACAATGTTGGGCTTGATGCAGCAATATTTATGAACCCAGAAACTTGGGTTGCAACAGGACACGTTGCTGGCTTTAGTGACCCATTAATCGACTGTAAAGAATGCAAAACAAGACATAGAGCAGATAAGTTAATTGAAGAATGGGCTCATGAAAATGGAAAAGATTTAGTCGCAGATGGTTGGACTGATGAACAACTATTAAATTACATAAATGAAAACAAAATTCCTTGCCCAGATTGTGGTAAAACAAATTTTACTAATATAAGAAAATTCAATTTGATGTTTAAGACATTCCAAGGAGTTACAGAAGATTCAACAGCACAAATTTATCTAAGACCAGAAACAGCACAAGGAATATTTGTAAACTTCAAAAATGTAATGAGAACGACAAGAAGAAAGCTTCCAATGGGAATTGGCCAAATTGGTAAAGCTTTCAGAAACGAAATTACACCAGGAAACTTTACATTTAGAACACGTGAGTTTGAACAGATGGAACTGGAATTTTTCTGCAAACCAGGAACAGATTTAGATTGGTTTAAATTCTGGAAAGATTACTGCAAGAAGTTCTTATTAGATTTAGGAATGGAAGAAGAAAATATCAGACTTCGTGACCACAGTCCAGAAGAGCTTGTATTCTATAGCAAAGCAACAACAGATATAGAATTTGCATTCCCATTTGGATGGGGAGAATTATGGGGAATTGCTGATAGAACTGATTATGATTTATCAAGACACATGGAACACTCAAAACAAGATTTATCATATCAAGATTTAGAGACAAACGAAAAATACATTCCATATGTTATAGAGCCATCATTAGGATGTGACAGAGTTGCTTTAGCATTCTTATGTAACGCATATGAAGAACAAGACTTAGGTGAAGGAGATTCAAGAGTTGTATTACACTTACACCCAGCTCTTGCTCCATATAAAGTAGCTGTACTTCCTTTATCAAAAAAATTATCGGAAAAAGCACAAGAGGTATATGAAAATTTATCAAAGAAATTTATGTGCGATTATGATGAGGCTGGAAGCATTGGAAAAAGATATAGAAGAGAAGATGAAATTGGTACACCATATTGTGTAACAATAGACTTCGATACCTTAGAAGACAACAAAGTAACAATTAGAGATAGAGATACAATGGAACAAGTAAGAATTGATATTTCTGAAATAGAAAACTGGTTACAACAAAAAATAGAATTTTAAAAATGTAATTAAAATATAGCAATAAAAGTACTAATTCATAGAAAACTTGAAACATGCTTTGTAAAATGGAATTAAGAGTATAACAAAGTAATGAAGTAATATTTTAAAGTATGAACTAGTACTTTTTAAGTTTCATATTATTACAAAATATTACACATTATTACAAATTAATAATTTTAGCAAAAACACTTGATAAATATCCTAATTACATATATAGTATTCATCAGCAAAAATATAAATATGATTTACATAAATGGAGGAGTAACAGTAATGGGAATTATTAATGTTTATACAGGACCAATGAAATGCGGCAAAAGTCAGAAGATATTTAATGAATTAAAGAGACAATTAATTGCAGGAAAGAACATTAAGGTATTTAAACCATTATTAGACAATAGAGCGGGAGATGCAGTAATATCAACAAGAGCAGGCAATTCAATAAATGCTATAAATATTCAGAGCATAAATGAGCTTGAAAAATATGATGCAGATTCATATTTTATTGATGAATTTCAATTTTTAAAAGGAGATATCCAAACAATAGATAAAATGGCCGCAGAAGGAAAAAAATTTTATATAGCAGGTTTAAATTTAACATCAGAAAAGAAAACTTTTGGAAAGATGGGCGACTTAATGTGTATTGCAGATAATATTGAAATGATGACATCTATATGCGAAGTTTGCAAGAGTGAAGAAGCAATATTTACATATTATAAAGGAAAAAAAGATACAGACATAATGGTTGGAGATGCAGAATATATACCAGTTTGTAGAGAATGCTATAATAAACTGGTGAAACATATGCCATTTGAAATCGCCCAATAGGGACGCCCCTTTTTGGGCGAATGATATAATATAAAAAATAATTTTAATATACGTATGTGACCAAATTAAAAATTTACCGTTTATATATATGGAGGATGTAATGGAAGATAAAAATAAGAAAAGAAGTAATTATATTAGCTGGGATGAGTATTTTATGGCAATAGCCAAATTATCTGCGATGAGAAGTAAGGACCCATCAACTCAAGTTGGTGCATGCATTGTTGGTGCAGATAATAGAATTTTATCAATTGGATATAATGGAACTCCAAACGGTTTTAATGATGACGAGTTTCCTTGGAATAGAGAAGGCGACAATTTGAATACAAAATATCCATATGTATGCCATGCAGAAATGAATGCAATATTAAATTATAGAGGAAGTAGAAAAGACTTAGAAGGTGCTAAAATTTATGTGGATTTATTTCCATGTAACGAATGTGCAAAAATGATAATTCAATCTGGAATTAAAGAAGTAATATATTTATCTGATAAATATGCAAATTCCGAAAATAATATAGCATCTAGAAAATTGTTAGATACTTGTAAAGTAACCTATAAAAAAATGCATATAGATGATGAAATGAAGAATATTGAAATTAAGTTATAATAATAAAAAAACAGCCTCCGACATATTAAAAAACACCATAATAAAACTAGAAAATATTGCCATTAAACGAAAAGTATGATATAATTGCAAAAGCAAAATATAACGTGAAGGAGCTGTATTAATAGAATATGGAAGAAAAGGCACAATTTGGAATTGGATTTGTGTCAGGCAGACCGAATGTTTGCGCTGTTATAAACAACACATATAAGCATTTATTAAATCAAACTAAAAAGTTTGATAGAGAGGTTGAGTTAACGATATTCATATTGTATGATTTAAGTTACCAAAAAGAATCTAGAGAAGAAGATTTTTATAAAATATTACCAGAGGTACATAAAGATATAAAAATTGTTCATATAACTCCAAAATTAATAGAGGAGCAAAAATCAGGATTAGTTAAAGAGAAAATAATAACTATGGACGAAGCCAATTTATTCTTCGGCTATGGCTATGCAAAAGCAAGGAATACACTGCTATATAATGCGGTAATTAATGGAATTGATTATTTTTTATACTGGGATGATGACGAATACCCAGTAGCATGTATTAAGAATAATACGAACGAAAACATTAAATGGAAGGCACAAAATAATATATTAGGGCATTTGGAGAACATAGAAAATGCTGATATTACTTTCGGACATAGATGCGGATATAATTCGCCACTTCCATATATGGAATTAAAAAATCCATTTCATGAGCGTAGAATAAAGTCTTTTATAGAGGCTGTAAAAAATGAATTTATGACGTGGAAAGATGTTAAAGAATATTTGTCAAAAAATGATGGAATTGCCTATGCTGATGAAGAATTAATGAAAAAGAAAACTGTGAGTGAAATACAAATCCAAGGAACGCATAAACGTATATTGGGATCTCCATTGTGCCTAAACTTGAAACATTTAGAAAAAATTCCGGCATTTTATAATCCGGAAGGGGCAAGAGGAGAAGATGCATTCTTTTCTTTGTTATTGAATGAAAACAAAGTGGTAAGCGTACCGGTTTATCATTTTCATGACCCATTTATAAAATTTAATAATGTTTTAGAAGGAAAGTATCCAAGGAAAATAGATAAAACAAAATCGAACGATAAAAGCGTTGAACAGAGATTTTATAAGGTGGCTAGAGGCTGGATTAAATACAGACCTTTATATTTGTATGCAACTAATAGAGAAAATTATGAAAAAGAAATAAAGAAAACAATTAAAAATTTAAAGAGAGGCATTCCAGCAATGAATAAAATGTTTAAAGATAAAGACTTTAACATTTTATTGGAAGACCTAGAAAAATATAATTCAAATGTAAAACAAGATTATGAAGATTTTCAACATGTACAAGTTGTTTGGAAAAAGTTGAAAAAAACAATTACTGAAAATAATAAAAAACTTGTAATCGCCCAATAGGGACGCCCCTTTTTGGGCGAAAAGAGGAGAGAATATGGGAGAGAAGGCTTATTTTACGACTTTATCAACAGAAAATTATTTACCAGGAGTTATTGCACTAAATCGAGCATTAAAAAATGTGCATTCTAAATATCCATTATATGCATTACTTAGCAACGAGATTTCTGAAGAGATAGAAGAAAACTTAAATAAAAAAGGTATAAAAACTATAAGAAGAGAAAAAGTTGACTTGCCTCAAGAAATAATAGATAGAAACAGGTCAAGGGCAAAGAATAGATGGAATTACACTTTTGATAAACTAAATATTTTTGAACTAACAGATTTCGAAAAAATTGTATTTATAGATAGCGACATTTATGTAAGACAAAACATAGATTGTTTATTTGATAAACCACATATGTCGGCTGTAATAGATAAACATTATGGTCCAAATTTAACATGCAGATGCTTAGAACTTACATCTGGTGTTATTGTAGTAGAGCCTAAAAAAGGTCAAATTGAAAAATTTAAAGAAATAATAAAAACAATAATAGACAAACGAGATGCAATAGGGGATCAAGATATATTGCAGGAATATGACCATGAGTGGAAAAATAAACCTGAGTTACATCTAAAAAATAAATATAATATATTCTTTCCATATCTAGAGTACTATGTAAACTTTCAAGAATATTCGATGGATGACTTAGCTGTAATTCACTTTATATATCCAAAGAAACCTTGGATGATTGATAAAGAAAACAGAGTTGATGAATATGTTGAATACATAGATGGATTTACGAAAGAATGCTATGAAGAAGAAAAAGCTCCAGAATACATAGATTGCTTATATGGAGATCGTAGACACGCTAAAAAGATTGTAGAAGAATATTGCAAACTAATTGAAGAGTAAATTATTAAAAATAACAGGAGTGTGCTTCGTAAAAGAAGTACACTTCTTAAATATATATGTACAAAATGTGGACGGAGAAAAAATGTACGTTTTCTATTTAAGCGTTAACACTCATATATCATTATTTTGATTTTAGTTTCGCATCAATATGTAAAATCTAAAAGAACAAAAGTTTGCAAAACTATTGAAAAGACACTATAAATGTGCTATAATAACAGTGCAAAATTTTGTTAAAGGATGATTTTAATGAATGATAATATTATTATAAAAGGTGCAAAAGAACACAATTTAAAGAATATAGATTTAACAATTCCAAGGAATAAATTGGTAGTTGTTACAGGACTTTCGGGTTCCGGAAAATCTTCACTTGCTTTTGATACTTTGTATGCAGAAGGACAAAGAAGATATGTAGAGAGTTTGTCTAGTTATGCAAGGCAATTCTTAGGTATGATGGAGAAACCTGAGGTTGAGTCTATTGAAGGACTTTCACCTGCTATTTCTATTGACCAAAAGACTACATCTAAAAATCCACGTTCTACAGTTGGAACGGTTACAGAAATTTACGATTATTTGCGTTTATTATATGCAAGAATTGGAGTGCCGTATTGTCCAAACTGTGGTAAGAAAATTGAAAAGCAGACTATTGACCAGATTGTTGATAATATTTTAGAGCTTGAAGAAGGAACAAGACTTCAAGTTCTAGCTCCTGTTGTACGTGGAAGAAAGGGCGAGTTTACAAAACAGTTAGAAGATTATCAAAAAGCAGGCTTTATCAGAGTAAGAATAGATGGCCAAATGTATGAACTTGGAGAAGATGAAATTACTCTTGATAAAAAGAAGAAACATAATGTTGATGTTGTGGTAGACAGATTAATTATTAAAGAAGGAATTCGTGCAAGATTAACTGAATCTGTTGAAACAGCAATGAAATACGCAAACAACTTAGTTACAATAGATGTGCCAGACCAAGAAGAAAAAATCTATTCTCAAAATTACGCATGTACAGATTGTGGCATTAGCTTTGAAGAATTAACACCAAGAATGTTCTCTTTTAACAATCCATTTGGTGCCTGCCCAGAGTGTACTGGTATTGGCTATTTAATGAGAATTGATGAGGATTTAATAATTCCGGACAAAGATAAGACACTATATGATGGTGTAAAAGCTTTCGGAGCTAGCACCATGAAAAAAGGCGATACTATGGCTAAGATGTACTTTGAGAGTATTGCAAAACATTATGGAGTTAAAATTAAAGATGTTCCAATTAAAAAATTACCAAAGGATTTCTTAAATAAAATTCTATATGGTACAGGAGATGAAGTAATTGATTTTGAATATACATCTGCTGCCGGAACCAGAAAATATTCTACTCCATTTGAGGGCGTAATTCCAACCCTTGAAAGACGTCATAATGAAACAAAATCTAATGGTATGAGAAGTTTTTACGAGATGTACATGAGCGAATCTCCTTGTCTTGCATGCCATGGAGCACGTTTAAGAAAAGAAAGTTTATCTGTAAAAATTGGAGATTTAAACATAAAAGAACTTACAGATATGTCAATAGATAAAATAAAAGAATATATAAATAACATAGAGCTTACACCAACCCAGGCAATGATTGCAGAACAGATCTTACAAGAGTTAAATAAACGTTTACAATTTTTAATAGATGTTGGACTTGATTATTTAACGCTCTCGAGACCAGCTGGTTCTTTATCTGGTGGTGAGGCACAACGTATTAGGCTTGCAACCCAAATTGGTGCAGGACTTACAGGTGTTCTATATATTCTTGATGAGCCAAGCATTGGACTTCATCAAAGAGACAATGATAAGCTAATTGCTACCTTGAAGAAGCTAAGAGACTTAGGTAATTCTGTTATAGTCGTAGAGCATGATGAAGATACAATGTATGCAGCTGATCAGATTATAGATATTGGACCAGGTGCCGGTGTGCATGGCGGAAATGTAATGGCACAAGGAACAGCAGAAGAAGTAAAAAATACACCAGGTTCTATAACAGGTGATTATTTAAGTGGAAGAAAACAAATAGTGGTTCCAAAGAAAAGAAGAAAATCTAATGGAAAATCTATAGAAGTAGTTGGAGCAACAGAACACAACCTAAAAAATATTACAGTAAAATTTCCATTAGGACAATTTATATGTGTAACAGGTGTTTCTGGTTCAGGAAAATCAACACTCGTAAACGAAATTTTATATAAGACGATTGCAAGAGACTTAAATGGTTCTAATGAAAAGCCAGGAAAATGCAAGCAAGTAAAAGGCCTTCATAATATAGACAAGATAGTAAACATAGACCAATCACCAATAGGAAGAACTCCTCGTTCAAATCCAGCAACATATACTGGTGTGTTTGATATGATAAGAGATTTATTTGCAGGCACAAACGAAGCAAAAATGAGAGGATATGACAAGGGAAGATTTAGCTTCAATGTTCCAGGTGGAAGATGTGAAGCTTGCTCTGGAGATGGAGTCTTAAAAATAGAAATGCATTTCTTATCTGATATTTATGTTCCTTGTGAAGTTTGCAAAGGAAAACGTTATAACAAAGAAACCTTGGAAGTAAAATATAAAGGCAAATCAATATCAGATGTTCTAGACATGACTGTTGAAGAAGCATTAGAATTTTTCGATAAAATACCAAGAATAAAATCAAAAATTCAAACATTGTATGATGTTGGCTTAGGTTATATCAAACTAGGACAACCTTCAACAACATTATCTGGTGGCGAGGCTCAACGTGTAAAATTAGCAACAGAACTTTCTAAGAAAGCAACAGGAAAAACCTTATATATCTTAGATGAACCAACCACAGGACTACATATTGCAGATGTTCATAGATTAGTGGATATTTTACAAAGACTTGTAGATACAGGAAATACAATAATTGTAATAGAACATAATTTGGATTTAATAAAAACTTGTGACCACATAATAGACTTAGGACCAGAAGGCGGAGATAAAGGTGGACAAGTAATAGCAGTAGGAACACCAGAACATATTGTAAAAAATGAAGATAGTTATACAGGGAAATTCTTAAAAAAATATCTTAATTAACACAAAGTAAATCCCCATTGGCTTTAAAACCGCAGGGGATTTACTTTCTTTGCGGATACTTACCGCAGAGTTTTGAGCAAATTAAAAATGTAACTTCGACTTATATTTATGCAAGAAATTTCTCCAATGTGGGAACAATCTCATCTGTGGAGTTTACCACGGTATACAGTTTGGCGTCTTTTTCATCTGCAAATCCTTCATCATAAACTCGAGCAAGAACGTGTAAAACGTCATTAAAGTAACCTTGCTCGTTGATGATAATGATGGGGCTGTTGTGTTCACCACAACGTTTTGCCTCTATGCTTGAAAAAAGCTCGTCAATTGTTCCGATGCCACCAGGCAGAAAAATATGCATGGAAGTATTCTTGAAAATCCAATCCTTGCGCTCACTAACAGTGCTGAAGTCAAACAAATTGCTGTAGAAAAGCTCTTCGGCATCATTAATGTATGCCTGAGGAATAGCCACGATTATGTTGGCTTTATTAAGTAACATACATTTGTACATAAGCCCCATAAGGCCTCTTGCACAACCGCCAAACACGAGAGTGTGCTTATGCGCAATTATGAATTTTGTAACTTCAAGTGTTGCCGTGCAATAGCGGCTCCACTTAACGTTATCAGTTACATCACGGGACGAACATCCAACAAAAATATTCATCATATGCTCCTTTCAATTATACATGTGTATAAAACGAACTAACTAATTTTACCACAGAATCTTCGAAAGGTCAACATAATAAAAAATAGCAAAATTACTCTATTGACAGATTAGAACAAAATACATATAATTACTGTATAAATAAATTAGGAACAAGGTGAAGAAATGGAAAATAATATAATAGAAAATAATATAACAATAGGAATAGAAGGACTAGTTGGAGCCGGCAAAACATCAATTTGTAGGGAATTATTAGACAAAATACCTAATAGTATAATATTACATGGTGGTAATTTATATAGAGGAATTGTATTTGCATTAATGTCTTCAGGAGCCGACATGAATAAGATTATGCATGGAACAGATAAACCAATAGACATAAAGCAGATGATGGATATGTTAAAAGTCGAATTAAAAATAGAAAATAGAGAAAGCGTTGTGTATGTTGACGGAAAAGAAATAAATGAAGATAATTTACAATCAGACACAACATCAATGGCAGTTTCTAAAATTGCAAAAGATGCTGATAACACCAAATTCTACATATTTGGAAGAAAATTAATAGATGCATATAAAAAGCAATATAATCTAATAATATCAGGTAGAGACTTAATGAAAATTTATCCTGAGCTAGATTATCATTTTTTCGTAACAGCAGATATAGATACAAGAGTAGATAGAAAAATGCATCAATATGAAGATGAAACAATAACAAGAGAAGAATTGAAAAAGCATATTGAAGAAAGAGATATGTTGCAGGAGCAAGCCGGCTTTTACAAGAGATACAGCAAAACAATTGATGTTGATGTAACAGAATGCAAGAATGCAGAAGAATCGGCTATGAAAATATTAGAAAAGATTGCTCAATAAAATATTTCGCCCCCAAAGGGGCGTCCCTAATGGGCGAAAAACTAAAAAGGAGTTTAAGTATGGATTTTGTAAATGAAAAGTTAGAAGAATTTAATAATTTTTTAGATGGCAAAAAGGTTGCTATAATCGGCATGGGTGTTAGCAATGTGCCTTTGCTAGATTACTTCTATGATAAGAATGCGAAAGTTACAGTATTTGACAAAAGAAATTTATCAGATGAAATTATGGAAAAAATAAATAAATATAGATATGAAGTTGAAATAGGAGAAGATAATTTATCTAGACTACATGGATATGATGTAATTTTTAGATCTCCTAGTGCATTACCAACAATACCAGAGTTTGTAGAAGAAGTTGAAAGAGGTGCATTATTAACTTCTGAAATTGAAATGGTATTAAAGCTTGCACCATGTAAGGTAATAGGCGTAACTGGCACAGAGGGAAAAACTACTACTACATCAATTATATATGAAATATTAAAGCAAACAGGACGTAATTGCTTTTTAGGAGGAAACATTGGAAAGCCTATATTTACTAAAGTAAAAGATATGAGACCAGACGATATAATTGTGCTTGAATTAAGTAGCTTTCAATTAATGGGAATGGAAGTTAGCCCAGATATTGCAGTTGTAACAAATATGTTTCCAGACCACTTGAATGTACATAAATCATATGAGGAGTATCAAGAAGCAAAGAAAAATATTTTCTTACATCAAGATAAAAACGGAATAGCAATCCTAAATAAGGATAATGATATTACTAGAAATTTTGCAAATGAAGTTGTTGGTAAAACTATATTCTTCAGTAGTACAAAACAGCTAAAAGATGGCTATGTGTATGATAGAGAAGATGGAATGATTAAGCATTGCGTAAATGGAGAATGCACAGATTTATTAGGAAAAGATGAAATAAAATTAAGAGGAATTCATAATTACGAAAATATTTGTGCTGCACTTGCAGCAACAGAAACAGTCGCTACTCAAGAACAACAATTAAATGCAATAAAGAATTTTAATGGGGTTGAACACCGATTAGAGTTTGTAAGAGAACTAAATGGAGTAAGATATTACAACGATTCTATTGGAACTAGCCCAGCAAGTACAATTGCGGGATTGAATGCTTTTGATGAAAATATTGTATTGCTAGCAGGTGGATCAGACAAAGGATTAGATTACAAAGAAATTGGAGAAAAAATAGCACAAAAAGTAGGAACATTAATATTGACTGGTCCAACATCTGAAAAAATTGAAAATGCAACAGTCATAGCATTAGGAGAAATGCAAGACAAGAAAATAGACATTATACATTGTACAAATCTTGAAGAAGCTGTTAAAATGGCAAAACAAAAAGCAGTAACAGGAGATGTAGTGTTATTATCGCCGGCAAGTGCAAGCTTTGATGCCTTCAAAAATTTTGAAGAACGTGGAAAAAAATTCAAGCAGTATGTAAACGAACTAAATTAACAAAACAAAAACCTTCTCATATAATACAGTATACGAGGAGGTTTTAATAATGCAAGAACATTATTAAAATATATCTTCCAGAATAGTTCGAGGGAGGATACAAATATGTTAAATACTGATGAGTATATGAAAACTATAATTGGAGATACATATACAAGAAGCGAGATAAATATAAAAGAGCCAACTTTACAGACGGTAGATTTATATCCAGAGTCATACTTAAAAATTAATCCGATAGTTATAAATAAATGCAAAAAAATTACACAAAAACCAACAAAAACTATAATTAACCAAATTACTGATGAAATTTTTAAAGAATTAAATGAAAAAAATGCAAAAGATGATATAAAAAGGGATTTCATTCAAATTTTGGTATTGAATCAATTAATCAATAAATGGGAATAATAAGCAGGAATAAAACTGTATATTCAATTTTCAAATGTGCATAATAATATTGTAAATTTTTTTGAAAGGTGGATATATAAATGAAAGTTAAAGATTGTATGTGTAATCAAGTAAATTATGTAAAGCCAAACACATCTGTACAGGACTGTGCTAAAATGATGTGCGAATGCCATATTGGTTGTACTCCAGTATGCGATGATTCAAACAGATTAGTTGGAATTGTAACAGATAGAGACATTCTTTTAAGAGCAGTTGCATGCGATAAAGATACTTGCAAGACCACAGTTAGCGAGATAATGACAACACAGCCATGCTCATGTACTCCAAACAGCGAAATTACAGAGGCTGAAAGATTAATGTCTGAAAAACAAATTAGAAGAATACCTGTAACACAAAACAACAAAGTTATCGGCATTTTAACACTAGGAGATTTAGCCGCAAATCAATCAGTAGACCAAAAAGAATTGTGTGATACAATAGAATGTATTTGCGGAACAGACCAGCATAATGCAGAGTAATTCTATAATTTTTCAACTTTAATATTAATGCAGAAATACTTATTATTTTTAAAACTTCGGTACGGCACTATTGGTCGGAGCTCTTCCAGACTCTTCAAAAGGCGAGCTTGCCCTTGTTTTTCAAAATAATAAGTATTTCTGTTTTATTTTGAAAATAAATTATATTGTATAACGTATACTTTTTGAAAATTACCATAAAATAGTAATATATTATTTATTAGGAGCTATTATGGTAGTTGATATGAATTATTGGACAAAGGTTTTTAGAAAGTTAGTTTTATTGATATTAAGCTTTATAACTATTTATCTAAGTTTCAAACTAGCTTTCTTTTATATGCCTTTTTTAATTGCATTTGTAATATCTCTTTTGCTAGAGCCTGCTATAAGATTTTTTATGAGAAAATGTAAATTTAGACGAAAAACAAGTGCAATTATTGTGATAGTATTTGTACTAGGAATAATTATTGGATTATTAACTTGGGGGATTGCAACACTTGTTTCGGAAGGCTCAAATTTATTAGATAATTTGGGAACGTATTTTACAAATGCGAGCCATATGATACAAAAATTTCTTGGCAGTGAAAACTTAAAAAAGTTGAATATTCCAGAAAATGTTGTTACGGCTATTGAAAGGTCTGCAACAGAACTTCTAAATACAGCAGTATTATGGCTAAATTCATTCTTAAAAGGTATACTAGAATGGATTACGTCGATTCCAACTATTGGAGTGTATTTGGCTGTAACATTTTTATCACTGTACTTTATTTGTACAGATAAAGTATATATGATAGACCAACTTGAACACCATTTACCCGAAATGTGGGTAAAGAAAATTTACAAACATCTGAAAGAAATAATGGAAGTGTTAGGTAGGTATCTAAAAGCTGAGGCAATATTAGTATTGGTGTCATTCATAATTTCGTTAATTGGACTCTATATATTCAAACTAACTGGAATGAAAGTTTCATATCCATTACTATATGCACTGGGGATTGGATTTGTAGACGCGCTCCCAATATTCGGGTCGGGTAGCGTAATGGTCCCATGGGCAATAATCACAGCATGTAATGGAGACATAAGACTTGCAATAAGTATATTTATCCTATGGATAATAATGTCTGTTGTAAGACAATTTATAGAACCAAGAATTATAGGCAATCACATTGGAATTCACCCGATATTTACATTAATTGCGATGTATACTGGATTTAAAATATCTGGAGTAATCGGTTTATTTATTGGTCCAATAGCTTTAATAATTCTAAAAAACATATTCAGTAATTTGCTCGACAAAGGAGTTGTAAAATCTATATTTTCAAGAGATTATTCATAAAAGCAATAAATCTTTCATAGTATGTACCATAAGAAAAACAATTCTTATGGGAGGATTGAAAGATGTATGTTCGCAATTTTAAGCTAAATGGTAAGATGATATTTAAAATAATATTTGTTATTTTAACAATTTTAATATTTATAATGTTTGCAATAGGAGTAATAAATATAATTAATTCAAATGAAAGAATAACATCAAAGAGTGAAGGAGTTCCACAAAGTGAAATAAATACTATATCTGCAGCCAATTATACAAATGTATTAAAAACAGTTCATGATAATATGAACCAGTATATTGGTAAAAAAATTAAGTTTGTCGGATTTGTGTACAGATTATACGATTTTCCAAATGACCAATTTGTGCTTGCAAGGCAGATGATTGTTTCTCCAGATTTGCAGGCAGTTGTGGTAGGATTTTTGTGTCACTTGAATGGAGCAGAAAAATACAAAGATGGATGCTGGGTAGAAATCGAAGGAACAATAACAAAAGGTGAATACCACGGAGAAATTCCAGTTATAGAAATTGAAAGAATAAAAGAGACAAAGACGCCAAATGATGAGTATGTATATCCGCCAGACGAAAGCTATGTGCCAACATCTGCGACTTTATAAAAGAACATCCCTCAGAGCTCATCACTCTGAGGGATGTTGCTATTCAACTGTTTGTGCTATTTAGCCAGCGTTACTCGGTGTCATACTAGACATCGCGTAACTAAACAGTCCAATAGCGGTCTGGAGGCTGATTGGGCCAATAGAATAACTATAACCCGAATCACCAGAAGAATACTGGTTTGTCACTATGGTTACCCCGTCAATGGGAGATGTGACATTTACCACCTGCTGATGTTGGTTTGCCTTGATGTTAAAGTCAAAGGTGAAGCCAGAATTCATGTTACCGTGAATTCTAACAGAAGACCCCTTCCCCCAACCAGTGGACTCGTACCCATCATTAAAGTAATAGGTCTGGTCGTACTCTTGGTTGAAAGCCTTGTTCATGTCGACGTTTCCGCCATACAGGAACATTGCCTGCAGAAAACGTGGATCAAAACCTGCCATGTTTCCTTGCCCTGTAGTGGGAATGGTGCCTCCACCGGCAATGAGGTTGAACAACAGCGAGAGAACAACGAGCAAAGTTTGAATGTTCATATGACTACCTCCAGAACATTTTTAAAGTGAATGTGCAGACTACATAGTGTCTACTCTTACACCTTAATTATACTACAAATAAGGCCAATATGTCAATTTTATGGAAACACATTTAAATAAAAACAATGACTAATAGTTAAGCGTAAATTACGAGTTTAAAAAATTAAGTATATTTTCTTTTTTTACTTGCTAAATGCCACATTTAGTTATATAATAACCACGTAAACTATAACAAAGTTAAAAAATGGCAAAATGTAACCTATTTTGCCTTGTATTACATAAATTTGAAAGGATGAATTATTCATGGGATTATTTAAAACATACAGTGAAAAAGAAGTAAAAAGAGTAAGGCCTATTGTCGAGAAAATAAACAGTTTAGAGCCAGCTATGAAGGAATTATCTGATAGCGAATTAGTTGCAAAAACTCCATACTTTAAGGAACAATTGAAGAACGGAAAAACATTGGACGATATTTTACCAGAAGCATTTGCAGTTGTAAGAGAAGCATCTAGAAGAGTTTTAGGAATGCGTCATTTCGATGTACAATTAATTGGTGGTATTATACTTCACCAAGGAAGAATTGCAGAAATGAAAACAGGTGAAGGAAAAACACTTGTTGCAACACTTCCAGTTTACCTAAATGCACTTACAGGAGAAGGAGTTCACGTTATTACTGTAAACGATTACCTAGCAAAAAGAGATAGCGAGTGGATGGGAAATCTTTATAGATTTTTAGGACTTTCTGTTGGTCTTGTTATTGCCGGAATGAATCCAAAGCAAAAGCAAGAAGCATATGCATGTGATGTTACATATGGTACAAACAACGAGTTTGGTTTCGATTACTTAAGAGATAACATGGTTATATACAAGAACCAATTAGTTCAAAGAAAATTAAAATATGCAATCGTCGACGAAATCGATAGTATTTTAATTGATGAGGCTCGTACACCACTTATAATTTCTGGTAGAGGAGCACAATCTTCTAATTTATATCAAAAGGCTGACCATTTTGTAAAAAAATTACAAGCTAAAGTTATAATTGAAGAAGATGACAAAGATTATGAGCAAGAAGAAGATAACGAGAAATATGATTATATAGTAGATTTAAAGGCCAAATCTGCAACTCTTACTCAACAAGGTATAAAGAAGGCTGAGCAAGAATTTGGACTAGAAAACTTCAATGATTTAGAGAATTCAGAATTAGTTCATGATGTAAATCAAGCTTTACATGCAAATGGAATAATGAAGAAAGATAAAGATTACATTGTAAAAGATGGACAAGTTCTAATTGTAGACGAGTTTACAGGAAGAATTATGTATGGAAGAAGATATAATGACGGATTACATCAAGCAATTGAAGCAAAAGAGCATGTTAAGATAAACGATGAATCTAAAACACTTGCCACAATTACATTCCAAAACTACTTTAGAATGTATGAAAAATTATCTGGTATGACAGGTACTGCAATGACAGAAGAAGCAGAATTCCAAGAAATATACAAATTGGACGTTGTTGAAATTCCAACAAATAAGCCAATGATTAGAAAAGACAATTCAGACATAATATATAAAAATGAAGATGCCAAATTTAGAGCTGTTATAGCAGACATCAAAAAAGCTCATGAAAAAGGACAACCAGTTTTAATTGGTACAGTATCTATTGATAAATCTGAAAAATTAAGTAAATTACTTGATAAAGAAGGAATTCCTCATGAAGTATTAAATGCTAAATACCACGAGAAAGAGGCTCAAATTATAGCACAAGCTGGTAAATTTGGTGCTGTTACAATAGCAACAAACATGGCTGGACGTGGTACAGATATTATGCTTGGTGGAAATAGCGAATATCTTGCAAAACAAGAAATGAGAAAGCTAAAATACACTGATGAAGAAATTGAAGATGCTGCAGCTCATAACGAGACAGATGATAAGGCAATACTTGCTGCAAGAGAAAAATTCAATGAATTAGAGAAAAAATTTGATAACGAAATAAAAGAAGAAAAAGAAAAAGTTATTGAAGCAGGCGGTCTAAAGATAATTGGTACACAAAGACACGAATCAAGAAGAATTGATAACCAGCTTCGTGGACGTAGTGGACGTCAAGGTGACCCAGGAGAATCTAGATTCTACATTGGATTAGACGATGACTTAATGAAAATCTTCGGTGGCGACATTGTAACAAAAGTCTACAATACATTAGGCGCAGACGAAGATATGCCAATAGAAAGCAGATTAATTTCAAAGGCTGTTGAAAATGCCCAAAAGAAAGTTGAAGGAAGGAACTTCAGTATAAGAAAGAACGTTCTACAATATGACGATGTAATGAATGTTCAAAGAACAGTAATTTATGAGCAAAGAAGAGATGTTTTAGACGGCATGAACTTAAAAGAAAGCATACTAAAAATGATGGATTCTGTTGTTGAATTAATAGTAGATTCTCACATTGTAGACGGAGAAGAAGTAAACAAAGAATCAATCGCTCAAGACATAGAAACAAACTTAGGAATAAGTGATGTAGCAGCATTAAAGGCAGAAAAATTCGACAGAAATGCTTTAGTAGACGAATTAATAGCAAAAGTACACGAAATATATGCTTCTAAAGAAACAGAATTTGGTGAGGAAAATTTAAGAGAACTTGAAAGAGTTGTAATGCTTAAAATAGTTGACCAAAAATGGATGGATCATATAGACAACATGGACGAATTAAAGAAAGGTATTGGACTTCGTGGATATGGACAACAAGACCCAGTTGTACAATACAGACTTGAAGGAACAGAAATGTTTGACGATATGATAGAAGACATAAGAATGGACGTTGTAAAAATATTGCTAAACATTCGCAAAAAAGAAGGTCCAATAGAAAGAACAGAAACAACAAAAGTAACAGGAGCAAGCCTTGAAGATACAGCAATCAACCTAGTTGATGGAAATATATCAGAAAAAGAAGGCGGAATGAACAAAACAGTTGTAAATGAAGGACCAAAAGTTGGAAGAAATGACCCATGCCCTTGTGGAAGTGGGAAGAAGTATAAGAATTGTTGTGGTAAAAACGCATAAAATCAATACTTTCAGAGATTAGAACAATTTACATAAATATGAAAACAATCCAAATTGTTTGCATTTTGTTTGCAAATTGTTTTCATACAAGTAAGTAAAAACTCTGAAACTATCTAAAATAAAGACTTTGCGGGTTGCAAACAAACTAAAAACAAATATAAAAAGTGTTATCATTCGTGGTAACGCTTTTTTTGTTTACCTTCGTGGAAGGAGGTATAAATGTGAAATGTCGAATGTAACAATTCAAAAAAGAGGAAAGTACTATCAATATAAGTTTGAAACTGCAAAGATTGATGGTAAAAGAAAATTTTCAAGCAAGTCTGGATTTAGGACTAAAGCTGAAGCAGAAAAGGAGGGGATAAAAGCCTATAACGAATATATGAATACTGGGCATGATTTTACACCAAGTGATATGAGTTATTCTGATTTATTAGATTATTGGTTAGAAAAGCATTGTTATATTAATCTAAAATATCACACAATAGAAGCATATAGCAGTATTATAAAAAATCATATAAAGCCCAATATAGGTCATTTTCTAATTTCTCAAATTACTAGATCAACCTTACAAGACTTTATAAATAAAATCTACATAGATAAATCATTTAGTAAGAATTTTCTTAATAATATAAAGAAAGTTATAAAAGGCTCATTCACTTTTGCTTATGAAAATGATTTTGTAAAGGTAAATCCGTCCATTGGAATTAAATTACCTAAATATGATATTCCTCCAGATGATCCAGCACATATTTTTACAAATGAAGAAATAAATATGATACTTAATAGGTTTAAGAATAATCATTGTGTATATTATGCATTTTTAACTGCTTATTGCACAGGACTTCGAATTGCAGAAGTATTTGCACTTACTTGGAATGATATAGATTTTAGGAATAAAACAATTAGTGTAAATAAAAACATACTAAAAAAGAATCAAGTAGGTGGAACAAAGAAAAGACACATAAGTGGGAACTCAACAACAGTATGGTATTTTGGAACTTGCAAGACTCAAACAAGTTATAGAACTATTCCTATTGGAGAAACATTATTAAATGCTCTTAAAGAGTATAAGAAAGAACAAGAAGAAAATAAAAAGAATTATGGAGATACTTATATGAAACATTATAAGAAAAGCGTTATAAATCCATACAATAATAAGCAAGAGATTAAAATATTAAATGCTTATGCAGAATTACAAATACCATTAGATGAAGTAGATTTTGTATTTGTAAAGAAGAACGGAGTATATGAGGGGACAGATAGCTGTAAATACCCATTTAAGGTTATACACTATAATTAGGTATTCCTTGCAGATTTCACGATTTTAGAGATACTCACGCAACGAAATTAATTGAATCAGGAGCAGATATAAAAGCTGTTTCTAAAAGATTAGGACATAGAAATATCGATTTTACTTATAACATATATGTAAGAGTAACGCAAAAAATGGAAAGTGAAACTGCTGATAAATTTGAAGAAATATGTGGAACTTTATAGGAGGAAAGTATTATGAAAAATGAATTACCAAAAACAAAGATAGACGAAAGAACTGGAATTGAATACAGATTAGAAGTAATCTAGTGTTAGAAAAATATAGTAGTTATAGTAGTCTATGTAACCCAAAATTACATTAACTACACTGTAATCTAGTGTGGTGTAGTTATAGTAGTTAAAGTAGTTTATGTGTGTTAAAGTATTGTAAAATGTTCATGTTAAATATAAAAAAGGAGGCATGAACATGCAAGTAGTAAAAGTAAAGTTAGAAAAAAATAAGGAAAGGTATTATGTAGCAACAGATGATGGTATTCCAATTGAAGTTATCTTTAAATTCATAAAATTCAAAGATAATACAGGATATTCAAGAAATACACTAAAACAATATTGTTGGCATCTCAAATTGTATTTTGAATATTTAGAACAAAGAAAATTAGATTTTCAAAATGTAACAATAGATGATTTAGCTCATTTTGTAAAATGGTTACAGAATCCACTTCAAAGTGTTAAAATAATTCCAATAAAAAGTAAGCATAGTTTAAGATCAGAATCTACAATAAATACTATAGTAAATACACTATTAACATTTTATGATTATGTGTTAAGGCATGAGGAATATAGCAATGATATTTCAGAGAGACTTAAAAAATCCGTAATATTACCTAATAGTAAATTTAAAGGCTTTCTTTATGGAATCGCATATCAAAATAAAACAATAGCTAGTAATATTTTAAAATTAAAAGTACCAAAAAAGAGACCCAAAATATTAAAGAAAGAAGATATTGAGAAAATACTAAAATCTTGTAACAATTGTCGTGACCGATTTTTAATATGTCTGTTATACGAAACAGGAATGAGGATAGGAGAAATTTTATCATTATGGCTTGAAGATATAGATATTAATGAAAAAACAATAGATTTAAAAGACAGAGGAAATCTAGAAAATAACGCTGAAATAAAGACAGTAGCTAGTCCAAGAAAAATTGACATATCACAAGATATTGCTGATATGTTTATGGAGTATGTGGATAAATATCATACAAATGAAGTTGAAACTAATCATGTATTCATAAAAATAAGTGGAATCAATAGAAATAAAGCTATGGATTATATAGATGTAAATAATGTATTTAGGAAAATACAAAAAAAGACAGGAATATATGTTACGCCACATATATATCGACATACATCAATAACAGCATTGAGGCTTGCTGGTTGGGAGCCAGAATATTTAAGAGTAAGAGCAGGACATAAAAATATATATACAACATTAAATACATATATCCATCTCTCAGATGAAGAAATATCGAATCAATTTAATAAAACAAAATCGATATTCACAGATACTAATAAAGAGGAGGATATATAAATGACTGAGTTATTAAACATAACAGAAAATGTTGAAATAGAAGATAAATATTTAGAGATATTAGAATATCTAAAGCAAGATGATGGGTATTGGCTATACAATGATAAATGGGATGTAAAGAAAAATAGCTTTTATGGTAAATCACCAGATGGAACAAGGCATATAAGATTTGATACATTAAAGAAAGAAACATTAAAAAATGAATTTAAATATTTTGTTTTAAGAAGCTTTAAAGACGATTTGTATAAGAGTGCTACAGTAAGAAAAATATCTAATTATTTCAAATATATTGAAGAATTTTTAGATATTTATTATAAAAATATAGTAAGTATAAATGAAATAACTAATGAAACAGAAATGATAATAAAATGGAATAACTTTTTACTACAAAAAAATATTAGTAGTTATAAAGTTACATTAAAAATAATATACGAATTTTTACGTGATTATTACAGTGATTTAGATGAAATAGAAAAAGATATATGGTACACAAAAAATATAAAAGGAGCAAAAATGTCAGCAAGTATAAGGACAGGTATAATGAATTTTACAGATATACCAAATTACTATAGAGATGACATTAAGAAATATTTTTCAGTAATGATAACACGAAAAAGTTATAGAACATGCGCCATACAATTAAGTATACTAAAACAATTTTTTAGATTGTTTTATCAAAATGGATATAAAGATGGATTTTTGGAAAATCTGACACGTAAAGATGTAGAAAAATATTTATACTGGATAAATGAAAAAGAATATGCAAATGGGTCAGCACATAAATCAAAATGTGTAAGTTATATTAATGGAATCATTAAATATATGCAATTATCGGAATATCCGACAGCTCCTAAGACTGATGTATATAAATTATTCTTTGATGATGATGTACCTAGAAGAGAACATGGTAAAGATATAATAAGAAAAGTAAAATATATTCCTACACCAGTTTTAGAACAAATAGATGAAAATATAGACTCTATCAAGGATAAGAACGTTGTTGCAATATATAAACTAGCAAGAGAAACAGGCTGGAGAGGAACAGACATTTTAAATTTAAGGTATAATAATTGTTTAGAGCAGATTTGGAATAGTAAAGAAAATAAATATAATTATTATTTATGTGGAGAAATAACTAAAACAGGAATTGCAGAATTAAAAGTACCAATTCATGAAGAAATAGCACATATGGTAGAAAATTTAATACAAAATGTCAAAAACAAAAGTACAGAGCAAAATAATCCAAAACAATATTTATTTAATACTTATCAAGGGAGAAGCAAGGGTAGACCAATAAGACAATTAAAGGTTGTTTTAAATGTACGTAAAATGATTGAAGAAAAAAATATTTTAGATGTTAATGGTGAATATTATCATTTTAAAATGCATTCACTACGACATACTAGAGCAAAAGAATATATAGAGCAAGGATTAGGGATTGAGATAGTACAACAAATGCTTGGACATAGGAGTTTGCAAATGACAGTGCACTACGCTACAGTAAGCGAAAATATATTATATGAAAAATGGAAATCTACTGAAAAATTGCAATTATTTAAGGTAAATAACGATACAAAACAATTTGAAAAAATTGATATAGAAAATGAGCAAAATGATAAAATGGTTAGATATGAATATGTTAAAGAAAATTTAGATGCAGTAAAAGTGCCATTAGGAGTATGTTTTAAATCTAAAAAAATACAATGTAAAAATCAAATAAATCAATGTTTGGAATGTGCGAGCTTTTGTACTTCAGTGGAACATATTCGTGAATATGAAAATGAAATTATAAATGTTAAGAAACAAATAGAAATAGCCAAAAATATTGGCAGAACTGATTGGATTGAAAAAAATACTGAACGCTTAAAAATATTAGAAAAGTTTTTAGATAGAATAAAAAACGAAAAAATTATTCATAAAAATGAAAATTCAAGGGAGGGATGCTAGATGGCTAGGAATACCAAAGGATTAGAAACTTACTACAAGAAGAAGACAGAAGTTGCAATAAATAAGGTTAATATAACAATAGACGAATTACGTAAAAATGGAAGAAAAATAAATTTTAATGTTGTAGCAAAAGAAAGTGGTGTAGCAAAAACATTTTTGTATGAAAATACAGAAATAAAGGAAAAAATTCAAACATTAAGAAATGAAGAAGTAAATAATGAAATAAATCAAAGAGCAAAATTTGATAAAACGTCAAAATCAAAAGATGTAATTATACAAACAAAAGATAAAAAAATAGCCAAACTTGAAAAAGAAATTGTAGAATTAAAAAATGAATTAAATACATTGAGAAGTATGCTATACAATAAAATATGAGTTACATGGACTACATGTAGTCTATGTGAAAATGTAGTGTTATCAGGAAGTTTAACCTACTGTACACTAGATTTTAGAAGGAGATTATTATATTCCTAATCTAACTTTACCAAAACAAGAAACAATCATTCTTAATAAATATGGAAGAATGAGATTAAACTATTTGAAAGAACATAAAAAAGCTGAATACTCAATTATGTTATTAGATGGTACATTAAACGCACATTTGAAAGAAATTCAAGAAACAGCTCAAAATAGAGTTGAACAGATAATAAACAAACTAAAAGCAGAAAGCGATTTAACTGAAGAAATGAAAGATACAGATATTTTTTATTGGGTTGGCACAATGAATGCTATTAAGAATCAAGCTGAAGAGATAGTGTTTAACGAATTAATATATGTGTAGGAGGAATGTAATATGAATAATTTAAGAGAAGTAAAAGATGATTTATTAAAAGAATGGATTGAATATAGAGAAGAAACAATATTTGCAATTATGAATGAAGAAGATAAAAAACATGAAATAAGATATGATGAAATAACTGAAAAAATATTAAAAAATGTTCCTAAACAAAATTTAAAATATGTAAGGCAACAATTAGATGTACTTGATAGAAATTATATGGAATATTTAGATTATTGGTGTGAGAAATATTATAGAAATGGTTTTGCAGATGTAATTGAATTGTTTAGAATGTAAAATAATGAGCTGTATTGAATAAATATTCTTTACAGCTTATATTTTTTGTTAATTTATTGTAAAAAAATCATAAGATTGATATAATAAGGTGCAAGAGAAATAGTAATTTGGAAGTGAGATGATATTTTTGAATAAAGATATATTATTGTCTAATATAGATAAAATTCATACTACTGAAATGGGGATTGATAGAATTAAGAAGAATCTAAAATTGAATACTAATGATGTAGTTGAATTTTGTAAAAATAAAATTTTAGATAAGAATTGTAATATTTATAAGCAGGGTAAAAATTGGTATTGTGAAATTGATAATATTAAAATAACTATTAACTCTTATAGTTATACGATTATTACAGCACATCTAATCAAATAAATTAGAATTTGTATCAGCGTAAAAAGGAGAGCAATATCATGTTTAGAACAATTCGTAATAAGAAAAATGAAATCAGCATTGACAAAAGTGTGATATATCTGATCATCGCAATTCCCACTATTGTGTTTACTATATGGACTTTGTTTTGTGGAAGCATTCAGATTCGTTGTAATGATCGTGATTTTAACATTGAAGCAAAAGGATGGAATGATTATACAGGGGAGTATTCGCAAATTGACAGCATTTCTTATGAAGTAAATGTATTGCAGAACGATAATGATTACAGAACTAATGGTTTTGGAAACCTGAAGTATGCTATGGGAAACTTCAAAAACGATATCTTCGGAGATTATATCCGCTACACTCATGCCTCCTGCCATTCATATGTTGTCATGAACATAGATGGAAAAATATTAGTTGTAAATGGGGAAAATGACGCAGAGACAAAGGAAATCTATCAGAGAATAAGTGAGAAG
>ERZ827440.1328-NODE-1328-length-27890-cov-4.666750_pt1 | contig 27890 bp, 24 predicted proteins | sample MGYA00519774_ERZ827440 | MGnify/ENA primary metagenome ERZ827440 (study PRJEB31778, sample SAMEA3449302) | human gut metagenome | biome: human gut; feature: human-associated habitat; material: faeces | place: United Kingdom | collected 2010/2012 ... | reverse complement strand
CTGTAAATCTGTTGCGATTCGCTTCGGTGGTTCGAATCCACCCTCCTCCACCAAAAAATGTCTCGCCAGTCGGCGGGGCATTTTTTCACATCTGGGATCTCCAAATGGTGATACCGAACGAATGAAATAGAACTTATGTTCGATTACGAGGCTATAATAACACCAAATGGAGATAACAGTCAAGGGCTTTTTTCTGGTTTCTGTTGCAAATGGTGATAAAATATGATAGGATAGCCCCAATAATGGGACAGGAGGGACGGACAGATGGAGCGGGAGAGCAGCCTTGGCGGCCGCCTGCGCCGCCTGATGGAGGAAGAGGGACTCAGCTATGAGCAGCTGGGGGAGCGCCTGGGGATGAACCCACAGACGCTGAACCGCTATGTGCTGGGCCAGCGGGAGCCGAAAATCGGCACGGCCTCCGCCATGGCCGCCGCCCTGGGTGTGGACCCCCTGTGGCTGTTGGGCTACGATGTGCCCCGCCGTACCGGACAGCGGCAGTCCGTCCCCATCCTGGGCACTATCCGGGCAGGGCTGCCCATGGCGGCCGAGCAGCGGGTGGAGGGCTGGGCCACCGCCGACGTGGCGGAGCCGGAGGAGCACTTCTTCCTGCGGGTCACCGGCGACAGCATGATCAACGCCGGTATCCGGGACGGGGATCTGGTGCTGCTGCGGCGGCAGGATACGGCGGAGAACGGCCAGATTGTGGCCTGTCTGGTGGACGGGGAGGACGCCACCCTCAAGCGCTTCCGCCGCCAGCGGGACATGGTGCTCCTCCAGCCGGAGAACCCCGCCTACGAGCCCAAGCTGATCCCCCTGTCGGATTTTGAGACCGGCGCGGCCCGCATCGTGGGCGTGGCGGTGCGCCTGGTGCGGGAACTATAAAAAGGAGAGATGCGGAATGCTGACCGAGGATTGGATGATGCGCCAGGTGGACGCCCTGGCCCGCTCCATTGCCTATCTGGTGTTTCAGAAGGAGTCCACGGGCTATGTGCCCGCCGGGACGGCGGAGGACGCCGCGCTGGACGAACTCCACCGCCGCCTGCTGGAGAAGGTCAACGCCGGGGACATCGGCGGGGCGGAGGATCTGCTCTTTGCGGAGAGCGATCCCGACGACCGGCGTTATCTGGAGCTGGCGGTGGACTTCTATGCCCGGCTCAACGACCTAACCGACGCCCAACTGGAGGCGGCGGGCTTCGGCCGGGACGAGCTGGAGGAGGGCCTGCGGGATATGGCGGGCCGGTTCGGCGTATCGCTGCTGTAGTCAGAGGAGGAGTTGGAATGAAGGTGGAATTCGGAGCCATGGAGGAGACCGCCATCCCCGGGTTCAAGGGCGGCGAGGGAGTGACCCACGCCAGGATGTTTGCGGACGGGTGCAACCGCATCATGCGGGGGCGGCTGGAGCCGGGGTGCTCCATCGGCCTGCACACCCACGAGGGGAGCAGCGAAATTGTGTACGTTCTCTCCGGCACAGGCAAGGCCCTGTATGGCGGCGGCGAGGAGCGCCTGGCCCCGGGGGACTGCCATTACTGCCCGGAGGGACACGCCCACTCCCTGGTCAACGACGGGACACAGACGCTGGAATTCTTTGCGGTGGTGCCCCAGCACGGATGAGCGGAATATAGGACAAGGCCCGGCGGACGCGTTTGCGTCCGCCGGGCCTTGCTTCGTCTGCCGCCGGGCGGCTATTCCCCGCGCCCGGCGCGGAACTCCTCCATGAACTGCTCGTCCTTGCGCTCCAGGCCCCGCTCCCCGGCGCGGCCCTCGATGTGGTGGGTGAACTCGTGGGCCAGGGTGGTGTAAAGCTCATCCTCCCAGTCCTCCTCCGTCCAGTCCTCCTGCCCGGCCAGGGCGGCGAAGGAGCCGTAGTAGAGGTTGATATATTTGCCCATCATGTCGTTGCAGTACTCGCCCATGATGTAGAGCTCGCCGTGCTCCCCCTCCGGGTCTTCCTTGGCCTCGGGCAGCAGGGCGATGCCGCCGTTGAGCTCGTCGTAGAACTCCGGCGGGAACTCCTCCGCCATCCCGTCCAGCAGCGCGCCCGCCTCGTCAAAGCTGAGAATCATACCGCTCCCCCTTTTGGCTACTTCATGGTGATGGAAATCCGCTTTTTCCTATCGCCGCCCCCCGCGGCCATGGCCGCGCGGGGGCCCCTCATTTCCCTCAACTCGCCCGAAGTGAATTCGGGCGAGTTCAAGGTTCCGGCCTGCCAGCCGGAACGCTTGGCGCGGCATGCGCCGCGTCCCGCCTGCGGCGGGGCCCGTCAAGGCCGGTTCAGCCCTTTGGCTTCTTCATGGTGAGGGAAATCCGCTTTTTCTTCTCGTCCACCTCCAGTACCCAGACGGTGACGATGTCGCCCACGGCGCACACCTCGGAGGGGTGCTGCACCCGGCGGCCCTCCCGGAGCTGGGAGATGTGCACCAGCCCGTCCTGGTGGACGCCGATGTCCACGAACACGCCGAAGTCGATGACGTTGCGCACCGTGCCGGTGAGCTCCATGCCGGGCTTCAAATCCTTCATCTCCAGCACGTCGGTGCGCAGAATGGGGCGGGGCAACTCGTCCCGGGGGTCCCGGCCGGGCTTCACCAGCTCGCCCACGATGTCCCGCAGGGTGGGTACACCCACGCCGCATACCTCCGCGGCCTTCTCCTCGCCGTATGCGGCCACCCGCTCCCGCAGACCGTCCAGGCCGCCGGCCTTCACGTCGGACAGGCCGTAGCCGCACAGGGCGAGCAACGCCTCCGCCGCGCCGTAGCTCTCCGGGTGGACGCCGGTGTGATCCAACACGTTGCGGCTCTCCGGCACCCGCAGGAAGCCGGCGCACTGCTCAAAGGCCTTCGGCCCCAGCTTGGGCACCTTGAGCACCCCCTTCCGGGTGGTGAAGGCCCCGTTCTCCTCCCGGTACTTGACGATGTTCCTGGCGGTGGTGTTGTTCAGCCCCGCCACGTAGGACAGCAAGGGGGCGGAGGCGGTGTTGAGATCCACCCCCACCGCGTTGACGCAGTCCTCCACCACGCCGGAGAGGGTCTCGTCCAGCCGGGCCTGGGGCATGTCGTGCTGGTACTGGCCCACGCCGATGCTCTTGGGGTCGATCTTCACCAGCTCGGCCAGGGGATCCTGGAGCCGCCGGGCGATGGACACGGCGCTTCGCAGGTTCACGTCGTAGTCGGGGAACTCCTCCGCGGCCAGCTTGGAGGCGGAGTAGACCGAGGCCCCCGCCTCGTTGACGATCATGTAGCTGACGCCGCCGCCCAGCCGCCTGATGAGCTCCACCGTCATCTGCTCGGTCTCCCGGCTGGCGGTGCCGTTGCCGATGGCGATGTGGGCCACGCCGTGGCGGCGGATGAGCTTTGCCAGCGCGTCGATGGCCTCCTCCTTCTTCCGCTGGCTGAACGTGGGGTAGACCACCGCCGTGTCCAGCACCTTGCCGGTGGCGTCCACCACCGCCACCTTGCAGCCCATGCGGTAGCCGGGGTCAAGCCCCATGGTGACAAAGCCCTTCACCGGCGGCTGCATCAGCAGGGGCTTGAGGTTGAGGCCGAACATTTTGATGGCCCCCTCGTCGGCCTGCTCAGTGAGCAGGCCGCGCATCTCCCGTTCCACCGAGGGGAAGATCAGCCGGTCGTAGGCGTCCTCGGCGGCGGCGCGGACGAAGGCCATGGCGGGGGCGCCGGGGTTCAGCACCGCCCGGCGGACGGGGATCAGGGCCGCCTCGCGCTCCATCTCCACGCTCACCTTGAGCACGCCCTCCCGCTCTCCGCGGTTGATGGCCAGCACCTGGTGGCCCTGTACCCGGTTCAGGGGGGAGCGGAAGGCGTAGTAGAGCCGGTAGACGGTGTCCTCCGGCTCCTTGGCCGCGGCGGCGGAGACCAGATATCCCTTTTTCCACACCAGCTCCCGCAGGCGCTTGCGGATGTCCGCGTCGTCGGAGATGCGCTCGGCGATGATGTCGCTGGCTCCCTGGAGGGCGTCCTCCGCCGTCTCCACCCCCTTCTCCGGGTCGACGAAGGCGCCGGCGGCCTCCTCCGGCGCGGGGCCGTCCGCGGCCTGGGCGAAGAGCAGCTCGGCCAGAGGCTCCAGACCCTTCTCGCGGGCCACGGTGGCGCGGGTGCGGCGCTTCTGCCTATAGGGGCGGTAGAGATCCTCCACCTCTGCCAGGGTGGCGGCGGCGTCGATGGCGGCGGAGAGCTCCTCCGTCAGCTTGCCCTGGCCCTCGATGGCGGACTTGACCTCCTCCCGCCGCTTGTCCAGATTGCGCAGGTATTGCAGCCGGTCGGCCAGGGTGCGCAGGGCGGTATCGTCCATGGCCCCGTGGAGCTCCTTGCGGTAGCGGGCGATGAAGGGGATGGTGTTGCCCTCGTCAATGAGGCGCACCACGTTTTCCACGTGGGCCTCGCTCCGGCCCAGCTCCCGGGCCAGTATCTGAATGATGGTATCCATAGTGGTACTCCTTACAAGATTGGGATAAGGCTATTTTACGCGAATTTGACGGGGAAGTCCAGCGGATTTCCTTGCGCTTTCCCTTCGGAAGCCGTAGAATAAAGGAAAAGGAGGGGAACGGCATGGACGAGCGGCTGAACGAGATCAACAGGGAGCTCAAGGAGCTGAACGAGGCCCTGGCCCGGGCAAATGGGCTGGAGCGGCGGCTGGACGATCTGCGGGCGCAGTATGAGGAGCGGAAGGCCCGGGTGGAGGAGACCGCCCGGCTTCTGACCAAGGAGCGGGAGGACGTGGAAAAGCTGGAGAAGGGGGGCCTGCGGGCCCTGCTGCTCTCCCTCACCGGGGACAGGGAGGTGCGCCTTTCTCAGGAGCGGCGGGAGGAGCTGGCCGCCCGGCTCCAGTATGACCAGGCCCGGCGGGACGCGGAGGATCTGGAGGAGCGGATTCGGGATCTGCTCCAGGAGCGGGAGGAGCTGCGGGCCGTCCGAACACGGCTGGAAGCTCTGCTGGGAGAGAAAGCGGAGCGCTTGAAGGAGCTGGGCGGCACCGGGGGAACCCGCCTGGCGGAGCTGGATCGGGCGCTGGATGCGCTGGCGGCCCAGCGCCGGGAGGTTGGGGAGGCCCTTCACGCAGGCCGGCAGGCAGAGCAGGCCCTGTCCGGCGTGCTGGACAGCCTGGACAGCGCCGAGAGCTGGGGGACTTGGGACATGCTGGGGGGCGGGCTGTTTACCACTATGGCCAAGCACGGGCACATCGACGACGCCCGGGCGGGCATCGACCACGCCCAACGGGCCCTGTCCCGCTTCCGCACCGAGCTGGCCGACGTGCGGGACATGGAGCTTCCCCAGGTACAGATCGGGGAGTTCGCCACCTTTGCCGACTACTTCTTCGACGGTTTCTTCATGGACTGGATGGTGCAGTCCAAAATCCAGGACGCCCAGGAGGGCGTGTCCGAGGTTCATGTCCGGGTGCTCAACGCGTTGCGGAATCTGGAGCAGATGGATCAGGAGCTGGCCGGACGGCAGGCCGGTCTGGAGAGCGAGCGGAAGGAGCTGCTCCGCACCCCGTAGCCACAACATGATATGGTACGAAAAAGCGTGCGCGCCTCTAGTGAGGCGCGCACGCGGCCTGTTCGGAGATCCGCTTGAGGTAGGGCAGCTCCTTTTTCAGATCGCTGCGCACGCTCATGTGCCAGAAAAATTCCCCCAAAAAGAGCAGCTTGTGGATGGGGTCCTCCCGCACCAGGGCGGAGAAGAGCCGCCGCCAGGAGTAGATTTTCCGGCTGGCCCGGATGTGCTCCAGTTGGAGCTGGTAGGGGGTCATGCGGCGGGGGAAGTGGACGGCGTTGCCGTTGTATTTCGACCAGTCCTGGTGGAGCAGCCGGTCCCGGTTGGCCTCGTATACCGGCGTGCCGGGGACGAAGTACATACACTGGATCAGGGTGCCCTGGATGTGGTTCTGGATGACGAAGTCGGCCAGCTGGTCGCCCACGCCCGCCTCCTGGTCGTCGGAGCCCAGGATGAACAGCCCCCGGACGCTGAGGCCGTGGGCGCGGATGTTGCGGATGGCGTCGATGATCTCCTGCCGGGTGCTCTTCTTGTGGTAGGTGGCGAAGGAGGCGTCGTCCAGAAACTCGATGCCCAGATCCAGCTCGAAGAAGCCGGCCTGCCTGAGGAGATCGAGCATCTCGTCATCGAAGCCCACCTCGTACCGGGCCTGCACGTTGAAGCGGTAGCGGATGCCGCTGTCCACGATGGCCCGGAGGACGGACATGGCCCAGTCCCGGTCGGCGAAGAAGTTGTCGTCGGTGAGCCAGAGATCTTTGGCCAGCCGGACGTGGCCCCGGTGGAAGAAGCGGATGGACTCCCGGATGTCGGCCACCACATTTTCCGGCGAACGGGTGCGGACGCGGCGGCCGAAGTGGCGCACCAGGGCGCAGTAGTCGCAGTTATGGGGGCAGCCCCGGGAGGCGTGTACCTGGGGCCAGAGGGTGCTGTGCCCCACCATTTTGGAATAATTGTGGACTAAATTACGGTCTGCAATCGTCTCGAAGCGCTCCGGCGGGGGCGGATAGCCGGTGGAGCGCAGCTCCTCCCCCTCCATCCAGGCCAAGCCGGGGAAGTCCGGCCGCTCCCCGCGGCCCACCGCCTCCACAAAGGCGCGGATGGTCTCGTCCCCCTCGCCCAGCAGCACATAGTCGCAGTGGCGCGCCGCCTCGGCGCAGTTCATGGAGGCGTGGAGCCCGCCCAGCACCACCAGGCCACGCCCGTGAGCCCGGAGGTGGTCGGCCAGTTCGTAGCCCCGGACGGCGGCGAAGGTGAAGATGCCGATGAACACGATGTCCGCGTCCTCCACGTCGGCCATGTCGATGCGGGAGATGGACTCGCTGTACATATAGGTGTCGTCCACCAGCTCCTTGACAATGGTGGCCAGGGTGTTGAGTCCCACGGAGGGGGTGCGTATGTAGCGGTCGTAGACAAAATAGTTGAGGGGGGTGGGCTTGTAGGGCCGGTTGCCCGGCTCGAGAAAACGGATTTTCATAGGATACCTCCTCGCCACGGCGGCTTGGGTATGGGGAGCTTGTTTTCCCTATTCTATCACTTTGTACCTGTGGATACAAGGAGAGGGAGGAAGACCGTCTGTTTGGGGGGAAAACCTCTCCTTGACGATGGCGGGCGGGCGTGGGATAATAAAAGGAAACCATCTTTGGGGGAGACAGCATGATCAATCGGCTGGTGCGGCTTTTCATCCAGGACTGCGACAATGTGACGGACCCGGCGGTGCGGGAGAAGTACGGCGTCCTGTCCGGGGCGGTGGGGATTGTGCTCAATCTGCTGCTGTCTGCGGGCAAGTTCTTCGCCGGCGTTGTGACCGGCTCTATCGCCATCACGGCGGATGCCTTCAACAACCTGTCCGACGCGGGCTCGTCGGTGGTGACTCTGGTGGGCTTTAAGCTGGCGGGACAGAAGGCCGACGATGGACACCCCTTCGGCCACGGCCGGGCGGAGTACCTGGCGGGGCTGCTGGTGAGCCTGATGATCCTCCTGGTGGGGCTGGAGCTGGGCAAGACCTCCATCGGGAAGATCCTCCACCCGGAGGCCGTGGACTTTTCGCTGGTGTCGGTGGCCATTCTGGCGGCTTCCATCCTGGTGAAGCTGTGGATGAGCCATTTCAACCGGGTATTGGGGAAGAAGCTCGGCTCGGCGGCCATGGCGGCCACCGCCGCGGACTCCCTCTCCGACGTGGTGGCGACCTCCGCCGTGTTGGCGGGCACCCTGGCCGGACACTTCGCCCACCTGAGCATCGACGGCTGGGCGGGGGCGGTGGTGGCCGTCTTTATTCTGAAGGCGGGTTGGGGAGCCGCCAAGGACACCATTAACCCCCTGCTGGGGGCCAGCCCCGACCCGGAGCTGGTCCACGCAATCCGGGAGGTGGTGCTGTCGCATCCCCAGGTGGTGGGAATGCACGACCTCATCATCCACGACTACGGCCCGGGGCGGCGGCTGTGCTCTTTCCACGCCGAGGTACCCCAGGATGCCGACATCCTGGAGGCCCACGACGCCATCGACCACATCGAGCGGGAGATCCAGCAGAAGTTCGGCATTGAGACCACGGCGCACATGGACCCCATCGCCACCGACGACGAGTCGGTGAACCGCCTGCGGGAACAGGTGGCGGCCCTGGCAAGGGCCGTGGAGCCGGAGATGACCATCCATGACTTCCGGGTGACCAAGGGGCCCCAGCACACCAACCTGATTTTTGACGTGGTGGTGCCCCACCGCTGCCGCCTGCGGGACGAGGAGCTCTGCGAACGCCTGTCCGGGGCGGTGCGCGCCCTGGACGAGCGGTATTTTGCGGTCATTCAGGTGGACCGGGCCTATGTGGAGACCCGGTAACCCCCTTTTACAAAAAATTCACCCTTGTGGGGAAAAAAGCCGGTATAATACCGGAGAGAACAACATAGAAAAGGACGGTGCGCTATGGCCAGGAAGGTCCTGATTGTGGAAGACGACTCCAACATTGCCGAGCTTCTCCACCTCTATCTGGAGAAGGAGGGCTTTGAGACAGCGGTGGCCGGGGACGGCGGCAAGGGGGTGGAGCTGTTCCGCTCCTTCCACCCGGAGCTGGTGCTGCTGGACATCATGCTGCCTGTAATGGACGGCTGGTCGGTGCTCAAGAAGATCCGGGAGAACGACAAGACCCCAGTCATCATGCTCACCGCCAAGGGGGAGACCCAGGACAAGGTGGCCGGGCTGGAGGGGGGCGCCGACGACTATATCGTCAAGCCCTTTGAGATGAAGGAGGTGCTGGCCCGCATCCACGCGGTGCTCCGCCGCTTCGGCGGCGAGGAGGAGGGGAGCGGCGAGAAGAAGCTCTCCTTCGACAAGCTGGTCATCAACCTGGACTCCTATGAGCTGCTGGTGGACGGCAAGCGGGTGGATACGCCGCCCAAGGAGCTGGAGCTGCTCTACCACCTGGCGGCCTCCCCCAACCGGGTATTCACCCGCAACCAGCTGCTGGACGAGGTGTGGGGCTTCGACTACTTCGGCGACTCCCGTACCGTGGACGTGCATATCAAGCGCCTGCGGGAGAAGCTGGAGGGCGTCAGCGAGCAGTGGAGCCTCAAAACCGTGTGGGGTGTCGGTTACAAGTTTGAGGTTGTGAGCGGCGCATGAAGAGCCTGTACGGACGGCAGTTCCTGCTGACGGCGGGGATGATTCTCATCTCCTTCGCCCTGCTGGGGACCGCCTTTATCGGCCTGTCCTACCAGTATACAATCCGGGAAACCCGGGACTCCATGGAGCGCAACGCCGATTATGTGGCCGACTTCACCGCCAAGGTGCGGGCCGAAGGGATCGACGTGCGGGACATGGCCTACCAGCTCTATGTTGCCAATGTGGCCCACATCGCCAACGCCTTTGTCCTGGTCACCGAGGCGGATGGGGAGCTGGTACTCTGTTCCGATGGAGCGACGATCCAGAGCGGGCTGGGGGGGAACTATCTGCCCCAGTCCATCGTCAGCCAGCTCCAAAAGGAGGGCAGCTACAGCGGTATGACCACTCTGGGCGGCCTGTTTCCGGAGAAACGCTTTGTGGCGGGCACCCCCATCACGGTCAAAACGGTGAACCTGGCCACCGGGCAGACCGAGCAGACCATGATCGGCGTGGCCTATGTGGCGGCGGAGACCTCGGACATCACCGAGCTGTGGCAGGCGTTCATCTCCATCTTTTTCTTTACCGCCGTGGTGGTACTGTGCGTGGCTTTCATCACCAGCTCCATCACCTCCCTGCGGCTGACCAACCCCCTGAAGGAGATCGCCGAGACCGCCCGCAAATTCGGCCACGGCGAGTACGAGGTGCGGGTGCAGGGCTATGAGAAGCGGAAGGACGAGGTGGGCGAGCTGGCCGAGGCCTTCAACGCCATGGCCGACTCCATTGCCAAGAGCGAGGCCCGCCGCAGCGAGTTTGTGGCCAACATCTCCCACGAGCTCAAGACCCCCATGACCACCATCGCCGGCTTTTCCGACGGCATTCTGGATGGCACCATCCCGCCGGACAAGGAGCGCGCCGCCCTACAGACCATCTCCTCGGAAACCCGGCGGCTCTCCCGCCTGGTGCGGCGGATGCTGGATCTGTCCCGCCTCCAGTCGGCGGAGAATGTCACCGCCCAGGAGCAGTTCGACGTGTCCGAGGTCATGCTGCGGGTGCTGGTGAGCCTGGAGAACAAGATCAATGCCCGCCATCTGGACGTGGACACCCAGCTCCCCGACGGCCCCGTGCTGGTGTGGGGGGATCCGGACGCCATCACCCAGGTGTGCTATAACCTGCTGGACAACGCCATCAAGTTCTCGGCCGAGGGGAGCACCATGGGCCTGTCCATCACCGCCAAGGGGGGCAAGGCCCACGTGGCGGTACGCAACCACGGCGACACCATCCCCCCCGACGAGCTGGCCATGATCTTCGACCGCTTCCACAAGAGCGACAAATCCCGCTCCGTGGACCGGGAGGGCGTGGGCCTGGGGCTGTATATCGTCAAGACTATCCTCAACAACCACAAGGAGAACATTTCCGTCACCAGCCAGGACGGCGTGACGGAGTTCGTATTTACCCTGACGCTTGCATGACGCCCCGGCAGACGGGGCAAGAAGGAGGGCCCATGCGCGGCTACTATTACGATCAAACGGGGGAGGCCCCCCGGAGCACCCCGGCGCCGATTTCCGCAGGGCGCCGCCGGCGGTGGAGCGGCGCAGCGGCGGTGCTCCTCTTTCTCCTGACCATGGCCCTGCTGGGCGGCCTGACTGCGGCGGCGGGGCTGTGGAGCCACAGCCGCCTGGAGGAGCTGCCGGCCCTGGCCGACAGCACCTGGCAGCCCCTTCCCGTTCGGGAGGAGCTGCCGGAGGAAACCACGGTAGAGCGGGCCCCCACCGGGGACGGCACCACCCTCACCATCTCCCCCCTGCCCAGCGGCGGGGCCCACAGCCTCCAGGAGATTTACCGGGAGAACATCGCCTCCATCGTCAGCATCCGGGGGAGCAAGGGGGACGGCATGAGCCTGGGCACTGGCGTGGTGATGTCGGAGGACGGGTATATCATCACCAACAGCCACGTCATTGAGGGATGCGGCGCCGTGGATGTGGTGCTCCAGGATGAGCGGGTGTTCCAGGCCCTGCTGGTGGGACAGGATGCACAGAGCGATCTGGCGGTGCTGAAGATCGACTGCGCCGGCCTGACGCCCGCCCAGTTCGGCGACTCCACCCTTCTGGAGGTGGGGGACACGGTGGCGGCCATCGGCAATCCGCTGGGGGAGGAGCTGCGGGGCACCATGACCGACGGCATCATCTCCGCCATCAACCGGGATGTGAACGTGGACGGGTACACCATGGTGCTGCTCCAGACCACCGCCGCCCTCAACTCGGGCAACTCCGGCGGGGCGCTCATCAACGACCGGGGACAGGTGGTTGGCATTACCAACCTGAAAATGCGGGCCTATGACAACACGGTAGAGGGCCTGGGCTTCGCCATTCCCACCACCACGGTCAAGACGGTGGTGGATGCCCTCATCGCCCACGGGCGGGTGGAGGGCCGGCCCACCATCGGCATCACCGGCTATACCGTGACGGAGGAGCTGGCGGAGGAGTACGGGTGCCCCCGGGGGGTGGCGGTACAGAGCGTCCGGGAGGGCTCCGACGCCCAACGGCAGGGCGTCCTGCCAAACGACGTGATTGTGGCGGTCAACGGCGAGACGATCACCGACATGGAACAGCTTCAGGCGATCAAGGAGGGGCTGGCGGTGGGGGATGTGCTCACCTTCCGCCTCTGGCGCGGCGGCCACTACCTGGAGCGGGACGTGGCCCTGGTGGACCAGTACACGCTGGAGGAGTAGATAAAAAAAGAGCGCCCCGTCCTGGGGCGCCCAAGAGAGATGTGTGCGGGAGAATGGAAGAATCGCGGGTTGGAATTACACTCGCCTATTGGATAAGCTGTGCTCTTATCATACCCTGATTTCCATAAAATGTCAAATAGAACTTTTGTCGAAAGGCGGCGAATGGCTAATGCTGATTCTCAACGGGGTAGTTCACCCCATGGACGGGCCGGTGATTCCCCGCGGCTTCGTGGCCTTTGAGGGGGAGAAGCTCACCGCTGTAGGGCCCATGGAGGCCCTGCCCGCCGGGGCGGAGGGCCCCGTGCTGGATGCGGAGGGGGGGCATATCCTGCCCGGCTTTATCGACGCCCACTGCCACCTAGGCCTGTTCGGGGATGCCCTGGGCTTTGAGGCGGACGACGGAAACGAGTCCACCGACCCCTGTACCCCCCAGCTCCGGGCCGTCGACGGGGTGAATCCCCTGGACCGGGGCTTCCGGGAGGCACGGGAGGGGGGCGTGACCACGGTGCTCACCGGCCCCGGCTCGGCCAACCCCATCGCCGGGCAGTTCCTGGCCCTCAAGACCGACGGGCGCTGGGTGGACGAGATGGTGCTCAAGGCCCCCGCCGCCATGAAGTTTGCCCTGGGGGAAAACCCCAAGTCGGTCTACAACGACCGGAAGGAGACGCCGGTGACCCGTATGGCCACCGCGGCCCTCATCCGGGAGCACCTGGCCAAAGCCCAGGAGTACCAGGACAAGCAGGCCAAGGCGGACGGAGATCCCGACCAGGACATGCCCGATTACGACGCCAAGCTGGAGGCGCTGGTGCCGGTGGTGGCGGGAGAGCTGCCCGCCCACTTCCACGCCCACCGGGCCGACGACATCGCCACCGCCGTGCGCCTCAGCCGGGAGTTCGGGCTGAAGCTGGTGGTGGTTCACGGCACGGAGGGCTATCTGGTGCCCGAGCTGCTGGCGGAGGCGGGGGTGCCGGTCATCACCGGGCCCTGCCTCACCGACCGCTCCAAGCCGGAGCTGGTGGGCCAGACCCTGGACAACCCGGCCCTGCTCCACCGGGCGGGGGTGAAGATCGCCATCTGCACCGACCACCCGGAAACGCCCATCCAGTACCTCCCCCTCTGTGCGGCCATGGCCGTGCGGGGGGGCCTGGACCCGGAGGAGGCCCTGGCGGCCATCACCAGCAGCGCCGCCGAGATTGCGGGCCTCTCCAAGCGGGTGGGCACCCTCACCCCCGGCAAGGACGCCGACGTGGTGGTGACCAGCGGCCACCCCTTTGACTGGAACGGCAGCATCCGGGCCGTCTTTCTCAACGGCCGGCGGGTCAAATAATCAGCCTGGGCCCTGTCCGTATGGACAGGGCCCAGGCTGTACCTTACAGGAAAATGTACTTGAGCAGAAAGACCAGGGCCAGTACCGCCAGCACGGGGCTGACCTTCTTCCGGCTCTCCGCGCCGGTAAAGAGGTGGACGGCCACATAGGAGATGGTGCCCACGGCAATGCCCTCGGAGATGGAGTAGCAGAAGGGCATTGCCACCATGGTCAGATAGGCGGGAAGGCTCTCCCGCCAGTCCGCCGGGTCCAGCGCCCGGAGACTGCCGAGCATGCTCAGTCCCACAATGACCAGCGCCGGAGCGGTGGCAAAGCCGGGCACCGCCAGAAACAGGGGAGAGAGGAAGAGGGACAGGAGAAACATCAGGGCCGTGACCACGCTGGTGAGGCCGGTGCGGCCGCCGGCGGCGATGCCCGCCGCGCTCTCGGCAAAGGTCGTGGTGGTGGAGGTGCCCAGCACCGCGCCCACGGAGGTGCCCACCGCGTCGGAGAGCAGCGCGCCCCGGATGCGGGGCAGGCGTCCGTTTTCATCCAGCATGTGCCCCTGGGAGGCCATGCCGATAATGCCGCCCAGGGTGTCGAATACATCTACAAAGAGGAAGGAGAGCACCACTGTCAGAAAATTGAGGGTGAACAGCCCGGTGAAGTCCATCTGCATAAAGGTGGGAGCCAGGCTGGGAACGGCCAGACCCGCGGAGAAGTCGGGCAGGACGCTGGCCATGCCCAGCTCGGCGTTGGGGACATAGAGGCCGGTGAGCTGACAGAGGATGGCCGCCCCCCACACGGCCAGGATGCCCAGCAGCAGGGCGCCCCTCACCCTGCGGATAGTGAGGATGGCGGTGAGGAGGATTCCGGCGAAGGCCAGCACCGCCCCCAGGCCCACGGAACGTATCTCCCCGGAGGCGATGGCCTCCCGGAAGGGGTAGACCGACAGCATGGTGGAGGGGTCGGCCACGATCAGCTTGGAGTTCTGAAGGCCGATGAAGAGGATGAACAGGCCGATGCCCCAGGTGACGCCCAGCTTTAGAGGCCGGGGGATGGAGTTGAAGATGGCCTCCCGCACCGAAGTGACGGAGAGGACAATGAAGAGCAGGCCCTCCAGGAAGACCGCAGCCAGGGCCATCTGCCAGGAGTAGCCCTGTTTGATGACCACGGTGTAGGCGAAGTAGGCGTTCAGCCCCATGCCCGGGGCCAGGGCGAAGGGATAGTTGGACAGCAGGGCCATGAGCAGGGTAGCGGCGCAGGCGGCCAGAGCGGAGGCGGTAAAGACCGCGCCCCGGTCCATGCCGGCGGCGCCCAGAATGGCCGGGTTGACCGCCAGGATATACGCCATGGTGACAAAGGTGGTCAGGCCGGCGAAGCACTCCCGGCGGACCGTGGTGCCGTTCTCCTTCAGATGAAAGAGCCGGTCGGCAAGTACAGATTTCACACCAACACCTCACAATAGAACAACTTGTGACACAACATTCCTTATTATAGGAAATTCATGGACACCTGTAAAGAGTAAAAAAGAGCGGAAGGGCCGCGCCCTTCCGCTCTTTTTTGTTTGTATCCCCCTCAGGCGCGGGCCATGTGGGTCGCACGGTTGCGCTGCTGGATCTCCAGCATCCGCATGGCGTAGAGGGAGTCGGTGATCACCTTCAGAGGCTTGGAGTAGTCCAGCGCGAAAAGCCCCAAAAACGAGCGGGCATCCACCCGGATGGAGTCGTCTTCATTGGCAATATATACGGGCTTATCCGCCTGAACGGCCAGCCGCTGCAGCTCTGCAAGCTCAGAGATGGAATCAAACTTCAATTCCAGTACCATAAATCATACCTCCTTTATGGGCTGTTTAAAGTATAGTATGGGCATGGGAATAAAACAATTGGCAGACTCACCGAAATCAGAGGTGGGTGGACAAGAAAATGCGTACAAAAACGATGTGTCAACTGATTAAGGGTAAAAACCGGGTGGGTTTTCGTAAAAAAATAACAAGAAAAGGCATCTTAAGTGGAGGGAAAGGAAATTAACACGCGGTTAAACTCAAAAATCAATTATTGACATATGCCAAAAATATGCTATAATAAATGGCATAAGCCGGAAACGGAGGAGACGCTATGCCCAGACCCAAAAAATGCAGACGCATCTGTGCCCTGCCCCGATGCAGCAGCTTCGGCCCCCTGGAGGGGGCAGCGGACGGCCGGGTGGAGATGGCGGTGGAGGAGTACGAGGCCATCCGCCTCATCGACCTGCTGGGCTGCACCCAGGAGGAGTGCGCCGCCCAGATGGGGGTGGCCCGCTCCACGGTGCAGCAGGTGTACGACACCGCCCGGCGCAGGCTGGCTCAGGCCCTGGTGGAGGGGAGGCGCCTGCACATCTCCGGCGGAGACTATGTGCTCTGCCCCCGGGGAGAGGAGTGTCCCGGCCGGGACTGCGCCCGGCGGGATTGCGGTATGGGACGCTGTGGCTGCGGCGCGTGCCTGCGGTCCAAGGAAAATTAGGAGGTTATGAAAATGAAAATCGCGGTTACCTATGAAAACGGACAGGTTTTTCAGCACTTCGGCCATACGGAGCAGTTCAAAATCTACGAGGCGGCGGAGGGCAAGGTGGTCTCCGCCCGGGTGGTGGAGACAGGCGGCTCCGGCCATGGCGCCCTGGCAGGTTTCCTGCGGGGACTTGGAGTGGACACCCTGATCTGCGGCGGCATCGGCGGCGGAGCCCGCAGCGCCCTGGCTGAGGCGGGGATTCAGCTCTACCCCGGTGCGTCCGGCAGTGCGGACGCCCAGGTGGAGGCCCTGCTGGCTGGCAGCCTGGCCTACAATCCCAACACCGTATGCAGCCACCACGACCACGGTGAGGGGCATACCTGCGGACACCATCACGAGGGCGGTCACACCTGCGGCGGCCATGACCACGGCTGCGGACATCACGGCTGATTGGGCATAGAACCAAAAAATTCATAAAATAAGCTGTGACAATTGGGAAACTTCGTGGTATAATCAAAGCAAGGAGGCCGGGCCTCCCGGTCTCCGGACCATAACCCTCTCCGGAGGGTGGAAGGAGCTGAAAACTATGAAGTTCGTGTTCACAGACAAAAAGGTCAACCTGCCCAACAAGGTCCACGCCTATGCGGAGAAAAAGGTGGGTAAATTAGACCGTTATTTTAAGGCGGACGCGGAGGCCGCCATCGTCTTCAGCGTGGAGAAGGACCGGAACAACGTGGAGCTCACCGTGCGCTCCGGCAGCACGATCATCCGCGTGTCTGAGAGTACCTCCGATATGTTTGCTACCATCGACGCGGCGGTCTCCTCGGTAGAGCGCCAGCTTCGCAAAAATAAAGCCCGTCTGGAGAAGCGGCTGCGCCAGGATGCATTCGTCCGAACCGTGGATGCCGAAGAGGTTTCCTCCTTTGCCCCTGAGGAGGAAGAGGAGGAATTCCGGATTGTCCGCACCAAGCGCTTCCCCATCAAGCACATGACGGTGGAGGAGGCGGTGCTCCAGATGAACCTGGTGGGCCACACCTTCTTTGCCTTCAAGAACGCGGATGACGACGGAGCTTTTGCCGTGGTCTACAAGCGCAATGACGGCGGCTACGGCCTGATCGAGGACGATACCTGACCGAGCAAAACGGCGGCCCCGCGCTGCGGGGCCGCCGTTTTTAACATCCCCTTGACAATGGGGGATGATTTGCTATAATAGGGATGCTTGCTCGGAGGGCAACTCATTCAGTGGAAATGAGGAGCCGGATAAGGCACGGACTGAGAAGTCCGCACCTTGTCCGGCTTTTTTGCTGTGCAAACGCATAGCAGACCTGGCCATGTACCCGCTTACAGCGGCACGGCCATGGGATGACAGCGCGTGGGCCGGGACGGCCCACATGCACAGATACTTCATGCGCCCAGGCCCTTGCACCGTTTCGTGGTGTGTTCTGTGCGCATGAAGCTCTATGCCGGAGGAGCGAAGCTCATTGAGAGAAAACGGAGGATAGAATCACATGAAACGAACGAACCGACTGACGGAGGGGAACATCCTGAACACCCTCATCCGCTTTGCCGTTCCGGTCTTTTTCACGCTGTTTCTGCAGGCGCTGTACGGCGGCGTGGACCTGCTGGTGGTGGGGCAGTTCGCTGCCACCGCCGATGTCTCCGGCGTCGCCACCGGAAGCATGCTCATGTCCACCGTGACCATGGTGATCACCGGCCTGTCCATGGGCATCACCATTCTGGTGGGCGAGCGCATCGGGCGGGGTGAGCCGGACGAGGCCGGAAGGGCCATCGGCAGCGGCATCTGCCTGTTCGCGGCGTTTGGGGTGCTGCTGACGGTGGTTCTGCTGGCCGGAGCCGAGCCCCTTGCCCGCCTTCTGCACGCGCCGGAGGAGGCCTTTGCCGAAACGGTGGAGTACATCCGCATCTGCGGCGGCGGCAGCCTGTTCATCGTGGCCTACAACGTGCTGGGGGCGGTGTTCCGGGGCATCGGTGACGCCCGGACGCCGCTGTTCACGGTGATGCTGGCCTGTGTGATCAACATCGGGGGCGACCTGCTGCTGGTGGAGGGCTTTCACCTGGGCGCGGCCGGCGCCGCCCTGGCCACGGTGGCCGCCCAGGCGGTCAGCGTGGTGGTCTCCCTGGCGGTTATCCGCCGCAGGAAGGATCGGCTGCCCTTCCACTTCTCCCGGCGGAGCGTCCGCTTTGACGGGCGCATCATCGCGCTGGAGCTGAGGCTGGGCCTGCCGGTGGCCCTGCAGGAGCTGCTGGTGGGCACCTCCTTCCTGGTGATCCAGACCATCGTGAATACCTTCGGCGTCACGGCCTCCGCCGGCGTGGGCGTGGCGGAAAAGGTGTGCGTGTTCCTCATGCTGGTGCCCTCGGCCTATATGCACTCCATGTCCGCCTTTGTAGCCCAGAACATGGGGGCCGGCCAGCCCCGCCGGGCCAAGCGGGCGCTGGGCTACGGCATCCTGACCGCTTTCGCCGCCGGACTGGTGATGGCCTGGCTGGCCTTTTTCCACGGCGACGCCCTGTCCCTGCTGTTTGCCAAGGACGCGGCGGTGGCCGCCGCGTCCCACAGCTATCTCAAGGCCTACGCCATCGACTGCATGCTAACCCCCTTCCTGTTCTGCTTCATGGGCTACTACAACGGCTGTGAGAAGACCCTCTTTGTCATGATCCAGGGGGTCATCGGCGCCTTCGGCGTGCGCATCCCCATCGCCTATCTGGTCAGCCGCATCCCCGGGGCCACCCTGTTCCAGATTGGGCTGGGCACCCCCGCCTCCAGCACGGTGCAGATTGTCCTGTGTCTGGCGATGTTCCTCTACCTGGAGCGCCGCCAGCGCCGGGAGGCCCTGTGCGGGGCGGTTACTGGGCCATAAACCGGGCCAGAAATTCCCGGGTTCTGGGCTGGCTGGGGGACGAGAAGAAGGCGTCGGGGGCGCCTGACTCACAAATCCGGCCGTCAGCCATGAAAACCACCTGGCTGCTCACGTCGCGGGCAAAGGCCATTTCGTGGGTGACCACCAGCATGGTCATGCCGCTGGCGGCCAGCGCCCGCATGACGGCCAGCACCTCTCCCACCATCTCGGGATCCAGGGCGGAGGTGGGCTCGTCGAAGAGGAGCACCTCCGGCTCCATGGCCAGGGCGCGGGCAATGGCCACCCGCTGCTTCTGGCCGCCGGAGAGCTGCCTGGGCCTGGCATTGATGTAGGGGGCCATGCCCACCTGCTCCAGGTAGCGCAGGGCCCTGGCCCGCGCCTCCTCACGGCTCCGGCGGAGTACCTTTACCGGTCCCGCCATGCAGTTCTCCAGCACGTTCATATTGGAAAAGAGGTTGAAAGACTGAAAGACCATCCCCACCCGGGTCCGGTAAGCGGAGGCGTCCGTCCCCCGGCCGGTGATGGGCCGGCCGTGGAAGCGGACCTCCCCCTGATTGGGGCGCTCCAGCAGGTTGATGCACCGCAGCAGGGTGGACTTGCCGGAGCCGGAGGAGCCCAGAATGCTGGTGACATCGCCGGGGTGGACAGTGAAGTTCACATCCCGGAGGACCTGGTGCGTCCCAAAGGACTTGGAGAGGTGGCACACCTCCAGAATGGGTTCCAGGGTCATGTCAGCGCCCCCCCTTCGTCCTGGGGGCGGGTCCGGCGGCGGTAGGTGCCGGCGGTCATGGTCAGGGCGTCGGCCTGGACCAGCTCGTAGCTGCTCTCCCCGTCCATCCGCCGCTCCGCCAGCCGCAGCAGGGCGGAGGCCGCCAGCGTCATGCAAAGGTAGCCCAGCATCTCGATGGCCGCGGAGGGGAAGTACATGGGGTTGACGCCGGTGATGTAGCGGTGGGCGGCGAAGAACTCGGTGAAGCCGATGATAAACATCACCGAGGTGTCCTTGACGTTGATGATGAAGTTGTTGCCGATCTGGGGCATGATATTGCGCAGGGCCTGGGGGAGGATGACATTCACCATGGTCTGTACGTGGCTCATGCCGATAGCCTTGGCCCCCTCGGTCTGGCCGGGGTCAACGGAGAGGATGCCGCCGCGAACCGACTCGGCCATGTAGGCGCCGGTATTGATGGAGACCACCAGAAGGGCGGCGGCCCATACGTTGTCAAAGCGCATGGCGTTGTTGGTGAAGTAGGGCAGGCCGTAGTAGAGGAACACAGCCTGGAGCACCATGGGGGTGCCCCGAAAGACCTCCACATAGATACGGATCACGGCCCGGAGCAGCCGCAGCAGGACTCGCCGGGGCAGGCGGTCCTGTGGGTGGATGGGGATGGTGTTGAGCAGGCCGCAGGCCAGGCCGATCAGGCAGCCGAGGACGGTGGCCGCCACGGCCAGAAGCAGGGTGTTCACCACGCCGCTCAGGTAGAGGGGGGCATACCTGGTCCACAGGAGCGCCATGTCCTGTCCGAGTGCGAGAACGCGTTCCATGGCTTACACCTCGGGCTGGACGGCTATGGCCTGGTCCATCAGGGTGTTGAAGTCGTCGGCGGTCATCCCGTCCAGTACGGCGTTTATGGCGTCCAGCAGTTCGGTGCTGCCCTTGGCCACGGACATGCCGATGTTCACGTTTTCGGCCCGCTCCGCCTCAGAGGCAAACTGGAAGTCGCCTTCGGTGCCGGCGAAGTTGAGCACGATGAGGTCAGAGTCGTTTGCTGCGGCGGCGGTGGCGGTGGGCAGGTCGGTGCAGACGAAGTCCACCGCGCCGGTCTGGAGCTGCATGACCATGGCGGGGGCGGTCTCCGCAGCGGTCTGGATCTGGGCATCGGGGATCTGGGGCAAACAGGTGTCGTACCAGATGGTACCCGACTGGGCGGTGCAGCGGCCGCCCGCCAGGTCGGCGATGCCCTGGGCGGCGGCGTAGGCACTGCCGGCGGTGGTGAGGCATACGATGTCGGCGTAGTAGTAGGGGCCCGCCATGTCCACCTGGGCCATACGGTCGGCGGTCATGGACTGGCCCGCGATGGCCACGTCGATGGTGCCGCTCTGGAGGGCGGGGGTGAGGGAATCCCAGGCAGTGGAAACCACCTCCAGCTCCCAGCCGTTGGCGTCACAGATGCGCTGGGCGATCATCACATCATAGCCGTTGGCATAGGCCCCCGGCACGTTGGAGATGGGTACCGCGCCGTTGGAGTCGTCCATCTGGGTCCAGTTGTAGGGGGCATAGGCGCACTCCATGCCCACCGTGAGCACGCCGTCCTCCACGCCGCCGGACGGTGCGCCGGATGCGGCGGGGGGCGTGGATGCGGCCGGGGCGGGGCTCTGAGCGGTTCCGCCGCCGGAGCCGCAGGCGGCCAGAGTGAGGGAGAGAGAAGCGGTGAGGGACAGGGCGGCGAGGGTGTTTCGATTCATGTTTGTTTCCTCCAGTCTAGTTTTTCGGCGCTTTTTTAACAAAAAAAGCGCCATGAACCTTCCTGGTGGAAGCGTTCATGGCGACAAAGAGCGTCGAAAACCGGCCTCCCTCGGGCGCGGCGGTACCGGGGAGCGGCAGTACCGGCTCCAGGGCATGCGGGCAGAGGGAAGCACAGCGACGAAAGCCCTTGGCCTCAATGATAGCGCTCCACACAGATGATATGTGGCAGTCCGTGAGATGTTATCCCAACGGCCCAGGCAACCGGTCCTCCAGGCAGGGGACCGGCCCTTCGGCGGAAGGGCCCTTTCTCCGGCGGGGTGCTCTGCCCCATTGCAGGGTATGCCGGATACTCTTGCGATTCCGCGCCTCTATCATTGCAGCGGGGGTAATCCGCAACAACTGGTTCTTGCGGTTTATTATAGGCGTGCCCGCCGCCCGGCGTCAAGGGAAAAGATCACCGCATCTCGTCCTGTGAAATCAAAAAAGATTGGAAAAAGCGACAAACATTTTGAATTTACTCCAGGGGATAGACCTGCCAAGGTGTGGGGGAGGGGATGGGAACGGGAACCACCACCCCGCCGCCGACCTCCCCTTCCGCCGGAGGCTCGTGCCCTGTTATGGGATGAATTCTGGCGTTCAGATGCTCTGTGGTGAAGCCACTGTCGGCGCCGGTGCCGTACCACGCCAGCACCTCGGTCAGCCAGGTGGACTGTCCGGCATCGGGGGAGAGGTATTCGAAGGAGACGCCGGTGCCGCCCGCCAGGAAGTCGGCGGCGCAGGTAGTCAGCGTCCGGCCGTCAGACTGGCCGCGGAAGGAGGCCGTGGTGACGGGAATACCGTTGACCGCCTGGGTAGCGGCCTCCTGATACACCACACTGCGGGGGGGGAGCCGGCCGGGGGAGAGGGCGAGCCGCAGGCGGTCGTCCCCGCGCACACCGGTGATCACCACCTGCAATACATCTCCCTTCTCGTTGTAAAAAACTTGGCCGTCCAGTCCATAGCCCTCCCACAGCAGGGACCAGGGAACCTCCCCCGTGCCCCCCAGAGCGGTGATGATCTCCTGGGCGGTCAGCTTCTCCTCAAAGGAACTCACCCCCCAATCCCGGTCCGTCAACCGGGGAGAGAAATCAGTGCAGTCGGGGAAATTTAGGGCGGGTATGTCGAAGAAGTTGTGGGCCTCCCCTTCGGTAAAGGGCCCGGGGCCCACAGTGAGGGTGTGCTCCCAAGCGGGAGAAGATGCAGCCGGGGCGGGGGTGGCGGCCATGCCGGCGGTGGGGTTGGGGATGGGGGCGGAGCCGCCCAGCCAGAGCAGCCGCCCGCCCGCCACAGCCAGCACACAGCAGGCGGACAGCGCCGCCAGCCGGAGGGTCAGCCGCCGGGCGGGCCTGCGGGGGCGCGCCCCTTGCTCCGCCGCCTCCAGCACCCTTTGCCGGAGTCCGGCGGGCGCGGTGATACGGTCCATATAAGAGCGATAGTGCTTCATTCGTCTTCTCCTTTCAGCACTTGGCGCAGTCTGGTCCGGGCGCGGGTGAGGCGGGAGCGCACCGAGCCCTCCCGCAGGCCGGTGAGGGCGGCGATCTCCGCGGTCTGGTAGCCCTCATAGTAATAGAGGTGGAGCACCGCCCGGTCCCGGGCGGGCAGGGCCTGCATAGCCTCCAGCAGCGTCCCCTCCTCCGGCGCGGCGGCGGGATAGGCGTCCAGCAGAGGGGCGGTGCGCCTCCGCCAGGGGGCGCGCAGGCGGCTCTTGCAGCCGTTTACCGTTACCCGCAGCAGCCAGGCCCGGGCGTGGGCCGGGCTCTCAAAGTCCGGGGCCTTTTCCAGACAGCGCAGAAAGGCGTCCTGCACCGCGTCCTCCGCCTCGTGGGCGTCGCCCAGAATGGCCAGGGCCGCGCGGTACAGCGTGGTTTCGTAGGTGTTGACAAGTTCCTCCAACCGGTTGGGGCCGTCCATCTCGGTTCCCCCTTTCACCCTATATACGCTTTGGAACGGCAAATTGTTGCAGGGGGTGTAAAACTTCATGCGCACAGGACCTTCTTTGCCCGGCAAAGGCGGAGCAAAAAAGACGCGGGACGGATACTTCCGTCCCGCGTCCGGCGGGTAAAATTCAGTTCTTGGCCGCGTGCAGCGGGGCCACGTCGTCCTTGCCGACGATGAGGGTCCGCCAGATGAAGATGCCCAGGAACAGGGCGGCGGCCACGATGCCCACCGGATAGGCGATGGCGGTGGACAGGCCCAGGCACTCGGGGGCCTGGAAGAAGTAGGTCACGGACACCGCGGACATGAAGGTGGCGGGCAGGGCCGCGATGAAGCACGCCTTGGGCGGATAGCCGAACTTGTGCAGGAACACGGCGCCGGTCCACAGCACGATCATGGCCAGGGTCTGGTTGGCCCAGGAGAAGTAGCGCCACAGCACGTCCCAGGGGAGGGCCAGGGCGATTACCGCGCCCACGGCCAGCAGGGGCACTGACAGGGCGGCGCGGGGGCCCACCTTGGCCTGGTCGATGTGGAACCAGTCGGCGATGGTCAGGCGGGCGGAGCGGTAGGCGGTGTCGCCGGAGGTGATGGGGCAGGCGATGACGCCGATCATGGCCAGCACGCCGCCCACGGGGCCGAGCAGGGTGGTGGAGATCTGGTATACCACGTCGCCCGCGCCGCCGGCGGCGATGGCGTTGGTCAGGCCGGTCATGCCGTCCAGCAGGGAGCCGTGGTTGGTGTAGAAGGTGACGCCGGCGGCGGCCCAGATCAGGGCGATGACGCCCTCGGCCACCATGGCGCCGTAGAAGATGGTGCGGCCCTGCTTCTCGCTGGTGATGCAGCGGGCCATCATGGGGGACTGGGTGGCGTGGAAGCCGGAGATGGCGCCGCAGGCCACGGTAACGAACATCATGGACCACTTGGGCAGGCTGTCGGGGTGCACCACGGTGAAGGCCGCGGCGGTCAGCTCCGGCATGTCGGAGCCGCGGGTGAGCACGATGGCCCCGCCGATGCCCAGGGCCATGATGATGAGGCAGATGCCGAACACGGGGTAGAGCTTGCCGATGATTTTATCGATGGGCAGGAAGGTGGCGATCAGGTAGTAGACCATGATGACCACCAGCCAGAACATGGTGCCCAGCATGTCGGGGGTCAGCTTGGCCAGCAGGCCGGCGGGGCCCACGGAGAAGTTGACGCCCACCATCACCAGCAGTACCACGGAGAACACCCGCATGATAAAGGTGATGACCTTGCCCATGTAGAGGCCCACAACCTCGGAGATGGACTTGCCGTCGTTGCGCTCGCTCATCATGCCGGACAGGAAGTCGTGGACGCCGCCGCCCAGGATGGTGCCGAAGACGATCCACAAATACACCACCGGGCCCCAGCAGGCGCCGGACAGGGCGCCGTAGATGGGGCCCAGGCCGGCGATGTTCAGAAGCTGTACCAGGAAGATGCGCCAGGTTTTCATGGGTACATAGTCCACACCGTCGGGGTGAGCCACAGCAGGGGTGGGGCGGTCGTCGATGCGGAAGATCTTCTCGACGAGCTTGCTGTAGGTGAAGAAGCCGACGATGAGGAGCACCAGGCAGACAAAAAATGTAACCATCAGTGATTCCTCCTCAGACTGTTTGGCTCCGTGCCGCCTCTCAGTTCTGCACGGAACCGGCGGGAGCTGCGGCAGCATGCCGGCCGGCATGCACAGGGGGCCCGGGCCCCCTGATGCGCTACTGCTCCAATTCCCCCAAAGCGGCGCGCGTGGGAAACGGCGCGCCTCTGCTAAAGCACTTTTATTATAGTTCCCCGATGGGAAAAGTCAAGGGCAAAATTGTATGAAATACGGTGGGATAATTGCAAAACAGAGGGTCCATGTGTTATACTAGCGATCAAATGAAGCTGAGAAATGCTTGAGAGAAACGAGGTTGAATACCGTGAAGAATGGAATCAAGGCGGTGGTTCTGGCGGCGGGCAAGGGCACCCGCCTGCGCACCGAGGGGGTGGATCTGCCCAAGGTGCTGCGGCAGGCGGCGGGCCGCCCCCTGCTGGGCTATGTGCTGGAGGAGCTGTCCTTCCTGGAGAAGGAGGACGTGGTGCTGGTGGTGGGCTACGAGCGGGAGAAGGTGCTGGCGGCCTACCCGGAGTACCCCCACGCCGTGCAGGAGCCCCAGCAGGGCACCGGCCACGCGGTGCAGTGCGCCCGGGAGGCCCTGGCGGGCTTTGACGGCAGCGTGCTGGTGTGCTACGGCGACATGCCCCTCATGCGCCGGGCCACCTACGAGTCCCTCATTGAGACCCACAAGCGGGAGGGCAACGACTGCACGCTGCTCTCCGCCGTGTCCGACGAGGAGCTGCCCTACGGCCGCATCGTGCGGAAAAGCGACGGTTCCTTCTCCCACATCGTGGAGGACAAGGACTGTACCCCCGAGGAGAAGGCCATCCGGGAGCTGAACGTGGGGGTCTACGTCTTTGAGAGCCGCCCCCTGTGGGAGGCCATCGACCAGCTCAGGCCCAACAACGCCCAGGGGGAGTACTACCTCACCGACGCCCCGGCCTACATCCTGTCCAGGGGCGGCAGGGTGGGGGCCTGCCCCACCTGCACCGCCGAGGAGATGCTGGGGGTCAACACCGTGGAGCAGCTGGCCCAGGTGGAGGAGCTTGTGCGCCGCCGGGAGGGGTTGAAATGAGACTCTATTTGAGCGCCGACATCGAGGGCACCTGCGGCATTGCCGACTGGGCGGAGACCGAGCGGGCCACCATGGACGACTACAGGCCCTTTGCCGCCCAGATGACCGCCGAGGTGGCCGCCGCCTGCGAGGGGGCCGTCGCCGCCGGGGCGGAGGACATTCTGGTGAAGGACGCCCACGACTCCGCCCGCAACCTGGACGCGGCCCGGCTGCCCCGGCAGGCCCGGGTGCTCCGGGGGTGGACGGGCGATCCCCTGTGCATGATGGCGGGGCTGGAGCGGGGGGCCTTCGGCGGGGTGCTCTTCACGGGCTACCACGCCTGGGGCTGCTGCGGCGGCAACCCCCTGTCCCACACCATGACCACCGCCTGCGACCAGGTGACGCTCAACGGCGTCCCGGCCAGCGAATTCCTCATCAACGCCTATACCGCCCTGTACTTCGGCGTGCCGGTGGCCTTCCTGTCCGGCGACCGGGAGCTGTGCGCGTTTGCCCAGGACTGGCTGCCCGGCCTGGTGGCCGTGCCGGTGAACGAGGGCCGGGGCGGCGGGGTGCTGTCCATGCACCCCCAGGCCGCCGTGGAGGCCATCCGGGCCGGGGCGGAGGAGGCGGTGCGCCGCCTGCGCGCCGGAGGGGCGGGCATGTCCGTACCCCTGCCCCGGCGGTTCGCCGCCACCGTGCGCTACAAGGAGCACAAGGACGCCTACCGCCGCAGCTTTTACCCCGGCGCCCGGCTGGAGGACAGCAAGACCATCTCCTTTGACGCGGAGGACTGGTACGAGGTGCTCCGGTTCTGCCATTTCGTGCTGTAAGGAGGGGGAGATATGTCGGAAGAGAGGGATCTCCGCCTGGCGGTGCTCATCGACGCGGACAACGCGCCCCGCTCCGCCCTGGGGGACGTGATGGCCGAGGTGGCGGTGTACGGCACCCCCACCATCAAGCGCATTTACGGGGACTGGACCACCCCCAACCTGGCCTCGTGGAAGCCTCTGCTGCTGGAGAACGCCATCACCCCCGTGCAGCAGTACGGCTACACCACGGGGAAAAATTCCACCGACTCGGCCATGATCATCGACGCCATGGACATCCTCTACACCGGCCAGGTGGACGGCTTCGTACTGGTGTCCAGCGACAGCGACTTCACCCGCCTGGCCATCCGCCTGCGGGAGGCGGGCAAGAAGGTGTACGGCATGGGGGAGAAGAAGACCCCAAACCCCTTCATTGTGGCCTGCGACAAGTTTGTGTATATTGAGGTCATCCGCTCCGCGGCCCAGCAGGAGCGGGCGGAGGAGGCCGCCCGGGAGGAGCCGAAGGAGCCGCCCAAACCGGCCCGGCGCGCGGCCAGAAAGAAGGGGGCTGAGGCCGCCCCGCCCCCCGCGCCGGAGGCCGAGCCCCCCTCCAGGGTGCCCAAGGAGATCATCACCCTGCTGGCCGACTCGGTGGAGATGCTGGCCGACGAGGACGGCTACGCCCCCCTGGGCGAGGTGGCCAACCTGCTGGTGCGCAAGAAGCGGGACTTCGACCCCCGCAACTTTGGCTTCTCCAAGCTGAGCAAGCTGGTCAAGGCCCTGCCCCGGTTCGAGGTGGACGTCCGCCAGGGCGGCCAGTCCAACATGAAGCACTTCTTTGTCCGGGACAAGGAGCGGAAATAACAAAAGAGCGCGCCGGCGGCGCGCTCTTTTTTCTTGACAAAGTGATGAGACAATTGTAAAATAAAAGCGAAAAGGCAATTGTCTTATGAAAGGGTGAACGGAATGGAACGGCTGCCGGATGCGGAACTGGAGGTCATGCAGGCCCTGTGGCGGCAGGAGAAGTACCCCGTCTCCTCCGCCGCGCTGATGGAGGAGCTGGCGGGGAGGCGGTGGCAGACGGCCACCCTGCTCAAGCTCCTCTCCCGCCTGGAGGAGCGGGGCTTTGTGAAGCGGGAGAAGGAGGGGCGGAATAACCTGTATACCCCCCTCGTCCGGCGGGAGGACTACCTGTCCGCCGAGAGCCGGGCCTTTCTCCAGCGGCTCCACGGCGGCTCCCTGCCCAGCCTGGTGGCCGCCCTCATGGACAGCCGGGCCATCTCCCGGCGGGATCTGGAGGAGCTGGAGGAGATTCTGAGAGGGGGGGACGGCGGTGCGTGAGTTCCTGTCCGGCCTGTTTGAGGTGAGCCTCACTATGGGGGCGGTGACCGCCCTGCTGCTGGTTCTGTCCCCGGTGTGGAAGCGCCGCTTCCGGCCCCAGTGGCGGTGCTGGGCGTGGCTGTTGGTGGCCCTGCGGCTGGGGGGG
>ERZ827440.1311-NODE-1311-length-28195-cov-3.705686_pt1 | contig 28195 bp, 26 predicted proteins | sample MGYA00519774_ERZ827440 | MGnify/ENA primary metagenome ERZ827440 (study PRJEB31778, sample SAMEA3449302) | human gut metagenome | biome: human gut; feature: human-associated habitat; material: faeces | place: United Kingdom | collected 2010/2012 ... | reverse complement strand
TCTTTCGGATCACCTTTCCATGTAATATTCTTTATGCACAGATTTTTGAATTTGAGCTTACTGCAATGTGCGTCAAATCAGATTTCTACAATCAACTCATCTGTACAAGTTAATTATATAATAAAAGTGAAATTTTGTCAAGTGTAAATATTGCATTTTCTTGAAAAAAAGACTATAATATAAAGTATGAAATCTACGGAGGTATATATATGATAGACAGAAGCATTAATGTGCCCGTATATATCCAGTTGGCAGAAGATATAAGAAGTAAGATTACAAGCGGCAAAATAAAACCCGGAGACAAGCTCTTGAGCGAAAACGAAATGATGAGAGAATACGGTGTTGCCCGTCTTACGGTAAGGGAAGCTCTTTCAGTACTGGTAAATGAAGGCTTGATTGAGAAAAAACACGGTAAGGGAACATTTTGCAAAAACAAAGTAAAAGGACTGTCGATAGATGTTTTGCTTGACATGAGCGATTATTATTTCATTCCTTATTATATCAGGTCAATAAGCGGTGTGTTTGATAAATGCGGTGCTGATTTTATTGTAGGGGACACTAAAAATTCCTGGAAAGAAATTGTAAAGCTTTTAAATAAGATTTTGCAAAAAGGTTCTGACGGTGTTATTGTACAGGCAAGCCCCGAAGATGATTTTGATAAAAATATGATTGAAAGCGTATTCAGACAATTTGAAGAAAAACATATTCCGTTAATTCAAATAGATGCCGAATATGGAATAGAGGGACAATCCTATGTTATTATGGATGAAGAAAAAATAGGAGTTTATGCAGGTGAGTGCTTCCTTGGATTCGGTCACGAAAAAACTGCGATTTTGTATATGCCGAACAACAGAATATCGGATAAACGAATGAAGCATTTTAAAGCAATGTTTGAAAATGTAATTGAAATTGAGTTCGACAGCGAGATGAAGAAAAATATTAAAGCCGCTTATGAAAGCGGTGTAACCGGCATTTTTTGTTTCAGTGATTATGTTGCAAAGGAATGTGTTGACGCACTGACCGAACTAAAGCTGTCTGTTCCCGATGATGTATCCTTAATCAGCGTGGATGATACGCTGATTTCAAAGGTGTATAAGCTTACATCAATAACTCATGCTAAGGAAAAAATAGGGGAAATAGCCGCAAAGTCAATTATAGAAAGGAATTTACCGGTTATGAAAATTTTTTCACCCGATATTTCGGAACGAGATTCGGTGAAGCGTATAAAATGAAAATATGGTATTTTAGATTAAAAGCAACCCAAAAGAGCTTGGGTTGCTTTTAATTTATAGTGATATTTTGTTATTCATCGTATATGGGGCTTAATCCAATACTGCTTGCCCAATATGCGGCATAGACATTTTTACCGACATTAAAGCTTGAAATGTGGCAGTCTTCAAAAGCTGCAGGGTCAATATACTTAACTTTTTCACCTATAACGACATTTTCCAAAGCGGTGCAATTAAAAAATGCGTTCTTTCCGATTTTTTCAAGGGAATTTCCGGTTATAATTTCAGTTAATGCGGAATTTTCCGCAAATGCATCGGAAATCATCTTGACATCATCCGGTATTTGAACGGAAGCGGAATTTCCTGTGTATTTGACGAGCACCTTTCCTATTTTTAAAAATCCTTCATTATCAGGCGACAGGGACGAAAGGTAAGGGGTACCTTCAAATGCGGAGCATCCGACAAATTCCGCATCCTCCGAAATAGTTACATCGGAAAGCGATGTGCAGCCCGAAAATGCTTCGTTGCATATGAATTTCACGGAGGGCATATTGATTTTTGTGATATTTTCATTCCCGGCAAAAGCGTTTCCGACGCTTTCGATTTTATCGTCAAGATTTATCTCGTTTGAGGAGCCGTTATATTTAATGAGCACCTTCCCCAAAGCGGCAAATTCCGATGTTTGAGAGGCAAACCACGGAGTGTCGGAAAGCGCATCCTTACCGACAATATTAAGCTTATCGCCACCGGAAATCTCATTGAGGCTTATACATTTTTCAAAGGCATTATCTCCGATGTCTCTGACATTTAAAAGGTCAAGCTTTTCTAAAGTCGAACAGCCGTAAAATGCACTTTTTCCAATGCTTTCAACAGAGTCCGAAAGATTAAGCTCACGGATTGCCATGCAGTTATAAAACGCTTCGGTATCAATTCTTTTGACATTTTTGCCGAAATTGACAATTTCAATGCCCGTACAGTCACGAAACGCACCTTTTCTGATTTCGGTAACCGTATCGGAAATGTTAAGAATCTGAGCACCCGTATCTGCGTTAAAGGAGCCCTTTCCTATAACCGTAACAGGCTTTTTTGTGCCGGCTTTGGCATCTTCAATCTCGGAGGGGATTGTAACCTCAAGCGTGTCTGCTCCGAAAAAGTTTTTGACCTCTGCATGGTCTTCATATATATTATAGCCGAATGTGCCGTCCTCGACATAATAAAGCGGTTTTGAGTATTTTTCTTCAATAACGGGTTTAACCTCTTTTTCGGAATTGCATGACGAAAAAACAGAAACCGTCAAAAGAAGCGAAAGAACAACGGATAATGCTTTTAAAAACGATTTTTTCATGTACAAAACCTCCTAAATAAATGCACCCGGTTGCGGATTTCACAGCAGTCCGGGTGCAAAATATACATTGGAATTATTCTTCTGTTGCAGGTTCTTCCACAGGTGTTTCTTCAACTTCAGCAGGTGCTTCAGTAGCTTCTTCAGCTTCTTGTGCAGCCGGCTCGTTAGCCTGCTTTATGCTGAGGCTGATTTTCTTTTTGGAACCTTCAAGGTCGATTTCAAGAATTTTAGCTTCAACTTCCTGACCGATTTCAAGAACATCTCCGGGTTTTGCAATGTGTTTGTCGGCAATCTGGGAGATATGTACCAGACCGTCAACCTCCGGTACAACCTCAACAAATGCTCCGAACGGAACAAGTCTTACAACCTTGCACTTAACAACATCGCCCACATTCATTGCTTCAACCTTTTTCCACGGATCATCCTCGGGGTTCTTGTAGCCGAGAGAAATCTTGCCCGTTTCCTTGTTGAAATCAATAACGAATGTATCAACAACATCTCCGACATTTACAACTTCGGAAGGATGCTTGATTTTCTTCCAGGAAAGCTCACTAATGTGAATAAGTCCGTCAACGCCGCCGATGTCAACGAATGCACCGAACTGTGTAAGTGATTTAACAACACCCTTGTATTTTTTGCCGATTTCGATGTTGTCCCAAACTTCCTTAAGCTGAGCCGCGCGTCTTTCGGCAAGAACCGACTTAACCGAGCCGACGATTTTATGCCTTCTCGGATTAACATCAATAATTCTGAGAGGAAGCTCTTTTCCGATTAAGGGAGTGAGATCTCTCATAAATCTGTCATTTGCCAAGGATGCGGGAACGAAAACTCTGAGAGAGTTGACAAGCATAATCATGCCGCCGTTTACCGTTTCCAAAACCTTTCCTTCGAGAACGGTTTCGTTTTCCATAGCTTCTTTCATTACTTCCCAGTCCTTCATATTGGCAATTTTCTTTCTGGAAAGCTGAATTGTGCCTTCAACATCGTTCACTCTTACTACGAAAACCTCGATTTCGTCGCCAACCTTAACAACATCAGCAGGATTTGTTCCGGGAGCTGCACCAAGCTCATCTGCCGGTATGAAGCCGTCGGCTTTTGCGCCGAGGTCAACATATACCTCTGTAGGGGTAATGCGTATAACAGTACCCGTTACAATGTCTCCTGTATTTAAAGTTTTGAACGATTTTTCCAACTCATCGGCAAAGTTGATTTCGCCCTGAGCGATTGTGTTTTCTTCTGTCATTGTCTGAATAACCTCCTTAATTATACCCGCCGGAGTTGATGCCCCTGCGGTAATACCGATATTTTTACCCTCGATATTTTTGGGTAGCTGGTCTGCGCCTTCTATATGATATGCAGGACAGAAACGACTGCATATATATACTAATTTTTTAGTGTTTGAGCTGTTTGTGCCTCCGATAACTATCATAGCATCGGAACGCTTTGCAATTTTTTCCGCTTCTTCTTGCCTTTCCTTTGTTGCGCTGCAAATTGTATCGAATACCTTGATATTATTGCCTGAAATTTTCGATATTATTTGCTCCCATATAAAACGATTCAGTGTAGTCTGCGCAACAAGCGATGCTGAGGGAAGCCCGAGAATTTCGTCCGTAAGCTCATCGGGTGAAGAAATGATTAATGCGGAATTATCGCACCAGCCGTTTATCCCGATTACCTCGGGATGCGTACCGTCGCCCGCAATAATAATCCTGTCACCTGACTCGTATTGCTTTTTTACTATATTATGAATCTTTTTTACAAACGGACAGGTGGTATCTATATATGAAATCCCTTTGGCTTCAAGATATTCATAATCAGCCTTCGGAACTCCGTGTGCACGAATAACGACCGTATTGGACTCATCCGCTTCAAAAACGCTTGAAATCACCTTTACTCCGCGTGACCGGAGGTCATCGACAACCTGAGGGTTATGAATTATCGGGCCGAGCGTTACGGGATTTTTATACTTTCCAAGCGAATCGTAAACCATGTTTACCGCGCGGTTGACACCGAAACAGAAACCGGCAGTTTTTGCAACTTCGATATTCATATTATCAATCCTTTGCAAGCGCCTTGATTTCGGAAAGAATATCTACCGCAATCGCACTCATCTCATCGGATGAAAGCTTTTTTCCTTCATATTCGGTAAGAACAATGGGCTTTCCGAATGTAATGGTAAGCTTTGAAAACAGTCTGAACTTTGAATTGATATTTACCGGGATAATCGGTGCGCCTGCTTTGTGAGAAAGCAAGACCATACCTGCCTTTGCGGCAGAGGAATCGCCGTCCTTCACCCTTGTCCCTTCAGGGAACATAAGCATTGCACCGCCGTTTTTCAGTATCGAAAGAGAATTTTTTATTGCAGAAATGTCTGCCTTACTGCGGTCAACCGGAAAAGCACCCAGCTTTTTAATCAGAAAACCGAACAGTTTATTGTTAAACAGCTCTTTTTTCGCCATAAACGAAAGCTTCCTGTCGCAAAATGCACCGAGTACAACAGGGTCAAAATAGCTGGTGTGGTTTGCACACAGTATGCAAGCACCGAATGTAGGGGCATTGCCGTTAATTTTAACCCTGAATATTATTCTGAAAAACAACCTCAATAAGGCTTTTGAAAACTTATATATCATAGCTTAAAGGCTCAACTTTTCATTTATTATATCGAGAACAGCCTGAACCGACTCCTCTAAATTAAGCTCGGAAGTGTCGAGCAAAACAGCGTCCTTTGCGCACTTAAGCGGCGATGCGGCACGCGTTGTATCGTTTTTGTCACGTTTAATCATATCGGCAAGCACATCTTCGTAAGAAATGCTTTTGTCCTTTTCCGAAAGCTCGGCAAACCTTCTTTTTGCCCTCATCTCGGGGCTTGCGGTAAGAAAAATCTTAACCTCGGCATCCGGAAAAACAACCGTTCCTATGTCACGCCCGTCCATAACCACATCGCAGCCCGATGAAAGCTCCCTTTGAAGGTCAACAAGCTTCCGCCTTACCTCGGGTATCGCCGATATTTCGGATGCGGCTCGGGAAATCTCGGGAGTTCTGATTTTATCCGAAACATCCTCTTTGCAAAGATACACCCTTTGACAGCCGTTTTCATATCCTATTTTTATATCGAGCTTTGGAAGCAGTGCGATTACGCCGGCATTGTCCTCTGCAATGGAAACGCCGTGCCTTAAAGCAAACAGACCTGCCGCTCTGTACATAGCGCCCGTATCAATATATATCCAGCCGAGCCTGTCGGCAACCGATTTTGCTATTGTGCTTTTGCCTGCCCCAGAAGGACCGTCAATCGCTGTCTTTGACATACAAAATTGTCCTTTCCGAAATAATGTGTTTTGCATGACCTAACTATTATACAACAAAACTTTAGAATTTGCAATAGTTATTTTATAAAAAATATGTCAAAATAATGTGAAAAATATATTACATTATATATCAGATTGTAAAAAATCGGTTTTTGATGTTTTAGTTGAATTAAATTTTGATAAAAAGAATTTAACCGTTGGTTGATTTTTTTGTGAAATATGCAGATAAATCCCCGAATGGTTGATTTTTTCGCAAAATCCCTTGACCTTGCGGTGCAAAAGTTGTATAATGAATGTATTGTTTTTAAATATTATTTTAGATTGTTAAAAATCAAACAATCTACATGGAGGTTTTTATAATGTCAAGAGTTTATAATTTTTCCGCCGGCCCTTCAATGCTTCCCGAAGCTGCTCTTAAAAAGGCGGCAGAACAGATGCTGGATTATGAGGGAAGCGGTCAGTCCGTTATGGAAATGAGCCACCGCTCGGCTGAATATAAAGCAATTATTGATAATACAGAGGCTCTCCTTCGTGAGCTTATGCATATTCCGGATAATTATACGGTATTGTTTTTGCAGGGCGGAGCGTCCTCGCAGTTTGCAATGATTCCTCTCAATCTTATGACCAAGAACAAGAAGATGGATGCCGTTGTTACGGGACAGTGGGCAAAAAAAGCCGCAAACGAAGCTAAAAAATTCGGTGAAGTAAATATCGTTGCTTCAAGTGAGGATAAGACCTTCTCTTATATTCCCAAGCTTGACAAATCAATGTTTTCACCCGATGCGGATTATGTTCACATCACAATGAACAACACAATCTACGGTACAAAATATAACACAATCCCCGATACGGGCGACATTCCGCTTGCGGCGGATTTGTCTTCCTGCATACTTTCGGAGGATTTTGATGTAACCAAATTTGCTCTTATCTATGCAGGAGCGCAGAAGAATATGGCACCTGCCGGACTTACCGTTGTAATCGTGAGAAACGACCTTATAGGATTTGCTCCGGAGAGCTGTCCGACGATGTTCAATTACAAAACCCATGCGGATAACGGTTCAATGTTCAACACACCGCCCACATATTCAATTTATATGTGTATGCTTGTTCTTGAGTGGCTCAAGTCCCTCGGCGGTATTCCCGCAATCGAAAAGATCAACCGCGAAAAGGCAAAGCTTTTCTATGATTATCTTGATAATTCCTCGATGTTCAAAGGAACCGTTGTGCCCGAGGACAGATCTTTGATGAACATTCCCTTTGTAACGGGAAATGAAGAGCTTGATGCTAAATTTGTTAAGGAATCCAAGGCGGCAGGCTTTGTAAATCTTAAGGGACACAGAACTGTAGGCGGAATGAGAGCGTCCATTTACAATGCTATGCCCATTGAAGGCGTAAAGAGTCTCATCGAATTTATGAAGAAATTTGAACTTGAAAACAAATAAGGAGAGCGTTTAATAATGAAAAACATTCTTTTGTTGAATAAAATCTCAAAAATAGGGCTTAATGTCCTCGATCCGGACGCTTATGCCTGCTCGGACAGCGTTGCAAATCCCGATGCGATTATGGTAAGAAGTGCGGCAATGCATGATATGGATATTCCCCAAAGCGTAATTGCCATTGCAAGAGCGGGCGCAGGTGTTAATAATATCCCGATTGAAAAGTGCACCGATGCCGGAATTGCGGTATTTAACACACCCGGTGCAAACGCAAATGCGGTAAAGGAGCTTGTTATTGCAGGACTTCTGCTTTCTTCGAGAAAAATCGCTCAGGGTATCGACTGGGCTAAAACACTTGCCGGCAAAGATGATGCCGCAAAGCTTGTTGAAAAAGGTAAAAGTCAGTTTGTAGGCCCTGAAATTGAAGGTAAAACACTCGGTATTATAGGTCTTGGCGCAATCGGTATTCTGGTTGCAAATGCCGCTGTGGGACTGGGAATGAATGTTGTCGGCTTTGACCCTTATATTTCCGTTGACGGAGCATGGGGGCTTTCAAGAGCCGTTAAGCACGCAAAGACTATTGATGAAATTTTTGCAGTTTCCGATTATATCACAATTCATGTTCCCCTTAACGATTCTACCAAGAACACTGTCTGCGCCGATTCAATCGCAAAAATGAAGGACGGCGTGAGAATTCTCAACTTCGCAAGGGGCGGTCTTGTAAATAATGACGATATTAAGGCGGCACTTGCAAGCGGTAAGGTTTCATGCTATGTTACGGATTTTCCGGACGCTTCGGTAATCGGCGTTGAAAATGTTATTGCAATTCCTCATCTCGGAGCTTCAACTCCGGAATCCGAGGATAACTGTGCGGTTATGGCTGCTAAAGAAATCAAGGCTTATATCGAAGACGGAAATGTTATAAATTCCGTTAATTTCCCCTGTGTTTCCGCTCCTCGCACAACGGATGTAAGAATTTGCGTTCTTCATAAAAATGTTCCCAACATGATTAACCACATTTCCGCAAAGCTCGGTGAAAAGAATGTTAATATTGAGCATTTCACAAACAAGAGCCGCGGCGATGTCGCTTATTCAATCATTGATCTTGCCGGAAGCGTTTCGGACGATACGGATTCGATTATTTCTTCAATCGACGGCGTGATAAAGGTAAGAGTAATAAAATAGTAAAAACTCGAAAAAAACAGTCCCCAAAAAAGGGACTGTTTTTTAAGTTTTTACATGAATTTGTGAAGGAACTTTGAACTTATTTCAAGGCTTTTGAAGGGGTCGTTATAAAGCCATTCGCCGTCCTGCTCAACGCAATAATGCTTAACTCCGCTGTTTACGGCACTCTCTATTATTCCTTCCCACCAAAGATTTCCGTTACCGATTTCCGTAAAGAAAAGAGGTTTATCTCCGCCTCTTCTGCCTACATCCTTCAGGTGGAGAATGTCAACTCTGCCTTTGAGGAGCTCGATCCAATGCCTTACATCGGCACCGCCCTGCTGAACCCAACAGGTGTCAAGCACAAAAGAGGTCTTTACCGGGTCAAGCCCTTCAACAAGTAAGTCCCAAATTGTGTCTTTATCATTAATCTTAACAAATTCGTGGCTGTGGTTGTGGTATGTAAATTTGAGACCGTTATCATAGAGCTTATCAGCGATTTTGTTTGCGGCTTCTATGAAGTTTTTCGTAGCCGATTCGGAGGAGAGCCCGAACTGTCCTCCGATTCCGCAGTTTGTTGTTCCCATAGCCCTGTGATCAGCAAGCGTTTGCTCGAAATTGTTGTGCATATCGTCCCAGCTGTAGTGGGTGCCGACAATTTCAATACCTGTTTCTTTTGCAATTTCCGCCAACTCGGTGTAAGTTACGCCGCCGCTTCCGGCTGTCTGAGCCTCGTCATAGCCCATGTCTTTCAGTCTTCTAAAAGACGCTCTCATTTCTTCAGCAGTTTTCATATAATCTCTTATGGAATAAAGCTGAAGTCCGATTTTTTTAATCATACGATTATCTCCCATTCTCTTAATTTTGGGCTGCTCAAGCCCTTTCAACTTCATTATACACATTTTAAAAAATATTGCAAGAGGTATTATTAAAAAAAATAATTTTCAATCAAATTGCCTAAAAAATATTGACATTATCATAAAAATTGGGTATAATATTAATTGATGATTTCCTGTCGGGTGTTATGTTATGTACACTCGAAGGCGGTTTTGTACTTAGAGGAGCTTTTCCTTACGAAAAATACGGGTCGGAGCGACAGGACCTGTAAAATAGCTACTTTTGATGAGCCTTATTGATACCGGTAAGGTTTATATGTTTGTGCTATTCTTAACTTAGAATTGGAGGTTATATTTTTTGGCATTAAAAAAAGCGAAGCTTAAAATCATCCCTTTGGGTGGTCTTAATGAAATAGGTAAAAACATGACTGTGTTTGAGTACAACGACACTATTGTTGTGCTTGACTGCGGGCTTGCGTTTCCCGATGACGATACACCGGGAATTGACCTTGTGATTCCCGACACCACTTATCTTGAAAAGAATTCCGAAAAGGTCAAGGCGGTTGTATTAACTCACGGTCATGAAGATCATATCGGCGCATTGCCGTATTTTTTGAAGCAGTTCAATGTGCCGGTTTACGGTACGCACTTAACCCTCGGAATTGTTGAGAACAAGCTTAAGGAACATTCCGTAAAGGCTAAGCTCAATATTGTGAAGGCAGGCAGCAGAATTAAGGTCGGGCCATTTAACATTGAGTTTATTCACACAAATCACTCTATTGCGGATTCCGTTGCAATCGCATTGCACACCCCTGTGGGGACAGTTGTTCACACAGGCGATTTCAAAATAGATTCAACGCCGATTTCCGGCGAGATGATTGACCTTACGCGTTTCGGTGAGCTGGGCAAGGAGGGCGTGCTTGCGCTTATGGCGGACAGTACAAATGTTGAGCGTCCCGGCTTTGCAATGAGCGAAAGTACGGTGGGAATATCCTTCAGGGATATTTTCAAAGATTGCTCCAAGCGCATAATCGTGGCAACATTTGCTTCAAATATTCACAGAGTTCAGCAAATTATTGATTCTGCCGCCCATCACAAAAGAAAAGTCGCAATTTTAGGGCGAAGCATGGTCAATATCATAGGTGTTGCGGAGGAGCTCGGTTATATCAATATTCCGGACAATGTTCTTATTGATATTGAGGAGGTTAACAGATACCCCAAAAGCAAGGTTGTTATCGTTACAACCGGTAGTCAGGGAGAGGCTATGTCGGGGCTTACCCGTATGGCGTTTTCCGACCATAAGCAGATTGAAATTACAAACAGTGACCTTGTTGTTATTTCCGCAAATCCCATTCCCGGAAACGAAAAGCTTGTTTCGAGAGTGGTTGACGAGCTGTTCAAAAAAGGTGCTGAGGTTATTTACGAATCAATGGCGGATGTTCACGTTTCGGGACATGCCTGCCGTGAAGAACTTAAAATCATTATGGCTCTTACAAAACCTAAGTTCTTTATACCCGTTCACGGAGAATACCGCCATTTGAAGCTTCATTCGGAGCTTGCTCAGGTTATGGGCATCCCCGGAAAAAGGTGCATTATTGCCGATATAGGAAATGTGATTGAAATGACGGGGGACAGTGCAAGAATTACCGCTTCCGTTCCTTCGGGCAGAGTTTTGGTTGACGGTCTTGGGGTAGGAGATGTGGGAAATATCGTGCTTCGAGACAGAAAGCATCTTGCAAAGGACGGGCTTATCGTGGTTGTCATGACGCTTTCGGGTGATTCGGGAATGCTTATTGCCGGCCCGGATATTATTTCAAGAGGCTTTGTGTATGTCCGCGAATCGGAAGATTTAATGGAAGAAATGAAAACTGTTGTGCTTGAGATAATAGATAAGTTTGAAATAAGAAATATTCGTGACTGGAATTCCTTAAAAACATCTGTTAAAAACAAGCTCGGGCAGTTTATATACGAAAAAACCAAGAGAAGCCCCATGCTTCTTCCGGTAATAGTTGAGGTGTGATTATGAAGATTTTGTTTCAGGGCGATTCGATAACGGACGCCGGCAGAAATAAGAATACTACCGCCGCAAACCGTGACCTCGGTATGGGATATGTTAATTTGGTTGCCGCAAGGCTTACTTGCGACAATCCCGGGATTGAGATTTTTAACCGAGGCGTAAGCGGAGACAGAATTGCCGATGCATACGGACGCTGGATTGAGGATACGCTAAATATTGAGTTCGATGTTTTCAGCGCCCTTTTCGGAATTAACGATACGGGCTTTTCATTAAGGCTCAATAGGGGTTCTGATTTGGAACGGTTTGAGTTTATTTATGACCGTATGCTTTATGAGGTCCGTGAAAAAAGACCGGATTGCAAAATGATATTGATTGCTCCGTTCCTTTTCAAAATGAAGGATGAAACAAACGGCTGTGATATATGGAACGATTGGGAAACCTGGAGCGGAAGCATTCGTCAACGGGGCGAAATTGTCAGAAAGCTTGCGGAAAAATACAATGCACGGTTTTTGCCTATGTTTGATATTTTTGAAAAGGCTCAGCGTGATATTGCCCCTGCCGAGCATTGGTCGCAGGACTGTATTCATCCCACGCCCGCAGGGCATGAGCTTATTGCCCGTTCGTGGATTGATACCATGAAGGATATTTTATAAAAAATGAGGTGACCTTTTGAAAAGATTTGTTTTACTTTTGATTTCGGTGCTTGTGCTTTTGTGCAGCTGTGAAAACAGCGACAGCATTGAAGGGACATATACGGCGACGGATGACGGAAGAAGCCTGGCAATTATCCTCGATGACGGATATTGTCTTATTGATGTGCTGGACGAACAGGACGGAAAGGTCGCCGCCACGGCGGCCGGCGGAAAATACACTTTGGAAAAAGATGAATTAACCATCGAGATTTTGGAAGGTATGCTGAAGGGAGAAAGGTTCAGCTTTTTGTATAACGAAAATCGGGGTACTCTCGCCGACTCGGGGAATAAAACCGTTTACGAAAAGCAAAAGGTTAAAAATCAAATGCCCGACGGCGTGTATGCTTATGATATCGGTTCGGAAAATTGCGTTCTGACGATTGACGGTGATTATTGCAGTATTTTTGCCCATTCGATAAATGCAAACGGCGAGGAGGCTACCGCCGAGGAAGAAGGAACGGTAAAGGTCAGTGGTAATACGGTTGAGCTTGAGCTCGCCGATAAGAATTATAAATTCATTTATGCATCAAATGCGAATGTATTAATGGATACGGTTGATGGCAGAGTATATAAACAAAGTATAACGGAGGAATAATTATGAGAAGAATTGTATCTTTGGTTTTAAGTTTTTTAATGTGCGTATCATTTTTTGGATGCGGCAGAAGGGGAGAGAGTTCCGCTATTCCCCAAGGCTTCGGCGGAGAATATTACTGCGAAGCGGCTTACGGAATGGAGGATTTTTATTCCGAAATAGATTTTGATATTCAAGATATGGAATTTGATTACGAAATCACCCATTTCGGGGAAGATGTCGAGGAGGACGAAGGAAGATTTACAGTCAAAGACAACATTGTAACCCTTAACGGTAAAAAGAACGGTACAAAAACATTAAAATACGATCCCGATGAAAAAACCCTTTACAGCGAGGAAATGGATACAACCTGGGTTCATTCAAGTGAATTTATAAAATCCTTAAAGCCTGACGGAAGTACGGCGGAAAGCAAAAACGCAAATTCCTTGGACGAATCGGTGTTCGGAACCTACAAGTATTCAAATGAGGCGCTTGATGCCGAAATAGTTATAGACCGCGGCGGATATAAATTAACCGGTAAAACAAAGCTCGATGATGATACGTTTGATGAGTCGGGAAAGGTTTCGCTTTCGGATAACCTTCTGGTTTTTGACAGCGGTGAAGAAACTGTTTCCTGTGAGTACGATGCCGAAAAAGGCACAATCAACTATGACGGTATGATTTTTACTTTGGAAAAATAGGTTATTGGGGCGGAGCAATCTGCCCCTCTTTTTAGTTTGGGGGGAAGCATATTTGCTTTGGAGTGTAATTATTCTTGCGGCTCTTTTGCTTGCGGTGTTTTGCTTTATATATCTTGCTTGGCGTTTGACCGGCGTTTTTTCTTATGAACGAAGGGCAAAAAGCTTTTTCGTAGGCTTGGGTATTGTTGTTGCATTCTTTGTCGTTCTCGTTTTGCTGTGGGATACGGTAAATGCGATAACGGTTATCTTTCATTTTGCATTTTTCGGACTGGTATGCGATCTTATATTTTTTATCGTCGCTAAGCTTTTTGATAAAATACCTTCCAAAGCTTTTAAAGCTGCTTTGCCCACTTCATTGGCGGTTTTGTATCTTATTGTGGCATGGTTCATGCTTCACGGAGTTTGGCAGACAAATTATGAGCTTTCCACCGACAAGAATGTCGGAAGCTTAAGAGTTATTCAGTTTGCCGATTCGCATATCGGGACGACATTTTCAGGAGAGGAGCTTTCGGAATATATCGAGAGAATGAATGAGTTAAATCCGGATGTTATCCTCATTACGGGCGATTTCGTTGATGATGACACCTCAAAAAAGGATATGATTGACGCCTGCAAATCCTTAGGGCGTGCAAAGACCGAATTCGGAGTGTATTTTTCCTTCGGAAACCATGATAAGGGTTATTACAGCAGCGAAAGAAGGGGATACGGTAAAGACGATTTGGTCAATGAGCTTGAAAAGAACGGTGTTACCGTTTTGGAGGACGAGGCAGTTCTTTTGGACGATAGATTTTACATTGTCGGAAGGAAGGATGTATCTGAAAATCTTTTGGGCAACGGTAGATTGAGTGCCGATAAGCTGCTTGAAGGTCTTGACAGTGAAAAGTATATTATTGTAATGGATCACCAGCCCGCAGATTACGAAAATGAATCCGAAAGTGCCGCCGACCTTGTGCTTTCGGGGCATACCCACGGAGGTCAGATGTTCCCGATAATGTTCATTGACAAATTTTTCGAAATAAACGATTTTATATACGGGCATAAAAGGATAAACAATACAGATTTTATCGTCAGCTCCGGGATTGCAGATTGGGCTCTGATGTTCAGAACCGGCTCCAAATCGGAATTCAATGTGATTGATATAGAATAGTTTAAAAGGAAAACAGGAAGGGCGTGTGTGTGAGAACCCCTCCTGTTTTCTATATGGAATTTTGTGTGGGCAATAATTAAAGCATTGCGGCGCCGAGTGCGCCTGCATCATTCTGAAGCTTGGATGTTTCAATCGCCACGGGCGTGTCAATCTTTGCCTTTACAGCATCCACAAGTCTGTTTCCACCCTCGGTTATACCGCCGGCAAAAATAATTGCATCCGGCCCGAATATCTGAATGAGGCTCTTAACGCCTACTACAATCCAATCCACATATTTATCGAATACCGCATTTGCAACGGGACAATTTTTGTCAAGAGCTTCAAATATAAGCTTTCCGTTGAGCTTTCCGTTGGCTGCATAAATTTTATAAAGCTCGCTTTCCGTATTCTCCTTAGCCGCTTTTTCTGCAGCTTCGCAAAGAGCCGTAACGGAAGCATACTTTTCAAAGCAGCCTGTCTGACCGCAGGAACAAGGTATTCCGCCGTCAGCCTGAACAATCATATGACCGATTTCGCCTGCGCTGTATTTACCGTGACAAATTCTGCCGTCAATTATTATTCCGCCGCCTACTCCCGTTCCGAGAGTAACCATAATTATGTTATCCATTTCCTTGCCGACACCGAATTCAAATTCTCCCAGTGCGGCACAGTTTGCATCGTTATCAATAGTAACCGGAACGGAAACCAATTTTTTAAGCTCATCTGCAAGGTTAACCCCTTTAAGCGGAAGATTTACCGCCGTAACAATTCCGTCCTGAATGAGTCCGGGTGTTCCCACGCCGATCGTATTATACTTATGTTCTTTTTTTATTCTCAGACATTCGTTCGCAATATCCTTTATAAACTCCTCGGTTGAGTTATGGTTTGTGGGGATAGAGCTTTTATATGTAACGGTGGAACCTTCAACAACCGCAAATTTAACCGCACTTCCTCCGATGTCAACACCGAGGCGGGAACCGCTCAACGCTTCCTTATCGCAAATAAGAATAACATCGGGATGAACCTTAAGCATTGTTGCGGGGATTGAAGTATCAATATCCTCGTTAAGAAGAGCGTTTACCACTCTGCTCTTGCTTGCGCCGCTTGCAAGAAGGATTATCTTCTTTGACTTGAGTATAGTCGAAATACCCATTGTGAGTGCGTGCTTGGGAACATCGTCAGCCGAGTCAAAAAACCTCGAATTTGCTTCGATTGTGTTTCTTGTAAGACCGGTAAGGTGAGTTTTCGAGAAAAGCTGTGCGCCGGGCTCGTTAAACCCAATATGACCGTTCTGACCTATCCCGAGAATTTGCAGGTCAACACCGCCGGCTTTTTTTATCTTGGCTTCATATTCCTTGCATTCAGCCTCCGGATCGGTAGCTTCGCCATTGGGAATATACGTTTTAGCCTTATCAATATTTACATGGGAGAACAGATGCTCGTTCATGAAATAGTAATAGCTCTGATCGTTATCCCTTTTTATGGGGTAGTATTCGTCAAGATTGAAGCTTGTGATTTCGGAAAAATCAATCTCGCCCTTCTTGTTCATTTCAATAAGATTGTCATAAAGACCGATAGGAGTTGAACCTGTTGCAAGACCGAGAATGCTGTCCGGCTTCAAAGTAATCTGGCTGGCAACTATCTTTGCGGCTTGATTTGACATTTCTTCATAGTTTTCACAAAGTATTAATCGCATAACAGTTCCTCCACAATCTTTTTCATTTCGTCTTCTTTTTGCTCAATATCCCAAACCAGCTTGAACTGCGTTCTTGCACGGTCGAGATTTTGCCCCTCTCGGTGGGTTGCAAAATATGTATCTCCGTTTAAGTAATCCGCCAAAAATCTCATTCCGCACTCAAGCGTCATAAGCTTAACGGAAAAGGGTAATAGCCTTATTTCCTCTGCGCAAAGAGCATCCTTGGCTTCCTCAAGATAGCCTTTAGTAAAGCTTCTGAATATATCAAGGTCAAACCATACCTTCGACAAGTCCTTTTCGTCCTCGTCAGCTGTTGAAGCACCAAACCTCAATGAGTCGCCGAAATCGTATAAAAACGAACCGGGCATAACGGTGTCAAGGTCAATTACGCAAACCCCTTCACCTGTCTTATCGTCAAGCATAACATTGTTGAGCTTTGTATCGTTATGCGTTACGCGAACGGGTATGGTTTTGTTTTTAATTCCGTCCGTAATCACATTGACAATATTCTTTCTTTGTCTGACAAATTCAATTTCGTCCGTTACAAGGCCCAATCTTCCTGCCTTGTTTTCTGAAACCGCCGTTTCAAACTGCTCATAACGCTTTGCGGTATTATGAAAATCCTTAATTGTTTCAAAAAGCGATTCGGCAGGGAAGTCCGAAAGCATATTCTGGAACTGCCCGAATGCCTTTGCCGCATTGTACATCTGAAGCGGATTTTCGCATTTGCTGTAGGTAGCAGCGTTCTCAATAAATTTATATACTCGCCAGCAGTCGCTGCGCTCATCACGGTAAAACAGCTTGCCGTCAATTGTTTTAACTACAGTAAGAGTCAAACGTTCGGGATTTTTATTAAGCATTTCAGCTTTTTTTCTGATATGAGATGTGACCTTATCAATGTTCTCCATAAGTTTTTCGGGGTTTTCAAAAATGCCCGTATTGATTTTCTGCAGAATGAAGGAGGGACACTTGTATGTCCTGTTAATGTGCCCGTCTCCGTAAAGCGGAATGTCACTGTAAATATCGAAATTATCCAAAATGTTTTTCATACCAATCCCCTATTGACAAAACAGTATATATATATTATAATTTATCTTATATCGGGTGTATATTGAAATTCGGATATATTTTATTTGAAATCGGATATGGTGTGGTATGAAATACGAAAGATTTGAAGTTGGTAAAAGTGTGGAGATACGAGGGATTTATACCTTTTTTTCCGAAACCTACGGGAAGGGCTTCTATTTTGACGGGGAGGCTCATGATTTTTATGAGGTTGTGTGTGTAATCGACGGTCAGGCCGGAATTACATCCGACAGCAATGCGCTTGTTTTAAGGTGCGGGCAGGCGGTTATTCACAGACCGAATGTTTTTCATAAGATATGGGCGTCGGGAGAAGAAAAAACCTCTGTAATCATTTTCTCCTTTGACGGCTTTATTGATATGCCCGAGGATTCTTTTGTGTTCGACATGAGGGACGGAATAAATGAAATTATGAGGCTTGATGCGGAAAAAAAGCACATTTTTACATTTAGTGATAAGTCTCCGAAGTCGGTTAAGCCTAAGAAAAGGTACGAACAGTCGGTTTTTGTCAATAAGCTCGAATATTTTTTGATGAAGCTTATACAAAACAGCTCCGATGTTGAGCCGCAGTCGAAAACAGCGGAGGACTATTCAAAGATAATTACGGTACTTGAAAATCACATAGGGGAGACTTTGAGCCTTGACGAGGTTGCAATGCTGTGCCAAATGAGCTGTCCCAAGATAAAAAAGGTTTTTTCAAAATATGCGGGAATGGGTGTTATGACTTATTTTAACTCCATGAAAATGCGCCGCGCGGAGGAATATCTCCGCACGGGCATGAGCGTCAAGGAAACTGCTTACAGACTTGGCTTTGAAGATCAAAACTATTTCAGCTTTGCCTTCAAAAGATATATGGGAAAATCGCCGAAAATGTTCAAGGAACCGTAATTAATCAGTATTCCGATATACTGTTTTTATCCCTTGAGCAGAAAAGCGGTACGGTCAGCGCCAAAATGCAAATCTGGGAAATAATCTCCACCGCAGCTATATTCAGTATAGTAAAATTTTCGATTATGAATGCGGGGACGGATTCGATATATTTATTATAGCTTGCCACTGTAAAAAAGTATTCAAAGCAACAAATAATACCTAAAACCGCAAGAATGTTAACGGTTGTTTTGACAGGCTTTTTGTAAGAATACACACGACTCATCATCATAATGACAACAAATGCCGGTAAATATCCGGCAAAGTAGTAAATATAAAGCCATGCCGGGATATTGTTAATCAATACTGCGTTGCTTATTCCGCCGACGCAAAGCGAGGCAATCGAAATGAACAGCGCGAGGAATACTCTAAGCAGCTCCCTCGGTTCTCTGAGCCTGACAAAGCCTGCAATCGCCTGCGCTATAAGCGTAAGAGCCTGCACGAAAAGAATCAGCTGGAACACGAAAAAGTATCTGTCAAGCGAAGGAATAAATGACAGTATTATGTACAGCGGTGATGTTATCATCAGTATGAGATGACAATTTTTCCTAAGTTCAAAAATATTGCTTGAGCTCATAATTTCCTCCTAAAAATACAGCCAGTGATTACGGCCCTTTTTATAGAACATGAATAAAACCGTGCAAATAACAGTCCATGAAACAGGGTATGCCATCATAAGCATTGTGAGATTGCCTGGGAAAAAGTGCTTCATTGTAAAAATCCATACAAGTCTTCCTCCCACAATGCCGAGCATTGATGAAATCATTGGAAACAGCGGTGCGCCGGACCCTCTTATGGTACCAGAAAGCGTTTCCATTACGCCGCAAAGGAAATAGCATGACATCATTACAAGGATAATATCCTTACCTATTGATACAACCTCGGGGTCGGAATTGAATATTCCGATAATGTTTTCCGAAAACAGGATTGAAATAGCGGAAGCTGTCATAAGTGCAATTACCGCAGAAAGGAGCGAAACCCACATTCCTTTTTTAATGCGGTCGAACTTCATTGCGCCCTTGTTTTGTCCGGCAAATGTTGTTGCGGCAATTCCGAACGAATACGCTATCGCCCAAGCAAAGGATTCAAACTTGCTTACGGCAGCCCTTGCCGCAACTACGGATGCGCCGAACGAGTTGAACTCCGACTGGACTATTACATTTGAAATACTGAAGGTTGTTGCTTGAAGACCTGACGGTATCCCGAGGCGGAATGTCTTTTTCACAACATTGGGGTGTATGCGTATTTTTTTGATATGAAGCTTATAATCCTCGTTTGTGCGTATAAGCCTCATAATAACAAGAAATGCCGAAACTGTTTCCGCAATGACCGTTGCGGTTGCCACGCCGTTTGCGCTCATGTCAAAGAACACAATAAAAATATAGTTGAAAACAATGTTAAATATACTTGAAATAACAAGATAAACAAGAGGTCTTTTGGAATCGCCTACGGCTCTCAGAATTCCCGCGCCGAAATTATAGACGGTTGTGGGTATCATTCCGAGGAAAATGATGCGTAGGTAGCTTTCGGCAATCGGCGCAACCTCGGGCGGGGAATTGGTAATTTTAATTGCGAAAGGCGAAAGAAATACACCAAGTATTGATACGATTGCGCCTATGATTATGCTCAACGCTATTGATGTATGTACAGAATCGGACAGGGCTTTTTTGTCCTTCGCGCCGTAGTTCTGGGCAATTATTACACAGGCTCCGGCAGACATTCCCATGAAAAACCCTGTGAACAGATCAATCATTGAACCCATTGAGCCAACCGCACCGAGGGCATATTTTCCGTTCGATGCGAGCTTTCCCACCATCATTGCATCAAATGCGTTATATAAGTTTTGGAAAAGTGCCGTTAAAAGCACCGGATATACAAAAGAAAGAATCGGTTTGATAATCGAGCCTTCCGTCATATTGCCGTTTTTTGAATTCATTATTATAATTACCTCTTGAATTTTATGATACATATATATAATAATCTATTTTTAATGAAAAGTAAATACTTTTTTTGATTTTTGATAAAAATTAATGTGAAAGGCGGTTGCGAATTGGTTTCAAAAGCTTATTTTTTGTACAGAAAGCTGTCGGCGGACGATATATGGAACAGCTCTGCGGCGTTGTCCTATTATCTTATGCTGTCATTTTTCCCTTTTGTCATTCTGATTGTTTCGCTGTCGGCATTTTTACCTTTTGATATAAAAGAAATCCTTAATACTGTCAGCCTGTATGTTCCAAAGAATCTGTTTGAAATCATAAAGCAGAATATCGAGGTGCTGTCAGATAAGAGGATCAGCGTGCTGTCTTTGGGATTTATATCCATGATATGGGCATCGAACAAGGGGTCTAAGGCACTCATTCGGGCAATAAACAAAAGCTACAGCGACAGATTCGCAAGGGCGGCGTATAAACGAATTATAGTTGCACCGCTTCTGACGCTTTCCCTCATTGCACTTTTGATTGTATCCGCGGCACTTTTTATTTTCAGCGATCAGATTATTGCGATAATTGACCTTTCCAAAACCCAGATATACATTGCGGAAAGGTTGCGCTCTGTTGTTCTTTATGTTGCGCTTGTTGCGCTCATGGCTGTGTTTTTTAAGGTTGTTCCCGATAAAAAGCTGAGCTACAGGAGCGTCATTCCGGGTGCGCTTGCAACGGGCATAATATGGGTTCTGGCGACAATCGCATTCAGTATTTACCTCTACAATTCATACCGCTTCAGCTTCCTTTACGGAACCCTCGGAAACTTTATTGCCCTTATGCTGTGGTTCTATCTTCTCAGCTTTTCGATTTTGTTTGGAAACGCTCTTAATTCTTTTAGAATGGAATATCATAAAAGAATGTGAAATGATACACTTTATTGTTAGTTTGCACAAATTTTAACAATTTAAAAAATAACTATTGATTTTTTATAAATTTGGTGTATAATTATATTAGGCGGAAGTTGAATTTTATTTGGATATGCTTTCGCATCGGTAGTAATTTTACGAGAAAAGAGGTACTTTGTTATGGCAAAAATTGATTTAACCAAATACGGAATTACCGGTACGACAGAAATCGTTCACAATCCTTCCTACGAGTTTTTGTTTGAGGAAGAAACAAAGCCCGGTCTTGAAGGCTTTGAAAAAGGTCAGGAAAGTGAATTGGGTGCTGTTAATGTTATGACAGGTATTTATACCGGTCGTTCTCCTAAAGATAAGTTTATTGTTATGGATGAAAACTCAAAGGATACCGTTTGGTGGACATCCGATGAGTATAAAAACGACAATCATCCCGCATCAATAGAGGCTTGGAATGCCGTTAAGGAAATTGCAAAGAACGAGCTTTCCGGAAAAAGACTCTTTGTTGTGGATGCCTTCTGCGGTACAAACAAGGATACCCGCATGGCAATCAAATTTATTATGGAGGTTGCTTGGCAGGCTCACTTTGTAAAGAATATGTTCATTCAGCCCACTGACGAGGAGCTTGAAACCTTTGAACCCGATTTCGTTGTTTACAATGCATCAAAGGCTAAGGTTGAAAATTACAAGGAGCTCGGGCTTAATTCCGAAACTGCTGTTATGTTCAATATTACAAGCCGCGAGCAGGTAATTGTTAACACTTGGTACGGCGGAGAAATGAAAAAGGGTATGTTCTCCATGATGAACTATTACCTTCCTCTTAAGGGAATTGCCGCAATGCATTGCTCTGCAAATACCGATATGGACGGCAAGAACACAGCAATATTCTTCGGTCTTTCCGGTACAGGCAAAACAACCCTTTCAACCGACCCCAAGCGTCTTCTTATCGGCGACGATGAGCATGGCTGGGACGATAACGGCGTTTTCAACTTTGAAGGCGGCTGCTACGCAAAGGTTATTAACCTCGACAAGGATTCCGAGCCTGACATTTATAACGCAATCAAGAGAAATGCGCTTTTGGAAAATGTTACGCTTGACGAAAACGGAAAGATAGATTTTGATGATAAGAGCGTTACCGAAAATACTCGTGTTTCGTATCCTATCAATCATATTGAAAATATCGTTCGCCCGGTTTCCGCAGCTCCCGATGCTAAGAATGTAATCTTCCTTTCGGCGGATGCTTTCGGAGTTTTGCCTCCGGTTTCCATTCTTACACCCGAGCAGACGCAGTATTATTTCCTTTCCGGCTTCACTGCAAAGCTTGCAGGAACCGAAAGAGGCATAACCGAGCCTACTCCCACATTCTCCGCTTGCTTCGGTCAGGCATTTTTGGAGCTTCATCCTACAAAGTATGCTGAAGAGCTTGTTAAGAAGATGCAGAAGAGCGGCGCTAAAGCTTATCTTGTAAATACAGGTTGGAACGGAACCGGTAAGAGAATTTCAATTCGTGATACAAGAGGAATTATCGACGCAATCCTCAACGGCGATATTAATAATGCGCCTACAAAGAAAATCCCGATATTCAACCTTGAGGTTCCTACAGAGCTTAAGGGTGTTGATACCGGTATTTTGGATCCGAGAGACACATATGCCGATGCATCCGAGTGGGAAGCAAAGGCAAACGACCTTGCCGACAGATTTGTTAAAAACTTCAAAAAATACGAAGGTAACGAACATGGTAAGGCTCTCGTTTCGGCAGGCCCTCAGAAATAATCAGTATAATGAATAAGAGCTGTCCGCAATGCGGACAGCTCCTGTTTTTTCGGAAATTAAAAAGCCAATCTTAAAAAGATCGGCTTTTTATCAATAAAATCATTAAGCTTCTTTTGCAACTACCTGCTTACCTTTGTAGAAACCACATGAGCCGCATACTCTGTGAGGCATCATATATTCCTGACACTGCGGACACTTAACCATGCCCGGGATTGTAAGCTTCCAGTTTGCGCGTCTTTTATCGCGACGAGCTTTTGATACTTTACCCTTAGGTACTGCCATTATCTACACCTCCTTAAAAGATTAGGATGGAATATGTTAGCTATTTTAACAAATCCCTCAACGCACTGAGCCTTGGGTCATAAGAATGTCTGTCACAGCCGCAGTCGCCCTCATTAAGGTCGGCACCGCAAACGCTGCAAAGACCCTTACAATCCTCCCTGCAAAGGTGCTTCAGTTCAAGGTTGAGGAAAATATCCGTCATAATTATATCGTCAATTTCAAGCTTACCGTTGACAATAAGGCTGTTGCCCTCATCGTCCTTCAGAATCTCGTCAATATTAACAGTATAATCCTTAGTAAACTGTTTAGCACACAATGCGCAACGCACATTCAGCGTAAACTTGCACACGGCGGTAAAACGAACAACATCGCTCCCCTCATTGACAAACCGCCCCGAAAACACAGGCTTTTTGCTGAAGCTGTATTTTTCTCCGCTGTAAGTAAATTCGGCAATGTCCAGCGTTTCATCGGAAACCTCTTTAACCATGCCTTCATTTTTTACAAGAAGGGATAAATCAATAATCATTGCTTACCTCGCATACACATAACGGTAATCGTTAGCCTTATAATTATACTAAAAAAAACTTTATTTGTCAAGTGTTTTTAAATTATTTTTCGGAAGAAGTCAATTTCTGTGTTTCAAGAGCTATCATAAGCTCCTCGTCCGTAGGAATAACAAGAACCTTAACCTTTCCGTCCTCGGCTGTGATGTCAACGGTTCCTCTTGTGTTGTTTTTATCCTCGTCAATCTTTATTCCGAGAAATTCAAGACCGTCCGTCACCTTTTTTCTTACATCGCTGTCATTTTCGCCGACGCCTGCCGTGAACACAACAGCATCAACTCCGCCCATAACGGCTGCATAGGAGCCGATGTATTTTTTAACATCGTAGCTGAACATATCAACTGCGAGTGCCGCTCTCTTGTTTCCTTCGGCGGCAGCTGCGGCAAGATCTCTGAAGTCGGAGCTTACGCCCGAAATACCTTGAACGCCCGACTTTTTGTTGATAAGCGTATCAACCTCCTGCGCTGTCATTCCCTTGCCCATAAGGAAGGTTATGATAGCAGGGTCAATGCTTCCGCATCTTGTGCCCATTATAACGCCGTCAAGGGGAGTAAGTCCCATTGTTGTTGCAACGGACTTTCCACCGTCCACAGCTGTGATTGAAGAGCCGTTTCCGAGGTGACAGCAGATGATTTTAAGTTCGGATATATCTTTTCCCAAAAACTCCGCAGCCTTGCCGGAAACATAATTGTGAGATGTTCCGTGGAAGCCGTATCTTCTGATTTTGTACTCCTCGTAAAGCTCATAGGGAAGACCATACATATATTCAACTTCGGGCATTGTCTGATGAAAAGCAGTGTCAAAAACTCCGACCTGCGGAACCCCCGGCATAACCTCCTTGCAGGCGTTTATGCCGATGATGTTTGCGGGGTTGTGAAGGGGTGCAAGGGGAATACACTTTTCAACAGCATCCATAACCTCATCGTCGATAATTACGGATTTTGAGAACATTTCTCCGCCGTGAACCACTCTGTGTCCCACAGCGTCAATTTCGGACATTGAAGAAATTACGCCGTATTCGGGATTTATAAGAGCTCCGATAACGGATTTTATTGCATCGGAATGATCCTTGAGCGGTGCCGTAAGCTCAACGGGAGTGCCTCCTGTAGGCTTAAAGGTGTTTTTTCCGTCAATGCCTATTCTTTCGCAAAGACCTTTTGCCATAACGGACTTATCGTCCATATTGATAAGCTGGTATTTAAGTGAAGAGCTTCCTGCGTTTATAACAAGAATTTTCATAATGTTAGCCTCCGATTAATTATTTTGTGCCTGAACGCAAGTGATTGCAACAACGCCTGCAATATCCTCGGCGGAGCATCCTCTTGAAAGGTCGTTAACCGGCTTTGCGATACCCTGTGTGATAGGGCCGTATGCTTCAGCCTTTGCAAGACGCTGAACAAGCTTATAGCCGCTGTTTCCTGCGTTGAGGTCGGGGAACACGAGAACGTTGCATTTGCCTGCAACATCGCTTCCCTTAGCCTTTGACTGACCGATTTCGGGAACAATTGCCGCATCCACCTGAAATTCCCCGTCAAGCTTAAGCTCGGGTGCTTTTTCCTTTGCAAGCCTTGTAGCTTCCTGCATTTTTTCGACAAGCTCGGATTTTGCACTGCCGTATGTAGAATAAGAAATCATGCCCACAACAGGCTCTTCCTCAACAAGCTGCTTAAATGATTGAGCGGAAGAAATTGCGATTTCGGAAACCTTGTCCGCATCGGGATTTTCGTTAAGACCGGAATCGGCAAATATAAATGTACCGTCAGCACCGTAGGGGCAATCCGGAACAACCATAACGAAAAATGCCGAAACAAGCTTGCAACCGGGCTTGGTGCGAAGAATCTGAAGATTGGGACGAAGAACGTTTGCGGTGGAGTTAACAGCACCTGCAACCATACCGTCGGCAAGATCCTTCTTTACCATCATCGAACCGAAATAAAGTGTGTTTTTCATTGTTTCACGAGCCTTTTCCTCGGTCATACCCTTCTCTTTTCTCATTTCATAGAAGGTCTGAACGAAGTCCTCAAAATGCTCGTCTGTTTCAGGGTCGATAATCGTTGCGGCAGATATATCGTAACCGCCGGAAATCTTTGCGATTTCATCCTTATTCCCGAGAATAATGAGGTTTGCGATGCCCTGCTTCAATATAATATCGGCAGCGGCAATCGTGCGAGGTTCCGTGCCTTCAGCCAAAACGATAGTCTTTTTATCAGCCTTGGCGCGTTCAATAATTCTGTCAAGAAATTTACTCATTTGTAAAAGCCTTCTTTCATATATTCATCAACCTATTTATTATACATCTATTTCATTAATATTACAAGGGCTTTTTTGATTTTTTACCATTTTACCAAAAAAGCCCTTATTTTATTTGCTTTTTATCTATATTACTTCCAATTAAATGTTGCAAGACCGTAGATGTAAAGCCCTATTATGGCAACGGGAATAAAGTATTTGAATACAGGCTTCATCCAGTCGTGAACCTTGGGACCTTTGCCCATATTTGCTTCGGCTTTAAAGTTATCCCAGCCCCAGCCGAAACGCTTATTACAGCAGAAAATCGCAACACAGAGCGAACCGAGCGGCAAAAGGTTTGTGCTTACGATGAAATCCCAAAGGTCAAGCCATGCCGAGCCCTCGCCGAAGGGAACAAATCCTGAAAACACACTGTAGCCGAGGGCAGTGGTAAGAGCGAGAATGAATATCACAATGCCGCAAACCGCACAGCCCTTGGGACGGCTCCATCCTGTAAGCTCACGAACGCAAGCAAGAATGTTTTCAAAAACCGCCAGAACGGTTGAGAGTGCCGCAAAAACCATAAACAAAAAGAATAAAGAGCCCCACAGGCGACCGCCGTTCATATTATTGAAAACAGACGCCATTGTGTCAAAAAGAAGGCTCGGTCCGGCAGTAACTTCAACATTATAGGTGTAGCAAGCAGGGAAGATAATAAGCCCTGCGATAACCGCAACGAGTGTGTCGAGAATAATTACATTGACCGATTCTCCGAGGAGAGAGTGGTCCTTGCCTATGTAGCTGCCGAATATCGCCATTGAACCGATGCCGAGACTTAATGTGAAGAATGCCTGATTCATGGCGTTCACGATTACAGTGCCGTTTATTTTTGAAAAGTCAGGGACAAGATAGAACGAAAGTCCTTCCTTTGCGCCTTCAAGCAAACCGCTGTGAACAGCCAGAATTACCATAAGTCCCAAAAGAATTAGCATCATATATTTTGTAACTCTTTCAAGACCGCCCTGAAGGTTAAAGCAGAGTATTCCGAACCCGATTATAACCGTAACCGCAAGAAAAACAACATTAACCCACGGGTTTGTAATCATGTCCGCAAAACCGATGCTTGCGTTGTTGCCGGTGATGAACTTAACGAAGTAGTTGATCATCCAACCGCAAACAACCGTGTAGAACGCCATAAGACAGATGTTTCCGAAGAGTGCAAAATATCCGTGAATGTGCCATTTTTGTCCGGGCTTTTGCAGCTTCTGATACATTTTAACCGGGCTTGCCTGGGATGCCCGTCCGAGCGAAAATTCCATAACCATTACCGGAAGTCCGAGAAGTATTAGGCAGATAAAGTAAATAAGCAAAAATCCGCCGCCTCCCGATTTTCCGCACATCCACGGGAATTTCCATACATTTCCGCATCCTATGGCGCACCCGGCAGAAAGCAGAATAAACCCCAAACGCGTACCTAATCTTTCTCTTTGCATATTAAATTACCCCTCAATTTATAATTTTTCTATAGTATATCACAGATTAATAATAATTGCAACAACAATTTACTCGTTACCTCATATAATTACCAAACGGCATGGGAAAATGTAAGGCTGAAAAAATTTTTATATTTTTTTCAAAAAAGGTATTGACAAAAGGAAATATGTATGCTATAATAAACTACGTTGTTGCGGCGGAACACTGAAGTGTTTACCAAGACGGCAGGAAAATGGCCCGGTAGCTCAGCTGGTTAGAGCGCCAGCCTGTCACGCTGGAGGTCGAGGGTTCGAGCCCCTTCCGGGTCGCCATTTTAATTTTCTTGGGTAGAAAAAACTGCCTCTGTTACATAAGCCTCTGTAGCTCAGTCGGTAGAGCAAGGGACTGAAAATCCCTGTGTCGGCGGTTCGATTCCACCCGGAGGCATTTAATATCTGCGGGAGTGGCTCAGTGGTAGAGCGTCACCTTGCCAAGGTGAACGTCGCGAGTTCGAATCTCGTCTTCCGCTCCATAATCGGCAGATTTGATGTCTGCCGGTTTTTTTGTGTTACAAAGCTGTTTACATTAAAAAAAGATGACGGAAAATCTCCGTCATCTTTTTTATGCACTGCATTATCAAACTTCGACAATACCCTCATACACCTTTACCGCCGCGCCTGTCATAAACACGCCGTTATCGGTATAATTTATAATCAAATCGCCGCCGCGCAGCTTTACCCTGATATCCTCACCTTTCGGGCAAAAACCGTTCTCTACAGCCGCCACAGCCGCCGCACAAGCTCCTGTGCCGCATGCCCATGTTTCACCGCTGCCGCGCTCCCAGACACGCATTTTCACATGGCTGTCATCCACGATTTCCACAAATTCCGTATTCACCCTGTCAG
>ERZ827440.1310-NODE-1310-length-28202-cov-7.738658_pt1 | contig 28202 bp, 20 predicted proteins | sample MGYA00519774_ERZ827440 | MGnify/ENA primary metagenome ERZ827440 (study PRJEB31778, sample SAMEA3449302) | human gut metagenome | biome: human gut; feature: human-associated habitat; material: faeces | place: United Kingdom | collected 2010/2012 ... | reverse complement strand
ATGTACAGAGTTATCACACACGGGAAAATGTGACCTGTAAGCAAAGCACAGTATTGACAAGGCTGCTGCACAGCTATTCCATGTGAGGAATCTGTTCCCCACAATGAAGCCCATTGACTGATTCGACGCACGCCGTGCCGAGCATTTTAAAGCAATTCCGCAACAGTTGATTGAATCAATAAATCCCGCCCGAGGCAAAAGCTTCCGGCGGGATTTGAAAGGAAAAAAATATATTAATTTGAAAAACTGCCGATTCATGCGGAACTCGGCAGTTTGTATAATGTTTTGCGGAGTTATCCGCAGTTTATGATTAAATTGCGGATAACTTTTGCTCAGAATCGAACCGGTGCCGAAAAACGGCACAAGGTTTCGGGTTTCGAACGAAATAAAATCTGAATGCTTACAGTTTTATCAGCTCATATTCCTTGCTGCCGAATCCCAACTCCGCTGCGGCATCAACCGTGCGTGCGCCGTTGCGGCTTTCAATGCGCTCAAGCAAATGATCCCTGCCGGGGTCGTCGGAAGCATAAACAAGGTCAAGACATGCGCGGTCGACAGCTATCGGGTCAAGTGATGCAAGAATTCCGATATCTGCCATGCAGGGATCTTCCGCAACGGAACAGCAATCGCAGTCAACGGACATATTCTTCATGACGTTGATAAAAACCATATTGCCGTTGAAATGACGCACGACGGCTTCCGCCGCGTCGGCCATGGATTCAAGAAACGAGTTGTGGTCGCCTGTCCAAATCTTCTCCGGCTCGCCTGCACCGTGGATATATGCCTTGCCGTAGGAGGAGGCGCAGCCAATGGAAAGCTGCTTCAGCGCGCCGCCGAATCCGCCCATCGGATGCCCCTTGAAATGGGAAAGCACAAGCATGGAGCCATAGTTAAGCATGTTTTTGCCGACCTGAACCTTTTTGATGCGCTTGCCGTTCGGAATCAAAAGCTCGGCATCCGGCCCTTCCGCATCCATAATGTCAACGGTGAAATGCTTGCTCCAACCGTGTTTTTCCATGGTTTCACGGTGTTTTTCGGTTGTGTTGCGTCCGCCGTCGTAGGCGGTGTTGCATTCAACCACGGTTCCGTGCACATCATTGACGATAGGCTGCCAAAATTCCGGCTTCAAAAAGTTTTGATTGCCGGGTTCGCCCGAATGCAGTTTTACGGCAACTTTGCCGGGAAGAATTCCGCCGGGCAGGTCATTCGATGCCGCATGAAAAAGCTCAACCACCTTTTCAGCTGTGATTTCGGAAGAAAAAAACACTTTTGATTTCATTTACGAGACTCCTTACAATGGATAAATTAAAAACTGATTGGCAATAACTTCATCCGCTTCCTACTGTCCTATTCCGCATTTTCAAATTTATTCCGCATGAATGCTTGCCTTGTAGCGGTTCAGCTTGACTGCATCGTCAATCTCAAGATCGTTTGTGCCGCTGAGTGACTCAAGGTGATGCGTGAATTCGTGCCGCAAGATGTGCCGAACCTCGGCCTTCAGCTTTTCGTCCGGTAAATTCCCGTAACTGCGCAAAATCGAACCGCCGTACAACACAATGCTCCGTCCCATCTGCGGCGAGTTCCTGTATTCACCCAACACAAGCAGCGGTTTTTTCGGATCGGATTGCGGGTGCGCTTTTGTAATCGGAGAAAGTATGATTCCTCCGTTCAGCTCACGGTAAAATACCTGCGGAAGCTCCTCCGCCGCTTCATCGGCAAATATGCGCAGCTTGTCCAATCGTTCGGAATAGGTCGGTGCGCGCTTTGCCGCACATGCTTGCGGCGCAGCTGAAGAAATGTTCGGATTAAAAACCTTCTCTCCCGAACAGGTTTGCGGCGCGGCGGAAAAAACATTGACATTTATGTCTTTTTGCTCCAAAGCTATTCCTCCGTTTCCTCTCAGCATCGGAACCGGCACTGCACGCAAATTTGTAAATCACTTGCAGATTGCACTGCCCAATGACGGCTCCCGATTGCATTGTACATCATATTTAAGAATATTTCAAGTGAAAACGAAGGGCGATCCGGTTTGGCTCGAACGCCGGCAATACAGACAAAATTAATATATTATCGCAGCGGAACATAAAAATGTACAGCAGCGTTTTATCATATCGAATTGAATATGTCTCAATGAAGGAATAATACTGTCGGAAATATAAAAAGAACATGCAAGCACGCAATAAGCGAAGTCAATATTTGTAGTGAACAGAAAGAATGACGCTGAATGTCATATGTTGCTTTTTTTGACGGATAAAGGTATAATATAACCGATTAAAGGGCAATTGCAGAATGCTGCAATGAAATTGTACGCACTGAGAGGTAAAAAATTTGAACAGATTATCCAAAGAGCTTGCAGCGGCGGTTGCAAAAAGTGACAGAGAGAGCGGAAACGACTGGCTGCCGTTTTGGATGCATTCATTTGACACGGCGGGCATTATGGAAAAACTCGCACAAAAGAGATTGCCGGAAAGCATTTCGGATTACCTTTGCGCTGAATGCGGCAGCAGGGAAAAACTCTTTTCAACACTTAAGTTTTGTGCGCTTGTGCATGACATCGGCAAACTCACAATTGTGTTCCAATCCCGCATATATGATGCGGTTGACTTTTCACCTTTTGCCGTTTGTGTGGAGCTGCCGAAGTCAGGCAGTCTTGTTAATGCGTCCAACACTCCGCATGCGCTTGCAAGCGAAGCAATTCTTTTGAAACACGGCTGTCCAAAGGGTGTTGCTTCAATTGCGGGTGCGCATCACGGAAAGCCGACGGCGCTTACGGCGGATGTTTGCAATCAAATTGAAGGGGGATACAAAAACCCCGATAATTTCTACGGACGCGGAATGAAATACAAATCTCTCTTTGACTCACTTTGGAAGGAATGGCTCGATTATTCACTTGAAAGCGCTGGTTTTTCTGATTTGAGCGCGCTTCCCGATATATCGGTTCCGGCGCAGGTGGTTATTTCCGGCATGTTGGTAACGGCGGACTGGATCGCAAGCAACACAACATATTTTCCGCTTATATCGGCCGACCAAAAAGGCGAATTCGGCGATTATCCGAAAAGAATCGAAAATGCATGGACAACGATCGGGTTCCCGAATATGTGGGAATCAAAAGCGCGCTTCGGACTGGATGACGAAGCATTTAAAGAACGATTCGGATTTTTGCCGAACCCGACGCAGGCGGATATTATTTCAACCGCAACGGATGCAGAGTCTTCGGGAATCTACATAATCGAAGCCCCTATGGGATTGGGAAAGACGGAAGCGGCACTTGCACTTTCGGAAATACTTGCCGCAAGAGCCGGCGCAGGCGGGATGTTCTTCGGAATGCCGACGCAGGCAACTTCAAACGGAATTTTTCCGCGGCTTGAAAAATGGGCAGGCGGGTTGGCGGAGGATGAGCAAACCCTTTTGGCGATAAAGCTTGCGCACGGCAATGCCGCTCTGAATGAGGACTATCGGGAGCTGTTCACCGGGCACAGCAATTTGAACATCGAGTCGGACAGCGGACTCATTGTGCACGACTGGTTTTCGGGAAGAAAGCAAACCCTGCTTTCGGATTTTGTTATCGGAACGGTCGATCAGCTGCTGATGGCGGCACTGAAGCAAAAGCATGTGATGCTGAAACACTTCGGCCTTTCCGGAAAAGTGGTCGTTGTTGACGAATGTCACGCTTACGACGCCTATATGAGCAAATATCTTGATATGGCGATACAATGGCTTGGAATTTATAAAGTTCCGGTGATTATTCTTTCGGCAACGCTTCCGGCGAAACGTCGTGCGGAGCTTGTTGAGGCGTATGTCGGACGGGGACTAAAGTGCATCGATGACGCGTGGAAGAGCAGCCTTGCTTATCCCCTGCTGACGTACACGGAGAAGAATTTTGTAAAGCAGAAGGCGCTTTCCTTTAGCGGTGAACAAAAGGAAATCTCCGTTAAAACGATTTACCGCGATGAAGTAACTGCGCGGGCAGGCTATGCCGCCGAACGCGGCGGGTGTGTGGGCGTGATAGTCAATACCGTGCGAAAAGCACAGGAAATTGCGGCTGAATTGCAGTCCGCTTTCCCGAAAGCCGAAGTTATTATCATGCATGCGCAGTTCATAATGACGGATCGTGCGAAGCGCGAGGAGCAGATACTTAAGCGTGTGGGCAAACACTCCACCCCGGAAAGCAGACACGGACTGATAATTGTCGGAACGCAGGTGCTTGAACAATCGCTTGACCTTGATTTTGATCTTATGATAACGGAACTTTGCCCGATGGATTTGCTTTTGCAGCGCACAGGCAGGCTGCACCGACATAACAGGGTTCGTCCGCAGGGACTGGAAACGGCATGCTGCTTTGTTCTTGATGAAACGGATGACAGTTTTGATTCGGGAAGTGCGGCGATTTACGGTGAATGGCTGTTGATGCGGACGCGGGCATTGCTGCCGAACAAATTGACGATTCCGAGCGATATTCCGCTGCTCGTTCAGCGTGTATACGATGAAAACGATGACCGAATGCTTGGAGAGCTGACCGAGGGGATGGAAAGTGCGCAAGAAGAATACGTGAAAAAAACAAAGAAAAAAGAGCGCAATGCATGCAATTGGTTGATTGGAAAACCGTCCGAAAGAAAGGGGAAATCGCTTGACGGCTGGCTGGATAACGCCATTGGCTTAAGCAGCGAACAGGCCGGCGAAAGAGCCGTGCGTGACGGAGACCCATCGATTGACGTAATTGCACTTATGCGCGATGCGGAAGGGCAGATACACACCGTTTCGGATGAATGCGAGCGGGTCATACCGGCGGACAGGCCGCCCTCAAGGGAGGAGGCGTTGCTCATTGCGCGGCAGAAGCTCCGCCTTCCTGGATTTTTCGGCCGACGGTGGAATATCGACAGCACGATTACGCAGCTTGAGAGTGAAACCAAAAGCAATTTTTCCGCATGGCAGGATTCGGCGCTGCTGAAGGAGGAGCTTGTTCTGCTTTTCGATAATGAGCTGAATGCGGTGCTTGGCGAAGTGCGGCTGCATTATGATATAAAAACCGGATTAACATACGAAAAGGAGTGAAATGATGAAGGAAATCGAATTCAATCTGCTTGACGAAAAATGGATACTTGCGCGGAAAAGCGACTGCACCGTTGATGAGCTTTCACTGACGGATGCGCTGCTGAAGGCTCATGAATACGTTGAGCTTGCGGGCGAGCTGCCGACGCAGGATGTTGCGGTGCTCCGACTGATGCTTGCGGTTTTGCACACTGTTTTTTCAAGATACTCACCGGACGGCGAGGAGTGGCCGCTCGAAGAGCCGGAGGATGCGGAGGAACGCTGGAAGGAGCTTTGGACCGCCGGTCGGCTGCCCGAAAAGCCGATAAGGGATTACCTTGAGTCCGTACACGAAAGGTTTTGGATTTTTCATCCGGAAAGGCCGTTTTATCAGGCGTTATCGGTAAACACGGATGAAACAGCGTCCGTTTTCTCTGCGAGCAAACTCAACAGCGCTATAGCCGAAAGCAACAATAAACCGCGTCTGTTCGCGGCGCGTTCGGGAGAGGAAAAGGAACGGCTAACAAATTCGGAAGCTGCAAGGTGGCTTTTGCACGTTAATGCATTCGACGATTCTTCAAACGAGAGAGGCAAAAGCAAAAAAATCAATGCCTCATCCGGAAAGAAATTAGCGGGAATCGGATGGCTTGGAAACCTTGGAATTATTGCAGTACACGGCAAGAATTTGTTTGAGGATCTTTTGCTGAATTATATAGCTTTGAATTACGGCGGTAACAGCGTTTGGGAAGAGGAGAAGCCAATTTGGGAGGAGAAAGTCCGCAGCAGGCCAAGAGTTGAAATCGCCATGCCGGATAACCTTGCGGCGCTTTACACTCTTCAGTCAAGGCGAGTAATGTTGGTTCGCAGTGAGGGCTTTGTTACGGCGTACAGAATATGCGGCGGAGATTTCTTCACAAGCGAAAATGCTTTTTTGGAGCCAATGACGATTTGGCGGGTCGATCGTGAAGCCTCAAAAGGTGGCAATGAGGTATGTAAGCCGAAAGCGCACAATTACGCAGCGCAGATGTGGCGAGAGTTTTCCGTCTGCTTCGATTTCGGTGACGGAAATCATACCCCGGGAATCGTTGGATGGATCAACTATATAAAAAAAGAGGGACTTATTGACAAAACGAGATTGATAAGCTTCCGAATCTGTTCCGTTCAATATGATACCATGAAGAGCTGCTACACAAACATCCTCTCCGACTCCCTGACATTCCACACGGATCTTATCACAGAGGTTGGAGAACATTGGCGGGACAAAATCGAAACCGAAATCCAAAACTGCGGTGAAACTGCCAAGGAAGTTAAAAACCTTGCCGTCAATATTGAAATCGCAGCCGGCGCGGACGATGAATCTGCAAAGAAATGCGCTGCCGTTGCACGCGCACAGGAGCAGTTCTATTATGAAATTGATGCGCCGTTCAGAAGCTGGCTTGAGTCGATCGATCCGACTTGGGCGATCAGCTCGGAGCAGGAGCGCGCAGCCATCCGAAGGTGGCGCGAAACAGCAAAACGAATCGCATTGCGCATCGGTCAAGAGCTTGTTGAATCGGCGGGCACGGCGGCAATTGTCGGCCGTGCGGTAAAGGATAAGAATGATAAAGAAAGGTATTATTCCGCTCCCGACGCCTATCGTTACTTTAAGGTCAAATTGAATGAAATTTATCCGAAGGAGGAGAACAATGACTGAAAAAGAAATAAGAATCACCGCTTTCATGAAGCGAAAGCTCGAGCGGCTTAAGACGCTGCCCGAGAATCAGTGCCGAGCGGAGCTTGCCGAACTGCGGCACGGAATCGGACACGCCCCCGGGGAGCTTCCCGCAATTTGGGGAGCATTCCTGACCGATCTTCCGGAGGAGTTTTATCGGAATGACGGGAACGCTTCGCCCGCGGAATGGGCGGTTTACACCGCATTGACCATGTTTGCACTGCATCAGCAGGGGCATGATTTCGGGTCCGAATGGATGAATGTGGACGGAATGAAGTTCGGGGCTTCCGTGCGAAAACTTGCCAAGGACGACAAGGGCAAAGGCGAGGACGAGGATAAGTTGAAGCGCATACGCGCCAGATTCAACAAGATCGCAACGGCATCGGATCTGCCCGAGCTCAACCACCATCTGCGCGGCGTGATAAATCTTCTCAGCGGCAACGGTATAAAACTCGACTATGCGGATCTTGCCGTTGACCTGTATAATTACAGCTATGCGGAAGGAAGAACAAAAGTAAGGCTCAAATGGGGACAGGATTTCTGCCGCCAAATAAAAAATGATGAAAACTAATGTGGAAAGGAACCAAAACTATGAAAAACAGATGCTATCTTGATGTACACGTACTCCAAACCGTTCCGCCGAGCTGCGTCAACCGCGACGACACCGGCAGCCCCAAAACGGCGATCTACGGCGGCACGACCCGTGCGCGCGTTTCCTCACAGGCGTGGAAACATGCAATGCGCGAAATGTTCCGCGAAGAACTCATTGAACCGGATATGCTCGGGGCGAGAACAAAGAACGTTATAAGCATGGTTGCAGAGGAGATTCTGAAACTGAACCCCGATGCGAAAGCGGCGGAACTTGCGGAAAAAGTGCTTACAAGCGCCGGCGTGAAATTTAAAGACGATAAGAAAGGTGAAACAAAGGATAAAAAGGCGGAAGCACTCTTTTTCATGAGTGCGGCACAGGCAAAAGCACTTGCCGAGATCGCAGTTTCCGAAGGCACGGCTGATAAGGATGCCTGCAAAAAAGCCCTCAGGAACAACCCCTCCGTTGATATTGCGCTTTTCGGGCGAATGGTTGCTTCCGAAGCAACTTTGAATTGCGACGCCTCCGCGCAGGTTGCGCACAGCATTTCAACCCACACCGTGCAGAACGAATACGATTATTTCACCGCCGTTGACGATCTTGCTCCGGAGGATAATACCGGCGCGGGTCACCTCGGAACGGTGGAGTTCAACTCCTCAACGCTCTATCGCTATGCAACGGTCAACCTTGTTGAGCTTTCGAATGCCCTCGGGAAACAGGTCACGGCGGAGACAGCGGCAAAATTTGTTGAAGCGTTTGTTCGATCAATGCCCACTGGCAAACAGAACACCTTTGCAAACCGCACCCTTCCAAGCATGGTCTATGTCACAATTCGGCGCGATCAGCCCGTTAACCTTTGCGGTGCGTTTGAAAAGCCCGTTTCGGCAAAGAACGGCGGTTATTCGGAAGAATCCGAAGAAAAGTTTGTTGAATACGCAAACAAGGTTTACGGCAAGTACGCCTCTAAGCCCGATTGTGCATTTGCAGTCGGTGAAGCCGTCGGAGAGCTTGCGGAATGCATGAGCCTCGACAGACTGCTTGGGTCGGTTGCGGAGTGCGTTAAGGAATATCTCGGCGAGAGCGAGGGCATGTAATGGCTGTTTTGCTTCTTCGGCTTTCCGCTCCGCTGCAAGCGTGGGGAACCGAAAATTCAAAATTCGAGATCCGAAAAACGGGAAGGGAACCGTCAAAAAGCGGCATTGTGGGCTTGCTTGCAGCGGCACTCGGCATTCGGCGAAACGAGCCGGAAAAGCTCCGCGAGCTGAATGCGCTGCGAATCGGCGTCCGCATTGACCGCGCGGGAAAGCTCCTTCGGGATTTCCATATGGCGCATGCAGAAAAGACTTCATATCTTACCGAACGTTATTATCTTTCGGATGCCGTCTTCCTTGTCGGATTGGAGGGAGAACGGGAACTTTTGGAGCGCATTGAATTCGCGTTATCGCATCCGGTGTTTCCGCTGTTTTTGGGCAGGCGTTCCTGCCCTCCGACGCTGCCGATCGTTCTTGACGACATTAAGGAGGACGGGCTGATTAAAGTGCTGCGGACGTATCCGACGCTTGACGATTCTTCACGAATGAAGTACAATATGACAGCGCACATATATGCGGATTATTCGGAAGATGATGAGCAGAATTCGGATGCGGACGAACCGAGAGTGATCGGACGTGAAGCGCGGCGTGACCTTGCGGTCTCGTTTGACCCGCGCTGCCGTAAACATACCTATCGCACTGTTGCGGCGTATGAATCCGTTAACAAGGCGGAGAAGGATACGGACGCAGCGGAGCATGACGCGTTTGCAGAATTGGAGGACGCAGATGTATCTTTCGAGAATCAAGCTTAACACACAGAAACGCGAAACAATGAAAGCACTTGTCAATCCGCAGCAGATTCACGGTGCGATTGAAGTTTTGAACGGAGAACCGTCCGAAGCTTCCGATGCCGCGGATGAAAAAAATCGTGCGCGCAGTCTTTGGCGCATAGACACGCTCGGCGGGGAGATGTATCTGCTCGTTTTGACGCAGGACAGGCCAAAGCTGTCCCGTGCGGCGGAGCAGCTGGGTTACGGCGGAATTAACGTTGAAACAAAATCATACGATCCCCTGCTTGCACGAATTGCGGAAGGCAGCCGCTGGAGGTTTCGCCTGACAGCCAATCCCACAAAGAGCATCAAGCGCGAAGACGATCCGCAGGCTCGCGGAAAGGTAACAGCCCTTATTTCGGTCGGACAGCAGGAGGAGTGGCTTGCTTCTCATGCGCAAAGTTACGGATTTGAACTCGCGCCCGATGAATTCCGTGTTGTTCATTCAAACAGGTATTCTTTCAAAAAACGCGGAAAGAACAAGGAAGTAAGACTGCTTTCCGTAACTTTTGAAGGCATTTTGACAGTTACGGATGCAGCCCGCTTTCGGGAAACTTTGACTCAGGGCCTCGGCAGGGGCAAGGCTTACGGAAACGGACTTATGACAGTTGTGGGCATCGGGGAAGGCGTCAATGGCTGAAATTCCGGGGATGATTCGTCCTTCCGTTCAGTCTCTGCCGCAGATTGTCGACAGAATGACCTTTCTTTACTTTGAGCACTGTAAATTGAGCCGTGCGGACAGCGCGATAACCGTTACGGATGAAAACGGGATCATTCATGTTCCTGCCGCTGCAATTTCGGTGCTCATGCTCGGCCCGGGAACGGATGTGACTCACCGTGCAATGGAGCTTATCGGTGATGCAGGTGTGAGTGTAATCTGGGTCGGGGAACATGGTGTTCGGTACTACACCGGGGGCTGTGCTTTGACGGGAAGTTCACGTCTGCTTGTGAAACAGGCTGCTCTTGTGACGAACCAGCGGGGGCATCTCAACGTTGTTCGAAAGATGTACAGTCTGCGGTTCTCCGGAGAGGATGTGGCTCACCTGACTTTGCAGCAGCTGCGCGGGCGCGAGGGAAGCCGTATGCGTTCCGTTTATCGGCATTGGTCAAAGGAAACAGGCGTTCCGTGGCATGGACGAGACTATGATCCGGAGGATTTTTCATCCGGAGATCCGGCAAATCAGGCACTGTCCGCAGGGAATGCCTGTCTGTATGGCCTTGCTCACGCCGTGATTTGCGCACTCGGCTGTTCCCCCGGCCTCGGCTTTGTGCATATCGGCCATTCGCTTTCATTCGTTTATGATATTGCTGATTTGTACAAGGCGGAAATCACGATTCCGATCGCATTTCGGCTTGCGGCAGAGTCTCCGGAGGATATCCCGTCCCAAACAAGGCGCAGTGTGCGTAATGCGCTTGCAGAAAGCCATATTTTGGAGCGAATGGTGAAGGATATCAAATACCTTCTTTCCGATGAATCCGATTTCGGCGAAGAAGGCTGCAAGCCGCTCTATCTTTGGGACGACCGCAGCGGCAGTGCAGAATACGGTAAATCCTATCGGGAGGATTGACGTTGACAGTGATTACTTTGAGCGACTGCCCGCCGAAAGTTCGGGGGGATCTGTCCAAGTGGTTATGTGAAATCAGCCCCGGAGTGTATGCCGGCAATATTAATGCGCGCGTTCGCACGGAGCTTTGGGCGCGGGTATGCGAAAACCTGAAAAGCGGGCGCGCAACCATGGTTTACAGTGCGCGTTGCGAACAGCAGATGAAATTCGAAGTTCATAATGCTCACTGGGAGCCCGTTGATCTTGACGGAATACTGCTTATGCGCCGCCCGCTTCCGAAGCCGCATAAGGCAGAAGACAATTCGACAGGGGCTCCGCAAAGCAGAGCAGGAAAAATGCTGCTTGCGCGTCGTGCGGAAAAAGCGCGCAGGCGGGCTGACTATGTTGTTATTGACGTTGAAACAACGGGGCTTTCGCCCGAGAGGGACGGCATTATTGAAATCGGTGCACTGCTGATAAGAAACGGAGAAGAGGCAGAAGAATTTCAAACACTCGTCAGGCGGGATTCACCGCTGAGTGCGGATGTTGTCCGCCTTACGGGGATTACGGATGAAATGCTTGCAGCTGAAGGCATTCCTCTGAGCGAGGCAATCAACGGGCTTGTTGCATTCGTTGCGAACCGCCCGATTGTTTGCCATAATGCGGATTTTGACTGCGGGTTTCTGATTTCGGAGGCAAAACGCTGCGGCGTGAAGTTGTTTCGCAGTTCCTGCACAGATACTCTTGCCTTGGCGCGCAGGCGCGTGAACGGAGTTAAACAGTATTCGCTTGGGCATCTTTGCGAATACTTTGGAATTGATGTCGGAGAACGTCACCGTGCGCTTCCGGATTGCAAACTTACATTCAGGCTGTTTGAGAAGTTAAATGAAATTTGAACTGCTCTGGAACAAAAAGGCTGATTCCTAAAGGATCTTTTTAGTTTTCCCCGCACCTGCGGGGGTGATCCTACTTTTGCCCGATGTACCTGAGGAAATCAAGGGTTTTCCCCGCACCTGCGGGGGTGATCCTGCACGAGGCTATGCCGCTCTACCGCACATAAGGTTTTCCCCGCACCTGCGGGGGTGATCCTCGGTATACCCCCTCCCCCTTGCTCCGCCGCCGGTTTTCCCCGCACCTGCGGGGGTGATCCTCCTTGAGGGCAACCAACATATAGTTCATCACGGTTTTCCCCGCACCTGCGGGGGTGATCCCACTGAACATTGAACAGGTGTGTGCGTCGTAGTGTTTTCCCCGCACCTGCGGGGGTGATCCCAGGTACTTTTGTATGCAGTCAGTATGTACAGCGTTTTCCCCGCACCTGCGGGGGTGATCCTCGGCTTATCCGAAGACATAAAATAAACAGTATGTTTTCCCCGCACCTGCGGGGGTGATCCTAATCGGTGATATAGAGGACTTTATTATATCGAGTTTTCCCCGCACCTGCGGGGGTGATCCTCCTCAGCGACCAAAGCCCGAAGAGCGGTTGTGGTTTTCCCCGCACCTGCGGGGGTGATCCCGGACTACAATGCATACCTGCACATAACAGCGTGTTTTCCCCGCACCTGCGGGGGTGATCCCGGTATTCCCCCGTTTCTAATGATACTTCGTACGTTTTCCCCGCACCTGCGGGGGTGATCCTGCCCCCGCATTCAAGGCTGCATCTTCCTTTGCGTTTTCCCCGCACCTGCGGGGGTGATCCTAGGCGGTGCTTGCGCAGCCTGGTAAATGACTGGTTTTCCCCGCACCTGCGGGGGTGATCCTCTATGCTGTTGTGGCGACCGCGGAGCCGCATGGTTTTCCCCGCACCTGCGGGGGTGATCCCAGCCTGCTCTTCGAGCTTTTTCTGCCAGTTCTGTTTTCCCCGCACCTGCGGGGGTGATCCTGCCTGCCGCCTTGCATACTTTTTTAAACGCCGGTTTTCCCCGCACCTGCGGGGGTGATCCTAGAAAGCCGGGAAAGTTAATTTTGTTGAGCCAGTTTTCCCCGCACCTGCGGGGGTGATCCTAAAAGCGGTTGTAACAGCTTCGGGCATAACCGGTTTTCCCCGCACCTGCGGGGGTGATCCTGGGCGTCTTGCGTCCGCCGAATCGGAGGATTGGTTTTCCCCGCACCTGCGGGGGTGATCCTTTTTAGTGTTGTCACTCCTGTTATGCCGGAGGGTTTTCCCCGCACCTGCGGGGGTGATCCTAGACTTTGTGCTTATATCAGCCGGTACAACCGGTTTTCCCCGCACCTGCGGGGGTGATCCTTTTTTTCCCGGTTGTATCAACGGAAAATTCGCGTTTTCCCCGCACCTGCGGGGGTGATCCCATGGGCTGCCGCTCAACTGATGCGGGCAGCAAGTTTTCCCCGCACCTGCGGGGGTGATCCCCGTTCCTGTTGAGTCGTATCGATTTCAGCCGTGTTTTCCCCGCACCTGCGGGGGTGATCCTCTGCGTCACCGCCTGTAACCTCGGTGAAGCCTCGTTTTCCCCGCACCTGCGGGGGTGATCCTAGCCGAGCCGCAACCTGACGGCATACAGTTTCGTTTTCCCCGCACCTGCGGGGGTGATCCCGCCGACGGCGAAACATCCGGACACTGCATCATGTTTTCCCCGCACCTGCGGGGGTGATCCTGAGTAAAATTTCAGGCGGAGCGCGTTCAAAAACAGTTTTCCCCGCACCTGCGGGGGTGATCCCGGGGCACCTGGTTTCATGACCATTGCTGCATTGTTTTCCCCGCACCTGCGGGGGTGATCCGTCCGCGATGCTATCAGCACAGCGATTGATGCTGTTTTCCCCGCACCTGCGGGGGTGATCCTGTTGCGCCAACCTGAATGTGCTTGCCGAACTTGTTTTCCCCGCACCTGCGGGGGTGATCCTATATGAAACTTGAAACATTGAAAACGATTGAAGTTTTCCCCGCACCTGCGGGGGTGATCCTCGAGCAGCGCGAACGCGAAGAAAAAGAAACCGGTTTTCCCCGCACCTGCGGGGGTGATCCCCGGCGTCGAAATGGCGGGAGAACACGCTCCCGGTTTTCCCCGCATCCGCGGGGGTGATCCTTAATTATCGCACACTCAAACGAGGCGGATTGCGTTTTCCCCGCATCCGCGGGGGTGATCCTAAATACATGAGTAAAATTTGCAAACGGACGACGTTTTCCCCGCATCCGCGGGGGTGATCCCAGTGAGACCGGCGGCGGGTTCGTTGCGATTGAGTTTTCCCCGCATCCGCGGGGGTGATCCTCATAGCCGCGCGGAAAGCATTGATATCAGCCAGTTTTCCCCGCATCCGCGGGGGTGATCCTGCGGTTTGCGCTCGCTATCGTGGATTTTGACAGTTTTCCCCGCATCCGCGGGGGTGATCCCATATTGAGCTTCGTCCTGCATTCCCGCACATCGTTTTCCCCGCATCCGCGGGGGTGATCCCGAACCCGCTCTCAATTAAATCATAGCAATCTAGTTTTCCCCGCATCCGCGGGGGTGATCCCACAATACGCCTAATCATTCGGCATATTGATGCGTTTTCCCCGCATCCGCGGGGGTGATCCTGCGGTGGCGCACAAACTCATGCGTTATGCCACGTTTTCCCCGCATCCGCGGGGGTGATCCCTCGGAAAGTAAAACCCGAATGGGTCGATGTTAGTTTTCCCCGCATCCGCGGGGGTGATCCTGCAGTTTGCCTTCCGCAACCAACTCGGCAACGGTTTTCCCCGCATCCGCGGGGGTGATCCCAAGACCGCTAAGGTCGGCGTTTTCATTGGCGAGTTTTCCCCGCATCCGCGGGGGTGATCCTGAAGGTTATTTGGTTTCCGAACCTGTTGCCGCGTTTTCCCCGCATCCGCGGGGGTGATCCTGGAAAAACTCCCTGCTGGGAGGACACCGTTAAGTTTTCCCCGCATCCGCGGGGGTGATCCTGGGCATTGAAAACGACAAAATCGAATCTATAAGTTTTCCCCGCATCCGCGGGGGTGATCCCGGCACGGGGTCAAACTTTCTCAGCCGAACGTCGTTTTCCCCGCATCCGCGGGGGTGATCCTGAGACTGATTGATGCCGACAAGATGGCGAGAGGTTTTCCCCGCATCCGCGGGGGTGATCCTCCGTGTATTCACCTGTTTTGTGTTCATAATTTGTTTTCCCCGCATCCGCGGGGGTGATCCTGATTGACAAAACGTTCGTTCAGCGTAGCTTTGGTTTTCCCCGCATCCGCGGGGGTGATCCTGCTGATGGTACAATTTGCATTGTCACGGCTATGTTTTCCCCGCATCCGCGGGGGTGATCCTCACGTTCGTATTTTTCAACACGCTTTTGGTACGTTTTCCCCGCATCCGCGGGGGTGATCCCACTTTCTTCTCAATCATTTTTTCTCCTTCTCCGTTTTCCCCGCATCCGCGGGGGTGATCCTACACCACAGACTGCCATCCGCCCACTTGATAGCGTTTTCCCCGCATCCGCGGGGGTGATCCGTCGCCGAGAGCGTGGATACGTCGGAAGACTGGGTTTTCCCCGCACCTGCGGGGGTGATCCAAGCATTGCGCACTTTTTTGTACACTCCGGCTGGTTTTCCCCGCACCTGCGGGGGTGATCCTTTTGCCGCATCCGATATCACGGCGGATGGCAGGTTTTCCCCGCACCTGCGGGGGTGATCCCAGTTATACCGTCACTATATGTTAAATACATTGGTTTTCCCCGCACCTGCGGGGGTGATCCCGAGACGTGGGGAGCGCAGATATGAAAAAAGGCGTTTTCCCCGCACCTGCGGGGGTGATCCCGCACTATGAGTGATGACACCGCGACCGAAAATGTTTTCCCCGCACCTGCGGGGGTGATCCCAGCGGCTGCGGCTATTAAGCGGAGGTTGACGGGTTTTCCCCGCACCTGCGGGGGTGATCCTAATATCGTACTTCATGTTTTGATTATAGCATAGTTTTCCCCGCACCTGCGGGGGTGATCCCATGCCCGCCAAACGCCAGCACGTACACTCCATGTTTTCCCCGCACCTGCGGGGGTGATCCTTAAATTTAACCGTCATCAACCCACGGTGCGTCGTTTTCCCCGCACCTGCGGGGGTGATCCTAGGCGCATGTGGAGGTAAATCCCCTCCAGAGGGTTTTCCCCGCACCTGCGGGGGTGATCCTCGAGTTCGTTAAGCGGGTTTGCACTCTGATTCGTTTTCCCCGCATCTGCGGGGGTGATCCCCGGAGTTCCCGAATGTTGCATTTAAAGTGAAAGTTTTCCCCGCACCTGCGGGGGTGATCCCAGGTAATTCTTTCTTGGCGAATATACGATTTGGTTTTCCCCGCACCTGCGGGGGTGATCCCGCACATTCGGATTCATACCAAATTTTCCGTAAGTTTTCCCCGCACCTGCGGGGGTGATCCTATAAATCGGCTTGCGCTGTTCCCATTCTCCGAGTTTTCCCCGCACCTGCGGGGGTGATCCTCAGGCGGTTTCCGGTATCGGGATTTTAGGTCTGTTTTCCCCGCACCTGCGGGGGTGATCCTTCGTCCGTTGAGTACACGGCACACTCCGTGCCGTTTTCCCCGCACCTGCGGGGGTGATCCTCGCCAGATACCAAAGCCCGGAGAGCTGTAGTAGTTTTCCCCGCACCTGCGGGGGTGATCCTGCGCCGTCATGTTTGTGCCTATGTCCGTTGCTGTTTTCCCCGCACCTGCGGGGGTGATCCTGTTTGATTCCAACGCATACTTCCCTTGCAGAAGTTTTCCCCGCACCTGCGGGGGTGATCCTGATTTATTAACCTTTGTGGATAGTAATTGTTGGTTTTCCCCGCACCTGCGGGGGTGATCCTTGCTTCGTGGAATTGGTTAGTCGCTGTAATCAGTTTTCCCCGCACCTGCGGGGGTGATCCTGAAAGTTTATAAATCAAAAATCTTGGGATTGAGTTTTCCCCGCACCTGCGGGGGTGATCCTGCTGACAGCGGCGAAAGAATATAGTGATAAGCGTTTTCCCCGCACCTGCGGGGGTGATCCTTAACACCAGACGAAATAATTGTGATAAGGAGGGTTTTCCCCGCATCCGCGGGGGTGATCCGTTAAGCAAAAGCCCTCCGAAACGGAGGGCTGCGTTTTCCCCGCATCCGCGGGGGTGATCCGGAGTTGTATAAATATTTTAAGAATATTTCAAGTGAAAACGAAGGGCAATCCGGTTTGGTTCGAACGCCGGCAATACAGATAAAATTAATATATTATCGCAGCGGAACATAAAAATGTACAGCAGCGTTTTATCATATCGAATTGAATATGTCTCAATGAAGGAATAATACTGTCGGAAATATAAAAAGAACATGCAAGCACGCAATAAGCGAAGTCAATATTTGTAGTGAACAGAAAGAATGACGCTGAATGTCATATGTTGCTTTTTTTGACGGATAAAGGTATAATATAACCGATTAAAGGGCAATTGCAGAATGCTGCAATGAAATTGTCCGCACTGAGAGGTAAAAAATTTGAACAGATTCTCCAAAGAGCTTTCAGCGGCGGTTTTCCTGCAAAAGCCATGACAATGATGTCTACATAACAACAGGTTTGATTAAGGAGGAAAAATGACAATTGTTTTGATTATTTTGGTGGTGCTTGCACTGCCGTATCTGATACGTAAGTAGAGCAAAGCAATTCTTGTGGGCTGCCCTGTTCGGTGCAGGAAAAAATGCTGTTTCGTGTGCAATATCGGAGTGAGCCGCAGCAAGTGCATTTTTGCACTCAAGACAACAGTTTTATCCTCACCTGCGGGAAAAACAAAACACCGTAAAAACAGAGGAAAAACATGAGCAACGGAACGAAAGTTATATTGGGGCGGATAGTGTTTGCCCTCGGTATGCTGATTATGGTGTCAGCGTTTTGCCCGCCGTCATGTACGGTGAGATTGATTACGCGGCAACATCGGAAAACAAAAGCAACAGGAGAGTTGTGAAATGTCTGCGATTTTCAAATTTGATTGACAGAGCAGGCGTTTTCCGGCATATTCGGCAGTCACATTCGACTATTCAACGGTTGCTGCCGAGTGCGGAAGGCAACGTCGAAATCAACAGAAAACACGGGAAGCATTGTCCGTTACGGAAGGCTTCCCGTGTTTGTTTTTGAAGAAATCGGTTGCTTGCCGAAACACTGCGGCAGAGCGGAGAACTTCAGCCCGCGCGGCAGGTTCGGCGGCTGCGGTTATCGGAGGTCTTCCGGTGTATCGGAATTTTCCGCCGTATCGGAGGGTGCTGTTTCGGCGGAGTCTGCATTTGCATTTGCATTTGCATTTGAAATTTCGCCGTCGGACTCTTCCCCGCCTTTCTGCGGTTCGTCATCGTTATGCGGCGCAAGCGCAACGCTTGCAACCCTGTGTCCCTCGTCGATTTTCATCAGTCGAACGCCCTGCGTATTGCGGGAAATGACGGAAATCGTGTCAACGGGAACGCGAATGACAACGCCGTCATCACGGATAAGCATCAGATCCTCATTGCCTTCGGAAACTTTGAGGCAAACAAGCTTGCCGGTTTTTTCGGTGATATTCATTGCAATAATGCCCTTGCCGGCGCGGCCCTGAACGCGGTAGGCGTCCTCTTCCGTGCGCTTGCCCATGCCGTTTTCGGTGATGGCAATGACGCAGCTGCCGGGTTTGACCATGGACATATCAACAACGCAGTCGCCCTCGGAGAGTTTGATTGCGCGAACGCCGGAGGCATTTCTGCCCATTGAGCGAACATCCTGCTCGCTGAAGCGGATGCTCATTCCGTCCCGTGTGCCGATAATGAACTCATCATCGCCTGCGGAGAGCGCAACGCTGATAAGCTCGTCACCTTCGCGGAGGTTTTGAGCAATCAGGCCGCCCTTGCGAATGTTTGAAAAATCGGAGAGCGGGGTTTTTTTGATAACACCCTGCCGTGTGCAAAGAACGAGATAGCCGCCCTCGGTCTGCCTGCCGATGGGGAATGCGGCGGTAACGAACTCGCCCGTCTGCAATTGCAGCAGGTTGACTATGGGCGTGCCCTTTGCGGTGCGGCTTGCTTCCGGAATGGAATAGCATTTTATGCGGAAAGCGCGGCCCTTGTTTGTGAAGAACATGATATAGGAATGCGTGCTTGTGACGAAAATATCCTCAAGGAAATCCTCTTCACGGGTTGCTCCCGCACTGATGCCGACGCCGCCTCTGCGCTGCGTGCGATAGGTTGCTTCCGCAATGCGCTTGATGTAGCCGTGATGGGTGCAGGTAACAACCATGTCTTCTTCCTGGATGATGTCATCCATATCGATGTCTTCAACGATCTTTGTGATTTCGGTGCGGCGCGGATCGGCAAAGCGGCGCCGAATCTCGAGCATTTCATCTTTAACAACGCCCATAAGTTTGCCTTCGTCCGCAAGCAGGGAAGCAAGGTATTCAACCGTGCGCTTAAGCTCGCCGTACTCGGCTTCCAGCTTTTCGCGCTCAAGCCCCGTCAACCTTTGCAGCCGCATGTCAAGTATCGCCTGCGCCTGCCGTTCACTGAAACCGAAACGTGCAATCAGCCTTTCCTTTGCTTCTGCGCCGTTTGCACTGGCTTTGATGATGGCAATGACTTCGTCAATATTGTCGAGTGCGATCATAAGGCCTTCCAGGATGTGCAGCCTTTCGCGTGCTTTGTCAAGGTCAAACTGTGTGCGGCGGGTGACAACATCCTTTTGATGCGCAATGTAGTGATAAAGCATTTCGCGAAGGTTGAGCACCTTGGGTTCGCCGTTCACAAGCGCGATCATGATAACGCCGAAAGTGTCCTGAAGCTGAGTGTGCTTATACAGATTGTTCAGCACAACGTTTGCATTGACATCCTTTTTAAGCTCGATAACAATGCGCATTCCCGCGCGGGAGCTTTCGTCGCGAAGGTCGGAAATGCCGTCCACGCGCTTCTCGTGAACAAGCTCCGCAATTTTTTCAACAAGCTTTGCTTTGTTGACCTGATACGGAATTTCCGTGACGATGATTCGTGAACGATCGGCCTTGTATTGCTCGATCTCGCTCTTTGCGCGAACAAGGATCTTTCCCCTGCCTGTAAAATATGCATGGCGAATGCCGACATCGCCCATGATGACGCCGCCGGTCGGAAAGTCCGGGCCGGGGATATAGTTCATCAGCTCGTCGATCGTGATATCGGGATTGTCAATCATTGCGGCACAGGCATCGACAGCCTCGCCGAGATTATGCGGCGGAATGTTTGTTGCCATGCCGACAGCAATGCCGTTTGAGCCGTTCACAAGAAGGTTCGGGTATCTTGCGGGTAATACCGCGGGCTGCATCAGCGTTTCATCAAAATTCGGGTAAAAATCAACCGTGTTCTTGTCAAGATCGCGGAGCATTTCGAGAGTGAGCCTGCTCATGCGCGCTTCGGTATACCGCATTGCAGCGGCGGGGTCGCCGTCAACGCTGCCGAAATTGCCGTGACCTTCAACAAGGGGATAGCGGGTCGAGAAGGGCTGGGCAAGGCGCACCATTGCATCGTAAACCGCCGTGTCGCCGTGCGGATGGTATTTGCCGAGAACGTCGCCGACAAGGCGTGCACTCTTTCTGAAGGGCTTGTCGGGCTGCATACTCAGCTCATCCATTGCGTAAAGAATGCGCCTGTGAACGGGTTTCAGCCCGTCGCGCACATCGGGAAGCGCACGGCTGATGATAACAGCCATTGCGTATGATATAAAGCTGCGCTTCATTTCACCCACAAGGTTTATGGGCAATATTCTGCCGCCTTCAACATCGGTCGGCAGCTCGTTTGTTCCGAGCATTTCAAGATTGGGTCTTTTTTTGTTTTCGTCCATTATATCTCCTGCATGAAAGGTGCGGAGCCTGCCGCAGCCGGTGCATCGCACCTTTCGTCGGTCGTCAAGTCATTGAATCGAGTTAATAATTTCGGATTGCAGAGCTCAAAGCTCTTAATCTGCCGTTTGAAAATTGAAACGTTTCCGAATCAAACGTCAAGGTCGGCAACGAGCTTGCTGTTCTGCTCAATAAATTCGCGGCGCGGTTCAACCCTGTCGCCCATCAAAAGGGTGAAAGTTTCGTCCGCAAGCATTGCATCGTCCATTGTGACGCGAAGCATAATGCGGTTCGCGGGATCCATTGTCGTGTCCCAAAGCTGTTCGGGGTTCATTTCGCCCAAACCTTTATAGCGTTGAATGTAGATTTTATCCCTGCCGATTTCGTCAAGAGTTTTGTTCAGCTCTTCGTCCGAATAGACATAGCGTTCCGTATTGCCCTTTTTGATGAGATAGAGAGGAGGCTGGGCAATGTAAACATAGCCGCGCTCTATCATCGGCCGCATGTGCCGATAGAAGAACGTCAGCAGCAGCGTGCGAATATGGCTTCCGTCAACATCGGCATCGGTCATGCAGATGATTTTGTGATAGCGGAGCTTGGTTTCGTCAAAATCCGCATCCATGCCCGCACCGAACGCGGTTATCATGCATTTGATTTCCGCATTGCCGAGAATTTTGTCCAAACGGGTTTTTTCAACGTTCAGAATCTTTCCGCGCAGCGGAAGGATGGCCTGAAAATGCCTGTCGCGTCCTTCCTTTGCGGAACCGCCTGCGGAGTCGCCCTCAACGATGAACAGTTCGCATTTTGAAGGATCTTTTTCGGAGCAGTCCGCAAGTTTGCCGGGCAGTGCGGCGGAATCCAAAACGGACTTGCGTCTGGTCAGCTCGCGTGCCTTGCGCGCCGCTTCCCTTGCGCGGCTTGCACTGAGGCATTTGTCGAGAATAAGCTTTGCCTGCGCCGGGTTCTCTTCAAGATAGGTCGTCATGCCGGCCGTCACGGCGTTGTCAACAAGGGTTCTTATGTAGGCATTGCCGAGTTTTGTTTTTGTCTGCCCTTCAAACTGCGGCTCTGTCAGCTTAACGCTGATGATAGCGCTCAAACCTTCGCGGATGTCGTCTCCGGTCAGGTTCTGGTCGCTGTCTTTAAGGATTTTAAACTTTCGGGCGTAGTCGTTGATGACCCTTGTCATTGCCGCACGGAAACCCGCAAGGTGGCTGCCGCCCTCGATGGTGTTGATGTTGTTGGCATAGGTAAAAACATTTTCGCTGTAGCCGTCGTTGTATTGCAGCGCAACTTCAACGCTTGCCGTTTCAAGCGGATTATCGTTCTTTACAGCGGAAAAATAAATCGGGTCGGGGTGCAGAACTTCTTTGTTTTTGTTGATATAGCGAACGTATTCAACAACCCCGCCTTCGTAATGGAAGCTGTCCTGCACGGGCGGGTCGCAGCGTTCATCCGTCACGATGATGCGCACGCCGCCGTTTAGGAACGCAAGCTCGCGCAGCCGTCGAACAAGGATATCGTATTCATAGTTCACTTCGTCAAAAATTTCTTCGTCGGGAACAAAATGAATCGTTGTGCCGTGCTCGTCCGCTCCGCAGCTGCCCACGATTTCAACCTCCGTGACCTTTATGCCGCGGCGGCAGATCTGCCGGTAAATATGCCCGTCCCGACGCACCTCGGCGGTAAGTTCCGTGCTCAATGCGTTAACAACGGAAAGACCGACACCGTGAAGGCCGCCGGAGACCTTATAGCCGCTGCCGCCGAATTTGCCGCCCGCATGAAGCATTGTGAGTGCGACTTCAAGCGCGGATTTGCCGGTTTTGGGGTGAATATCAACGGGAATGCCCCTGCCGTTGTCAACAACGGTAATGGAGTTGTCCGCATGAATGGTAACATAAATATGAGTGCAGAATCCCGCCATTGCTTCATCGATGGAGTTATCGACGATTTCATAAACAAGGTGGTGCAGGCCTCTTGAATCGGTTGAACCGATATACATGCCCGGGCGGCGGCGAACGGCCTCCAATCCTTCAAGCACCTGTATTTGCGAAGCGTTATAAGTCGTTTCCATTTTTAAAATTATTTCCTTTCAGAGTAAAACCCGCGGCATTTTTGAAAAGCTGCCGCCGGCGGAGCCCTGTCCGCCGGGATTTTTATGTCGGGCTGTTTTGGGGAGAACGCCGACTGTATGATTTAAAACAACCACAAAACGGCGTTTATTTATACAATGTTAAATCAACACAGAATCAATTTTCTGCTGACAGAATTTTTTTGAGTTTGCCGCCGCTGCATTCAAACACCGTCATGTTCGGCACCTGTTCAAGGCCGTCGAGAGTTGTGGAGGTTAAAAAGCATTGGCAATCAAATGCGCTTGAAAGCAGCTCTCGCTGCCTGTCGCCGTCCAGTTCGCTCAGAACATCGTCCAAAAGCAGAACCGGCGCCTCGCCCCGAACGCGGCGCATAAGCGCAAGCTCGCTCAGTTTAAGGCTCAATGCTGCCGTGCGCTGCTGCCCCTGGGAACCGAAAACGCGGACGTCGCGCCCGTTGAGCAGAATGCCGATGTCGTCCCGGTGCGGCCCCTTGGTTGTGCAGCCGCGGCGGATATCCTCCGCCCGTGCCTTGCAGAGTGCATCCCCGAGTGCGGCGCGCGCGCCGTCGCCCTCGAAGGGAACGGAGGGTTTGTAGTAGGTAAAAAGCTCTTCCGGTTCATGCCCGACAGAGGAATTGCCCGTGATGCTGCGGTTCAGATCCCGCGCAGCGGTGCTGAGCCTGTCAAGAAAATCGCGCCGAAGCAGCATGACCGAACCGCCGAGCTCCGCAAGCTTATCGTCCCACATGTCGAGAAGTTCAATGTTCGGTTCGAACGGAAAACTTGTTTTCAAAAGCGCGGTGCGCTGCTTGAGGGCGGCATTATATTGCTGCAAACGGTAAAAATATGCAGGTCGAAGCTGGCAAAGCTCCATGTCCATAAAGCGGCGGCGCGTTTCGGGAGAGTCCTTGACGAGGGAGAGATCCTCGGGTGAAAACATTACGGCGTTCAGAACGCCCATAAGTTCGCCCATGCGTCTGATGCGCTGCCCGTCGATAAAAACCTGTTTCGGTGCGCCGGAAAACAGCTTGAGTTCAATGCTGTGCTTCCCCGTTGCACTCACAAGCTCAATGCCCGCATATGCCTTGTCGGAAAGGGAGTTGATAAGTTCCGCATCGCGGCGCGTTCGGTGGCTCCTGCCCAACGCAGCAAGGAAAACGGATTCCAGAATGTTCGTTTTACCCGCCGCATTTGCGCCCACAATGACGTTAAGCCCCTTTGCAGGCTCAAACCGCAGCTCCGTATAACTTCTGAAACAATAAAGTCTTACGGCGGTGATGTACACGCAAAGCCTCCGCCCTGCCGCATTATGCGGCATTATTACCTTCATTCTATTATACCATATTTTAAGGAGTTCGGCAAGCCCGAAAGGCGCATTTAAAGGTACATTTATATAGGTAGGAGAAATGAGAAATTGGGAGCGGAGAGCGGAGTGTGGAAAGTTAAGAGCGGAGTTTGGAGAGTTAAAAGCGGAGTGTGGAGAGTTAAAAGCGGAGTGTGGAGAGTTAAAAGCGGAGCGTGGAGAGTGGAGCTGAAGGCACTCGTCTGCCTCCCCTGCAAGGGGAGGGGGACCGCAGAGCGGTGGAGGGGTTTTGATTAAGAGAGCGGAGAGTGAAGAACGATGTACATTTCTAATTTCTAATTGCTGATTTCTAATTGACAACGTCAATCAGAAATGATACAATACTTATTGCCGACTGAGGCCGAGTACATTCCTTTCGGAGGAAAACCATGAAAAAAAGCGTAAAGATTATCGGCATTGTTGTTTGTGTCGCAATTCTTGCGGCGGCGGTTGTGGGAGTTGCTTCGCGTGCAGTGCGTGCGGAGGACGGCAGGCGCATCCGCAAGGCGTTCAACGAATATGCCGAGCGTGTGGCACGGCTGCGTGAAAGCGACGAATTTGAGGATTCCGACGACGATTCCGCTCTTTCCGACTGGTTCACCGCACCCGAAGGCTTCCTGCCCGTAAAGGACGGAAACGTGTATAAAAGCGTTATCAACCCTTACGACACGCCCGAGGAGTGGGATCTGCTTGAAGATGCGGAAGAAATGCGGGAGGTTTCCCAATTGCCGGAAACCGCGCGGAATGCAACAACGGCGGAGCTTGTGCTGTACTGCATGAACTATAACCTGTTTGATGATATGTTCGTTTACGAATCAATGCTGGAAGGATTCGACGTTGTCAAACAGGATTATGACGGACTTCGGCTGCTTGCCGCGCGCGAGGATGCGGGAACGGTTCTTGTCAATCTCTACAAGGCATACAAGCTCAACGATCAGAGCCAACTCGACAGATCGGCCTGCCTGAGGTTGGACTATCTTGAAACAATGCTTGCACAGCCGGAAATTCTTGCAAAGCTCACCGATGAACAGTGCCGCGAGCTTGCGGCCGAATGCTACAACAAGGCAACGCAGATAATGAACGCACGGAACGACGAATACGGCATCACCCAGACGCTTTATCTCGGCGTGAAGAGCCTTATGCGGGCGGATTCGGAATTTGCGCGCATTGTCAACGGTTCCGACGGCGCAAGAACTTTTGCCGAAACCGGCGTTCTTGTCCCGAGCAAAATAAGCAATGCGGATCTCGGAGCAATGGCTGCAAGGGTACGGCTTGTGATTGGGGGAGGAAGCAACTGATGAATGCGAAAGTCAGAAGTGGCGTAGCTTACGTTATTGCTTTCTTGACAGTATTGTCATGCATTCTCTGTATTGGAGGCTGTACCGATGAAGAGGTGGCAGAAGCACTGAACAATCAGTCGCTTGCGCCCACGGTCGAATGGGTGGTACTGGAAAACGGAACTTTGGCAGAGAAATGGATTTCAGGCGAGTATACACCAAGTCAAAAAACAAGGATGGATAATTCGCTTAAGAAAAAATATAAAGCCGAAATTGCCAGAGCAGCATCCGTAAAATACAATTGCCATTCATATGCGTGGTATAATATCCATAGCGACAACATCTATTGGATAGATGATCCGACACTGTTTGTGAATTCCGCACAACTTATAGCAACGCAAAAAAAGGGATGGAAAAAACTCCCCCAAGGGGTTAGCAATTGGAACAGGGTAACATTTTCCCATAAAAATGAGCTGACTCATTCTGCGATTGTTTACGTGAGCGGAAAGTACATGCTTATGTCAAAATGGGGTAATGCAGGCGTTTTCAAACATACGATAAAGAAATGTCCGTATTACCACAGAACGAAATTGGTTCTTCGATACTATAGGTACCAGACTGCGTAACCATAGGGACAGCGAATTAAAACTACACTTCGTTGATATAGAAGGATCAAGCGGTTGATTGATCTCCCTGCAAACAGTGCCTCAGATGTTTGCAGGGAGATTGTTCTAAAAATATATCTTCAATCCTGTCCAAAACGGTCTTGACTTTGTACAAAATCCGAGTATAATGTGATATGCACTTGAAAGAGTGAATGCACCTTTAGCTCAGCTGGTAGAGCACCTGACTCTTAATCAGGGTGTCCAGGGTTCGAGCCCCTGAAGGTGTACCAACAAAAAGTCCTTGTTTTGCAAGGGCTTTTTTTAATTTGCTTTATGCTTAATTTGCTTAAAGGGACGTGCGGGTCTTTTGCGTGCCCTTGACTTTTCCCCAAATCGGTTCTATAATCATTGCATATAAAAAAGAGTCTGAAGGAGGGTTGATCCATGCAGCTTCTTGTTATCACGATCGACGATTGCGATGAATTTCTTGCAACGCTTGAAGGGCTTCGCGCACACGGAATGAACGGCATCGTTTTTCAGTCCACAAGCCTTAAACACGCATTGCTGAACAGCAACGTTGACGCACCGCCGATTTTCGGTCGAGTCAGCAAAATCATGAGCCATGATTTTGAATCCAGTCACACTGCGTTTTTGCTGCTGAACGATGATCAACTTGAACATGCAAAGCGCGTTATACGCCGCAACACGCACGGATTGGGCAAAAAAGGCGTCATGTTCACGCTGCCCGTGCTTTCGTTCGAAGGAATCGATGCGGAATAACGCACGCGGAACGATAATCGAAAACCGACTTAAGTAAATATAAAACGGGAACCGCCGTTCGGCGGCATTCCGAAGAATAAGCGCGCTGAAAGATACCGACAGCGTGTTCGTTGGTGCGCGGCAGAAAAGCGGCGCACGTTCCACCGCGCCGGTGTGCGCGAAATTTGTCGAAAATTCGCACCGCCGGATAAAAGGCGGAATTCGAATTGAAAGGAAAAACAACATGAAAATTCTGCTGATTCTTGCAATCGCAATGGCGGGCGGCCTTGCCCTGTCCCGCCTTATGAAGCTGCTCAACCTGCCCAATGTCACGGGCTACCTTATTGCAGGCATTCTGATAGGTCCCTTTGTGCTGAAACTTGTCACAAACGTTGATATCAAAAGCGCAAAGATTATCACAACCACCGCATTGGGTTTCATTGCTTTTTCGATCGGCGGCGAATTTAAGCTGTCCCTGCTGAAAAAACTCGGCGGCAAAATTGTCGTTATCACAGTTGTGCAGGCTCTTATGACCGTGCTGCTCGTGCTGCTTGCGCTTTTGCTTGTGCCGGGTGAATACCGCGTTCCCCGTGCGCTGCTTCTCGGTGCAATTGCGGCTGCAACGGCACCTGCCGCAACACTGCTTGTTGTTCGCCAATACAAGGCAAAGGGCCCCGTTACGGACACGCTCCTGCCCGTTACGGCGTTTGATGATGCGGTCGGCCTGATGATCTTCTCCCTCTGCTTTGCACTTGCACAGGCATTTGCCTCCGGCGATGCGCTGACAGTTCAGGCAATCGTGCTTGATCCGCTGCGCGAAATCGGCCTTTCCCTGCTTACGGGCGGCGTTATGGGTGCCGTGCTTGCGTTTGTAATGCGCTTTTTCAAGTCCAAAGCAAACCGTCTCTGCCTGATGCTTGCGGCGGTTTTTGCCTGCGTTGCACTTTCGGAAATGTGGGAGCTTTCTTCACTGCTGACCTGCATGATGCTTGGCGCGGTGTTTGCAAACATGCGCAGCGACTCTGTCATTGCGATGGAGCTTTGCGAGGGCTGGACGCCTGCATTATTCATGCTTTTCTTCGTGCTTTCGGGTGCGGAGCTTGATTTTTCAATCCTGCTGACGGTCGGGATTCCGGGCATTATCTATATCATTGCACGTTCCGCCGGCAAGTATTTCGGCGCGTTCACCGGAGCGGCAATGTCCCATGCCGATCCAAAGGTGCGCAAATACCTCGGCGTTACGCTGCTTCCGCAGGCAGGTGTTGCAATCGGCATGGCGCAGATGGTTGCCGCAAGCGACCTTCCGCAAACGCTTTCCGCGCAGGTTGTGACGGTTGCACTGTTTGCAACACTTGTTTATGAACTTGCGGGCCCCGTGCTGACAAAGCTTGCGCTTGCAAAAGCAGGTGAAATTTCGACTGAAAATCTCGGAAAAAAGAAAAAGACAGCTGCTGCCGTCGAAAGCACTGCGGATGCACCGCAGGCGTAAACCGAGCGAGACAAAAAGCCGAACTGATAAAAGCGCACTTCTATACACCTTTCGGTGTACCGTGCGAGCATCCCTTGCCTCTCCCCTTGGGAGAGGTGGCCGAGCGCAGCGAGTGCCCGAAGGGGAGAAGTAC